>Ga0208159_1000366_pt1 | contig 18595 bp, 26 predicted proteins | sample 9_EtaG_FD_184082 | JGI IMG/M metagenome (GOLD analysis project Ga0208159, IMG submission 184082) | Marine viral communities from the Subarctic Pacific Ocean - 9_ETSP_OMZ_AT15188 metaG (SPAdes) (version 2) | ecosystem: Environmental > Aquatic > Marine > Oceanic | place: Pacific Ocean | collected... | reverse complement strand
AAAAACCCAAGCATAGCGGTCAGCATTAAATTTAACATTTCCATCTCCGCCGAGCTTGACGAAGGCGGCTGTTAGGATTTTTAGCAGCCTTCGGGAACTTTTTCATTTGTCCAGCACTACGAGCGCAGAAAGACTTTCTACGCTTCGCATCCTTACTTCCCTTCTTAACTTTACCTGTAACCGCTGTCTTTAACTTTGAACCAGGGTTAGCTCTACGATAAGCCTTTACACCAGACTCAGTCATTCCCGCCCCAGCTTTTGTGGGGCGGAAATTCTTTTTATTACGCGGCGGCATCTTTGATGGCTTTCTAGCCATTAGCCAAAGAATCCAGTGATTGAGTCCACGTTGGTAAGAGTCACATGACACTCACTATCAAAGATCATGCCATGATCTGGAATGGTGATCTGGTTGTCATCAGAAGTGTGAAACACCATTGATAACAAAGTCGCACCACCACTTCCGTTCTTGAACACAACAGCGGGTGACCCACTAGCGGCTGTCTTTACATAGAAAGCCTTTAGACGAGTTCTACCGCCCTGCAATGTGCCTGTAGCTGTAGCAGTCTTTGCTGTAATAGAAGCAGCCATTCCGCCCTCCTATTAAGCAAGATTATTGTTCTGCTGATACAGGATTGTAAAACGAACAAGACCTGCGTTTGTTGAGGCAGACGAAGTTACAGTCAAACGAATATCTGCTGTACCTGTGTCCTGCCAAGCCAGTGCGGCTCCTGCTTCAGTAGTTGGATACTTACGACCAGCAGTTGTTCCACTTGCAAACGTGTTAAGAATTGTGGCCGCTCCACCTACGGTGTCTCCAACACTAAGGTTGGTTGTTCCACTTGCAGCGGTGATGACATCAATCACACAGTCAATAATTTGTGAGTTTGCTGGGATAACAACATCAGTAACTTGAGCAGCTAGAGCGCCGCCTGATAAGTCTGCTGAAAAAGTTTGAGCCATAACAACCTGGCCGACGTTGGCAATGTTGCTGCCAAGTGTTGTGCCTGTTGTGTTCTTAATCGTTCCGGCTTTAATAGGACCAGAGAAAGTAGTTGTAGCCATGTAGATCTCCTGTCTTGGCTAATGTCAAACTCACAATGAGTCTGTCAGGGATGAAAAAACTATATAACAAAAAAGGGCGGCTGTGAAGCCGCCCTTTAACCCCTTTGGAGGAGGTATTTTTATGCGCCTGGAGAACCAAACACGCAACGTGGATCTGAGAATCCAAAGCTGTAACGCTCACGAGCCTTGAACCGCATGTTACCAGTATCGAAATCTGGGTCCATGTTGGTTGACATAGGCAGACGCTCAAAATGCTTGAAGCCGTTTGGAGCATCAGTCTTCAGGAAGAATGCGTCCGTATCAGTCAGGAAGTCATTGACTACATAACCGTCAGGAAGCATGCCCATAGACTTGAGAGCATTCACATCGTTGTCGGCTGTACCAACACGCAGGTTGGATACGAGCAGACGCTCTGCAACGAATTGCAGTTGACGTGGAACAATCAGCTTCATACCACGAAGAGCGACAATGAGACCACGCTCATCAACAAAGCCAGCAATGCTGATCAGAGCATCTTCAAGAGATGTCTCGTTTAAGTCAGCGGCTGTTGCAGGCTCGTTGTTAAACGTACCACCAGAAGTCAGCGGGTGAGATGCGTCACACAGAGCAACACCGTCACCACCAGCATTTGCGCCAGCAGAGAATGCGTTGTTCAGAATGGCAGCAGCTTTAACCTGCTTGGTGTGAGCCATTGAACGAGCAAGGGCACGTGTATAACGCGCTCCAAGGCGGTCATACAGGTTATCTTCAATCGCTTCTTCTGTGATTGAAAACGCCATTGCAACTGTCTCATGGTTATACCTTGCAGTATAAGCCTCGTTTGCGTCATCGAAGCTGACACCAGAACCCTCTGCCTTAACAGGAGCGGCTCCAAAGCCAGATAACATGACCTCCTCCTCGAATGCCCGGTCAGATGACTCGGTATCGAAGATTTCAGCATGCTGACCTTCGTAACGGGTGTATTCCATACCAAAGAGAGCGTTGAGACCAGGCTCTAGTTCTTTGGCGAGTTGTCCGCGAGAAATAGCCATAATCTACCCTCCCTAGCTGATTGCCGCTTCAGAGTCAGCCTGAAGCAGTGCGTGGTTGTTAAGCATCACAATCATTGGGACACCAGCCGCAGCAAAATCAGCATTCTCTGGATCGTCCTGAATACCCACAATCTTCAAAGGAAGAGAAGTATTAGATGAATCCAAAGTCGCAACATCTAGCTTTGCGCTGGAAATACCAGTGACTGTACTGCCGCTTGCGCCACTATCGAACCGTGAGTTCTCAAAGATGGCTGCGATTGCAGTCGCTCGGTTGGTAAATGTAGCATCCGTGCAAACAATAAAACGCTGAAGAGGGTTATCATGCACAAACCCGACGATGTCGAAGTTTGTGTCTGCCCCTGACCCAGGCCAAGTATTTGAGAACACTTTCTTACCAGTGGTTGAAGATACATACTCACAGCCAGCAAAAACGCCTACGGGAGCTTCAGTGTCTCCGGTTGCAGAGCAGATCACGATTTCTCCACCGTTATCCGCTTTCACCATTGAACCCTGAAAGATCGCGCTTGCGCCGCTGTCGATAAAGTATGCATTAGTACCCTGGGTAGCTGGAGAGCCACCAGGCATATTAATCGGCTTGAGGCCGAAGGCAACATTAGTATTTGCCATTGCTTACTCCTATCAAAATGCGGGGTAAGGTTATTCTTTGCCCTTACCACCAAATGACACACGACTTTTTCTATCCGTATGGATAGGCATTGAGGGGTGTTGTTCCCTCATCAGGTTTTGGTCAACGGCGTCCATTTGATTGCGGGTCTGCTCCCGGTAATATTCAGTTCTCTCTTGGACCGTCTCCTCTGGGATCCGAGCAAGCATAAGACCGCCCACTCCGATTACACCTGCATGCTGACCCTCATCTATCGTTGGGTATTGATCTGCCAACTCAGGATACTCGTCAGCCCGTACAGGCTCCCATCCTTCCCGGAACTTAGCGTTTACATTCATCTTGTCATCCTCACCGCGTATTGCTGTGCGAATCCAACGATGCTTGTAACCTGCCGGAGCTTCCGGTGCCTCCAGCTTAGATGGAGGTGCCCAAGGCTTGCGCCTTTGGGTTTTTGCGCGACTTTCAGCTTCGCGTGGCTGTCTCTTAGAATTTGTCATGTCTTATTCCTTAACATACTTTGCATATTCTTCCAAGGGCACATTCAACCTTTTAGCAATAGCAATCTGTGAGGGAGTTAACTTTACTGTTCTACGACCCTTTGGTGATGACGACTTCGATGCTGTGGCTCCGGCAGAAGCTACTCTAGGGGCTGTCTCACGTTTTGTTTCTTGAAACTTGTGAGGAAACTCTGTCCGAACTCTTCTATCAAGTTCTGTGTAATATTCATCCGAAGTAGGGTCAAAGCCCTCCTCCTCAATCAACTGACGATGAATACCAAACGCAGCGTAGGTCATAGTCTGGTCGTTCCCAAACCATTCATTTTTAGTCGCCCATGCTTCAGCCTTTGGGTCAGGCTGGGCCTGCTGTTGAGGTTGTTGTTGAGGCTGTTGCGCAGCCTCTTGTTGAGGTGGATTGCTCTGACGCTCGTCGTTACGTCTCTTAGCTTCCTCATACCTCGCTTGCTCTAGCGCAATCTTACTTATCTTTTGCTGCGCCTCAAACATGGCGTCAGCATCACCCTCATCATAAGCTTTTTTGTATGCTTCCTTCGCCGCTACGGCCTCAGATTCAATCCTATTGCCAAACTCTCCGACGTAAGAGCTATCTAGTTTATCCACTCGCGCGCGAAGTTCTTGATTTTGTTTCTGCACAGCCTCCGCATATTCAATAGCAGCTAGACGTTGACGCTCTTCCTCACGAAACTTGCTTGTTAGCTTAGAAATTCTGCGCTGCACAGACTCAGAATATTGTTCTAGCTCGTCTTCCTTTGCCTCGGATTGAGGCTCAGTTTCTGCCGTTGATTCCGCTTCATCAGATGTTTCACGTGAAACATTTTCTTCCTGCTTGTCCTCCTCGGCAACAACTTCTACTTCTTGACCTTGATCCTCTACTTGTTCTGCAAGTTGATTTTGCATACTAAGCTCCGTATGTCTTTATATCATCTGGATCGATGATGGTTGCAATGACTTCATCGTCATTGATTATGCGAACTTCGCCGCCCTCAATTGAAAACCGAGACCCAGCGTATCGACCTATGCATACCCAATCGCCTTCCTTGCACCACGGACCATCATCCCCAAACTTGTCGATGTCCTTGTAGGCAAGCGGTCCAAGCTTGAGAACATAAGCAACAACAGTCGCTTTGCTCTCACGATCTCTAGCTTTGTCTGGAACGTAAACACCGCCTTCGGTCTTGTCTCGACCCATATAAGGCATGACAAGAACTCTCCACCCAGTGGGCTGCGGTACTCTTTCTTTTAGGGTTTTTTGTTTAGCCTGTTCTTCGGCTTGTTTTTTCGCTTGGCGTTGCGCCAAAACGTAGTCAGGTACTATCAATGTCTTCGACATAATCAGCCTTTTTTAGCAGGGTGCGTAATTCGTTCAATGCGTAGCTGATCCCCTGTATCTCACCACACATTGCGCGGTAGGCTTCCATGTCTTTGGCCCCACCGGATGATATGCTAGTAGTAATATCATCCATCCTTTGTTGCAAGGATTTTTGATACTTAGACAAAAATGAAACTAAATCCATTAAAAACCTACAATGGTTGAGCTATGATGGGGCGACTGCCTCGTCTTCTGCGCATCATCTCGTTAAAAGCTAGGCGTTCTGCTGCCGCTGGATCATACCTGGGAGTAGACACTCCTTCCGAAACCCCCGGTGGAATTAAACTCAAGGGTTGTCCGCCAGAAGTATCTGAGATTACATCAGAAACAGGAGGAATAATTTCAATGGGAGCGCCAACATCAGGACCAGGAGGGTTGAGTGTCATAGTAGCACCTGGAAGGAAGTCAGGAAATGCTATCCCGCCCTCGTATACGGGGGTTGGATTTTCTTCAACAGGAGTGCCGCTGTTTCGAGACTCAATAATTTCTATTAATTGGTCTGTGGATAAATCTTCTAGATTAGCTGTTCTAATATCGGGACGACCCTGAAATGTAGGCGCTCCTAAATCAGTGGCGAACGTGCCCATTCCAGTTCCGGGAATAGAACCCGGTTGCATCTTAGAACTTGTAAAAGAAAAATCACTAGCCACGCGGGTGCCGTCAGGGCGTGTTAGGCCGTACTCCACGTCCTCTGCTGCCGGAGATTCCCCGGCAGTCTCACGATTTGTGAATGCGGTATCATCCGCAAGCAACTGAGATAAAGTTGGCAACTCTCCCACACTATCCGTTCCAATTTCTGGGCTTAAACGCTGTAGTTGAGCCAACTTGCTTTCATCGTAGCCAGGAACATTTGAACGAGCAGCCATGTCAAAACCCGGCAACACCGAAGGGCGATTCATATTCATAGCTGTTCCAATTCCAGGAATAAGACTAGCAAGTCCTGCAAAAAATCCACCCCTGCTTGGAGCCGCCTCAGTCATACCATATCTTGTTAAAGTGCCCGGTCTAATACCTGAACGGACTTTGCCTCTCAACATATCGCCGCCAAGACCAGTGTTGCCTAACACATCTCGTTGAGCATAAGGATTCATAAACTTGTCATAAGCTAGACGGTTTAATCTTGCTATCCCCTCTGATGTCAAACCCCCATAGCCCTGATCAAGGTAGTTTAAATTTTTAAGACCAGTTAATTTTTGAAACGTGCTTTCATTTCCATAAGGATTTGTAGCAGAACGTCCTGTTTCAGCCAAAAAATCACGGAAACCTTTAGATTGTTCGATGCTGCCCGATCCCATGATGCTAGAAGGAGGAGGGCGATCTCTTAAATCAATACCAAAGTCTTTGCTGCCAACAGCACTACCCATTTGAGCGGGTGCTGAAAAAGGAGCTATCCCAGCAGCCCTAACTTGCGCTGCTCTCTGCGCTGTAGTTGTTGGATCACGTCTTGGAGGCATCAATAAACTCCTGAGAATTTAGTTCCACGGATTGCTGCACCTGCACCACGCGCTGCACCTGAGTTTTCATCTGCATCCATGAACGTACCCATAGCAGCTTTGCGTTCGGTTTCTTTGCCCTCACCCTTCATGTAGTCTTCAACTTCCTTGGGGTAAGCTTCACGCATTATGGCTTTTCCGGTTCTGTCATCTACGGCTCTGGATCTAAAACCCTGATCGTCTGTGCCGATCTTGGTATCCTCTGTGACAATACGATCTACTTCATCTTTCTTTTTCTTTTTTTTGCCACCTTTTGCAACGCTACCGCCGACATCGTACCCACGCATCTTGTTCATGTTACTCTCCAATGTAGCCGAACCACCGTCTCTACGACGCCGTCCTTCATTTATAAGTGCTTTTGCCTCTGCCGTCGAGACACCAATGTCTTTTCCAAATTGTGCTGCTCTTGGTTTAGCCATTTATCTATCCTTCTCGTGACCTAGCCATACCGCAAATGCACCTGTCATGGCCCCCGTGACTACACTCACTAGCGCTGCCTGTTGACTTGTTGGCTCTGGTAGTGACATGAACCACTCCACTACCCGCCAAGCCGATAGCGACATCCCAATCATCATCACACGGGGAAGTATCTTCCACCGCAGAAATCTTTCCATCGTCACTTCGGCCATGCATCCCTCTACTTCTTACCAAAGAATTTAGTCGCTGATCTGACAGCAAAGCTGGCGCTCACGATTACTCCCAACGTGTATTGGTAGTAGTCAGGCATAGCTTCTAAAGCGGCAAAACCTTCTGAAACAATAGTCCTGCCCCAGTCTCCACAGAAGGCTAAAATTAATGGAATCGAAAACAAAATTGTTAACCACTCGTCTTTCCACGAGTTCTTACTACCCTCCGCCATCAGGCGTTCCCAGTCAGCGGTTGACGTTGCCGCAGACACCATCACTTGCGCTTCGGCTTCCGCCTTGGCTTTAGCAACAGCAGACTTGCCGCGTTGCTCTTCTGTCTTCTTGTCCATCCATGAACCAACAAGTCCACTGATGGGTCCAATCAAAGCCTGTATCATTTATTCCTCGACAACGCTGCTTGTGTGTTAATTCGATACACGTTCACATCATTTCGTGTTTCAGCAATATCAGACTGCAACTGTTGTCTTTGTTGAGCTAACTCATAAGCTTGCTGCAACTTGGCCTGATCCACCTGGAAGTCCATCTGATCGTTCATCACCTTGCGCTGAACTTCCATCTTGGAGTTCTCAAGCTCTTGCTGACGTATACCGATCAACGGATCTTGCTGTTGTGGTGGCTGAATCATTGGCATGATCTGTTTCATAATCTCGCCAATTTGTTGCGCAACGGCAGACTCAATCACTGCTGGATCGACATTAGGCACTATCTCTCCAGCCTGCTGTGCTTGCTGCTGCGCATTCTGGAAGAATGCCGCAACCTGATCTCTTGCTAAGAATGACACATGTTCTTGAACGTGAGCCTGCAACAACAAGAAACCTTGTGGATTTGCCGTAGCCACAGGAGACGACAAGAACATAGCGTGTGCCATGATATGTGACTCGTGATCCTGCTGTGGAAACACCTGCATTGGTGCGCCCTTTACTGCATTTGAATTCTCTGTCGCCGGATCAATTGGCTGTGGCGGCTGTGGTGGTGGCAGTATGTTATCGATATTTTTGATATCCAATGCATCATACATACGTCGATACGCTTCATACATGTTATGCATTTGTGGAGCCTGCGTAGCCAACTGCATCTGTGTCTGTGCCAATGACAGACGCTGAGACATAGAAAAGATTGTCGGATCACTAACAGGAAGGATGTCTACACGTCCATCAAAGTCCTGCGCCATGATCTCAGCAGGCACGTTTGCCCCTACAAAGTAGGGATATGGCACTGGGTTGTTTGCAAAAACTTCTGCTAACAACCTAAACTCCTGCTTTTGCCCATAATGCAGACGCTTGTGAATGCTGGAAATAATCTTCGAGCCTTGCTCAATCAACGCGACCGTTGTTCCCACTGGCGCTTGAGCGTTGACATCTGCGATTTTGGCGTCCGCAACTTGTGCAAATCTTCTGCCGGAATCAACAATAACCCCCAGTAACTGAGCAAGTGTGCCAGAAGGTTCTTTATACGGGAGGGGCATAAGAGCGTTGCGCAGATCACCACCGGGAGCATCAATATCGCGAAACTCGCCAGGAGCAAGCGGTTCATCATCGTTACGAATGCGGACACCACGAGCCTTGAAACCTGCCGGAAGATTTGAGAGAGTCCCGGCATCGATGAGTTGTCTAAGAATTGAAGTCGCGGCACGAGACAGTCCCCCTATCGTGTGTAACAGACCAAAGCCATAGAACCCAAAACCAGGTAGAAACTTGAAGTGTGTGAAGTATTGGCGCTTGCGTCTTAGGATGTCCGCTTGCCGATAATTTCTAACAACCGAAAGAACCTTGCCCGAAGCTTCGTCCAAAGTGACAATATAAGGGAGTTTAATTCCTGTGGCCTGACCAAGTTCGTCAACGTCTTCAAAACCTTCAAGGTCCAACTCTGTATGAATTTCAAGTAGTGTATAAGTCTCGTCGCTGTACGTTGGACGAATCCCTTGAAGCTCGTCACCAGTCGCTCTAATCCTGTCGTCATTTTCATCATCCTGTGTTGCCTGTAGATCAACATCTACATAAACCCCAGCAACCTGCAACTTACGAAGTTCGTTTTCTGTCATGCGAACTACATGCGTTACACGTTCTGCCGTGTTCAAGTCACTTGCAGCATACGGTACAATCAAATCCTCTGCCGGCACAAACTTGGAAACAGCCCGTTGTTTGGAGGGATCAAAGTATACTTTTTTAAAAGTAGAACCAGTAAGTGGTAGATAAAATAGCATCTGGTCCGTGTCTGGATCATACTCTTCCATGATCTCAGTAATCTGATAATTCATAAAATCTTTTACACGTTGAGCCTGATCTTCAAGCTGCTTGGTCGCCGTGCCTAGAATGTTGGCCTTTACAGGGCCACCAGCAGGTAGCATTTCCTTGTAGGCTTGTGACTGAAACTGAGTTACTGCCTCACTCAATAACGGATGATGCACACCACTGGCTCCCATAAATGGAGCCGAGCGTTCCTCATAATTTACACCAAGAAGCTTCAAACCTTTTGAGATGGCCTCTTCCCAATCTTCACGGGATTGCTTGTCGTCATCAAAACTAGATCGTAAATCCGAGGATAATTCACCAAGAGTAGCCTCGTCCAACACCTCCGCAAGATTGGCGTTGTGGTCGTACATCTCAGCCTGAACTTCGATCATATCTTCCATGCCAGCAATCTCAATGCCTGGTGGAAGTTGATCTTCTAACGGGAGTTCAACCTGTATTTCTTGTGGCATCTCGGGTGCTGGACCACCAGCACCCATTGCCATATCAACCATCTGTGGAGGTAGTGCCATTAGAATATTCCCTTGAATCTCTGTGGACGAGCGATGGGACTAAAACCTTTGACCATGCCGCCGTCTCTTTTGCTGTCGTAAGGCTTGTTGTATATCCGTTTGTATATCACATTCTTATAGTGATCTTGCTGATTATCAGTAAGGTCGGAAAACTGACCACTAATGGCAATAACCTGAATTTCTTTTTCAGTCCGCCCATCAATAGTTTTCTTCTTGTCCGCCATCACATCACCTGCTTTGCCATAGCTCCGATACCGGAGTGTACCAGCTTACGAGGTCTCAAGTCTACCTCACCGCCCTTTGCGCGTTTAATCACACCACGATCTAATATTTCTTGAACCTTTGGGTTGTCAAAGTAGATGGCTCTTGTCTTACCAGAGCGATCAGATCCTCGGTGAACTTTATCACCGCTTGCTCCTCCATCCATTAGTTTTAAAGGCTCAATGTTTCCAGTATTGTAATTTACAGCTTGTACTGTGTCATCAAGGATAACAACCTCGTCAGCAAGGCCCAGTTGGTTCAAGGCTTTTTTAACACCAGCTTCATATATATTTTTGGTTGTTGCATCGACTATTTTATTTCTCTCCGCAGGCGGAAGATTCATTTGTCTTTGTGTAAGGTTTAACCTTGGACGCCCACCTACGTCCCTCATGTCCTCCCAATGTGGAATGATAACACCCCTTACTCTGCCCTCTGACTCACGTCCGATTTGTTTGCCCTCTTTATACAACGCATACATTTTTTGTATGAACACCTTGGGCAAATACTCCTCAAATGCTCGTGTATCTTTAAAAGGTATTTGAGCTTTAGCAGCCTGTTTTGCCGGATCTAACTTTTTTACAGCTTCTGCAAGAATGGGGTTATCGGCGTAGGTATCAACGAATTTTGACAGCATGTAAAGTTTTAGGTTTTGAACATCAGGGAAGTTATCTGCATTCGTTGTGAACTCGTTGTAATCTATATAACTTGCATCGTTGTTTTTAAAAAACTCAAGAGGCGTTGCCTCAGGATTTCGTTCTATAAATTCCTTGATTTCAATGTTAGGAGCCTGTGTGGGATTTTGTTCTATTTTTGACAAAACTCCTTCGTTGAAAACTCTAGTTTTGTCGGGGTCAGCCTCAATCTTATCAAGAATTTTATTGACATAATCCTTTGTATCCATAAAACCAGGCCCATAACGATCAAACTCGCGAAAGCCTTTAGGACTTGAAACAAGAACCTGATTATCAGGCGAGAAACGATCCGCACCTCTAGCGTTGACATCAACGGAAAGCATACTGGCCCAAGATCCATCTGTAGCAATTGCAGCAGTATGTTCTTCAGCTAAAAGCGCTCCTAACTCTCCATTACTATCAATGATATTTTGTCGTGTGGGTGTGCCTATGGCGTTTATCTTTGCTTTAAGATTTTCTGCAACTCCACCACTAAGTACATCTGTGTTGTTTTCGTTCATAATTGTTTCGTTAATTTGTTTCCTCCCGCTTAATGCTTGAGATATTTCTTCACGGTTAGTGGGAGTAAGTTCAATAGCTTCTGTTGTTCCGGTAGGGGAACCGTCTGATGTTAATAGCTGGCCTTGCTGACCACCAAATCCAGGTCCAAAAACTCTGGCTCCTTTTTCTTCATCATAGACCTCTAGCACTTGACCTCTGTCAGGATTATCAGGGTCTGGCACACCGCCCTCTCTCTGACTGTCATACAAAATTTCTCCGGTATCTGGATCCACATTATACCTGGGGTTGTTTGCCCTTACTGTTCTGCGCAAACGATTCATCTGACTTGACTGCGACTCTTGAAGCATCGACATAGGGACTTGAGTAATTCCATTCGCGTCTGTGAATACTTCTTGAGATGCAACTTTATTTGCTGCTACCTGTTCTCTAGTCAGACCTTGATTTATTATAGCAAATCTTTGATGGGCTATGAGGTCTGGAACACCAGATTTTTCACCCTTCGTAAGGGCACGTTGCGCAGTATTATCATACTCAAAAGAAGATTGACCCATGCCGTGCAGTGCTTCATGCCTTTTTGTTTCTAGCGTTTCGCTGCCATCTGGCGATTTTACATCAGCTTTAGCGTTGCTTATGTAAATGTGACCACGATTTAATGTGTTTTCTTCTCCTGGAATTATATATTGTTCCGAAACAGAAGACTGTTGGTCAGAAGAGGGTAGTTGAGTTTTTTGCGAACTGTCTAGTTTCTTAAAAACAGGACTGGTTTCTACATCTGGTTCAAGAACAGTAACTGCCCGCATCTCAGGAGCTACAGAGTCGTAGGCCGCTAAGACCTCATCTCGGGTCATATTATCACGACCAAATTTTTTCACCCAGTCGTCAAAACGAACTCCAACAAGATCCCGCCTGAACGAGTTTCTAAACTGATCCGTGTACGCTGGATTTTCAGGATCCAACACCCGTAGAAGCTCATCCTTACTAATTGGCCTGTCTTCTGGAATTGCCTGAATCAGAGCGCGAACAGGAGAATAATCTACTACGTCTCCTTGTTTTTCAGGGAAACCCTCTGTTGGAATTAGACCCAGCTTTTGAGGGGATGCCCCTGTTGGAGAAAACGGAAGTATTTTTCCCTGCGGGTCACGATCAAGAACCAGGCTCTCTTCAACTGACACACCCAAATCTGTTCGATCCGCCGTTGCAGCGTCAACCAATTCGTCAACTTGTGGCTGAACAATAGGTGGAGGTGCATCACTGAGTGCGGGTGGAGGTGGCCCGTCAGGTGAAAACGGAGCGGGATCTGTCACTTGTGTAGATGGCAACGCTGACGCATCAAACTCACTTTGTATCGTGGGCCGTGGTGCAACGTCCGTGGACCGTGATCCAAGAACCCTCTGAAAAAGTTTTGCAAGACCTGCGGCTGTGGGTATGGGAGTAACTATCTCTGAAACCATGCTGGCTTGTTCAAAAGCTCTTTGTTCTTCTGGAGTGCCTCCAGTGTCAATATCAAGTAAACCTACTATGCCCTCACGAACCGCCTCTGAACCAGCCCTCTCTTGGAACCTGCTCAAAAGAACGTCTAACTGGCTTTGATCTTCCACGGTCAAAGGCTGACCAGTAAAAAGTTTTTCAGCAAGTTGTGGTACATCTCGTAGGACTAATGCTGCAAGATCAGCAGGTAAACCAAGTAACCCAGATGGAACGCCAACCGCCAAACCTTTCAAAGTTTCAGGTAAACCCGGAGTCAGTCCTTGCTGTCCTGGAGTTCGTCTTGTAGCCAGGGGCGAAAGGCTGCTAACACGTCGCTGATAGTTTGTGAGCCGTGGAACAGGAGGAGTTACACCTCGTACGGGACGCGGAACAGGAGGTGTAACCCTGGCGGGCCTGCGGGCGGGTGGGGTGATATCAACCATTAATAATACTCACGTCTTTTATTAGGGAGCCAATCTTCTAACTCTTCGCCGTTCAAACTAATAAAACCACCTTGACGAAAACGCATCAAGGCCATTGTTGTGCTATCACAAAAGTCATCGTGATCGCCATTCGGAAAAGATGCTACTTCCTCAATCACCTCATCCGCAAACTTCTGCGCAGCAGGATACCACACTTTTCCAGATTCAAATATAGGAGATGCCATGTGCATGCGAGTGGTCTTGTCAATTCCACCCCCACCCCTTTTGCGTCCGGGGGCAAAGGTCACAACAGGGAGGTTCAGTAACCGCATCTCGTCTGCCAATGGTGTACCCGAAGCTTTCGCCTCAATCAACATCATGTCAGGTTCCCAATACTCGTTTTCCTCTTGAGCAACTTCCTTTAACTCCGGGAAACTCCAGCGCCCTCGCTTCGCGTCCAGCAATATCAGATGCTGGTCACCATTCTTAAATGGCTCAAATACACCCCACGTCGTAATCGCAGAATAGTCAGCAGTCTCCTTCTTGCTGTACGCCGTATCGTATGACTGAATTATGTAGTCAAGATTGGGTGGTTCCCCCTCCTCCCAAGGTTGCCACCACTCACGTTTGATAACAGCAGTCTCCTCGGATACAGGATTTTGTTGCCACTGCGCATTCCACTTGCCCACAGACAACGAAGCTTTGACCTTTAGCAACTCGTCCTTTTTCCAGAACTCAGGCCACAGTGGTTCCCCTGACGGCATAATTGCAGGAAACTCTACAATCTCCCACTGGTCAGCCATCAAGTCAGCAGCCTGCGCTTGCAGTAACCTGCCCGTTATATCCTTCTTGGACCAGCGAGTCTGGACAATGATTATAGAACCACCAGGTTGCAAACGCTGTCTCGGACCAGACGTGTACCACTCCCACGCATTATCATATGCGCTGCTGGATAATGCGTCTTGTTCCGAGTGCGGGTCGTCAATAATCAGCAAATCTGCACCACGGCCCGTCATCGCAGCACCAACACCAGCCGCAAAATACTCCCCACCTACACTCGTCTCCCACCGACCAGCAGCCTGACTGTCCGCTTTAAGATCAGTGTCGGGGAAAATCTCATGGTAACGTGGATCAGCAATCAAATCCCTGACCTTACGGCCAAACCTCACAGCAAGCTCCGTATTCATCGTGGCCTGAATGATCTTTAACTTTGGATTTCGGCCCAGGAACCACGAAGGCATGAGGTAGGATGCAAACTCAGACTTACTGTGACGAGGCGGCATGTTGACTATCAGTCGCTTCAAGTCACCCGAAGCTATACGTTCCAGTTTTTCCGCAATGATTTTATGGTGACGACCAACGATGAACCCGTCATAGACGTGATTTACATAAGTCATAAATGTTTTTTGAGCCTCGTCGCGGGTGTCAAGCCGCTGCTGATGTTCCTCTAGCAGCAGGATTTCCTTTAACACTTCTTCCGGGAGGAGGTCTAAGTTACCCGTGTCCATTGCCGAACGATATTACGGCTCAATGAAATTATCAACCCAACATGCATATATGCATACGCATATATGCATGTTCGTTCGCAAGGGGTGCAGGCAAAAAAATTCGATTTGCTCACGGCAAATCTACCCAGTAACCCCCGAGCATGGCTCGGGGGTCGAGGGAACTAAGCTTGTTCGGTCACTGCCCAAGGGCAAAGGTATGCCTCGCCCCATTCGGGAGTGCACTCCATTAGCTGTCCATGTCTTAATATGTCTTGCCTATAGGTGTCCCCGTATTCGCCATCGGGACAGTGGCTGGACGTTACAAAACAAAACCAACTTGCGTATGGATCTTTTTGTTCGTTCTCTGGCAACTTATAAGTCTTCAAAATATTCCACACAAAATCACCATTAGTGAATCTAGCGTATGGCTTCATCTTGTCTGCGGTCTTACCGAATGGATTCTTTTTTCTAGGCATTTTCTTTTCCTCCTTTATGTTATGACAATAGTTCCTCTGGAACTATTGGTAGAGCATCCCATCGCTCAAGAGTGACATCCAGCCACACATTTTCCTTTTCAGACAGAGCAACCTGACAACGCATTTCTGAATCGTTGTGAAGCAATTCAAACGTCACAGGATACAGAGTGTTGGCTTTTAGAAAAAAAGCCAGCTTCCCAATATCTACTTGCCTATTGAAATTGTACTTGATAGCTTCTTTAGCAGCAGAACGTAGGGTTTGTTTAGTAAAGTATTTCATAAGATTCCCTCCTTTATTGTGATACTATCTTATACCATATAAGACTATAAGTCAATTGCTGATTTAGCAAAACACTTTTGCTTAAATAGCAATAATGTCTTATGTCATCAGTTGACACCGGTCAACACCCCTGGCAATCTTTTTTTTAGACCAGGGTCTGGCTGCCGTGCGGGATGGATCGGGCAAAAAACCTGCGTTCGCAGGTTTTTTATTGAGACGCAAGCGCAGACTATTTCGTAAATAATGGTTGTCTGCCAGTCTTATATAGTATAATGTAGTCAGTGGGCAATGATGCCCAGTTTAAAAGGAGACATGAAATGTCAAAACAAGTTTTTAAAATCGAAGGTCTGTTGGAAATTGATGGCAATGATATTGCATTCAAGGCTACTAATGTAATCCGTCAGGGTCTTCAAGAGATGGTATTTGGTGACAGAGATTATGCTAGAAAACCTGTTAGCAAAGACGATGTGAACTTGCGCCGCGCCAAAGAAAGAATGGAACAAAAGAGCCGCCGCGCTGTGTTCTCAGCAATAGCAAATGCTGGTAGAAAAATTCATGTTGATGAAATTGCAAACATGACTCATCTCGAACGCCGCACAATCGAAAGCTGCATTAGTGATATTCGAACAACGGGCCATGACGTGCCTGCCGAGCGAACAGGGAGTGGGGCGTTCTATCGCTATATGGGAAAGAAGGTTGCATGAATGGACGCATTCTTGAAATTACAGAAACAGATGGTGGCCCATTTCGGGCCACCAGCAAACGCCGCATGGTGCGTAGAATGCGCTGGCAACGGTCAGATCCTAAATACTCGACAGGTCGTCGATTACGTCTGCGGAGGCTACGAAGAGGAAACCGACGAGCCGTGCGAAGCCTGTGACGGCACAGGTCGAGTTTAATCAACCACACGACATGGGCAAGCCAAAGGCTTGCCCATGTTTTTTTGTGGCTGCTGCCCGCCAGTCGGGCAAAAAACCTGCGTTCGCAGGTTTTTTAGAGGGCGCAAGCGCAGCATCTGCCCGCCGTGCTGCGCGGGCCTGATAACCAAAGGGCGCAGGCGCAAGCCCGCAGGCGGGCTTGACTCTTGTTTTATGGTCTGATACTGTCTTATAAAATAGGAGGGTTTTATAATGCTGTCTAATGTTTCAAAAATGCCCGGAAAATCTATTAGTCTTGACGCATTCGAGTGCAAGACTGGTAGCAAGCTTGCCAAGATTAAAGGCTCAGTTTGTTTTGATTGCTACGCGCGCAAGGGTATGTATCGAATGCCGAACGTGCGCAACAAAATGGTTGAACGCATGTCGTTTTTTAACTCAATAGACTTCGTGCCTCGCATGGTCGAGATGCTAAACAAGACAAGGTCTGAATATTTCCGGTGGTTTGACTCGGGAGACGTGCAAGATGTACGCATGGCGCTGAATATAATGGACGTCATAACAGCGACACCGAACAAAAAACATTGGATCCCCACAAAAGAGCGCAAGATTTGGTTGGAAGCTCTCAAGATTCAGCCATTGCCGGACAATGCGGTGCTAAGATTTAGCGCAACAATGGTCGATGACGCCCCACCCGAGGCGTGGAAGCATAGCAGCATGGTAATAAAGGACGCTGCACCCGTGGGTCACGAGTGCCCAGCCCCAAAACAAGGCGGAAAGTGTGGAACATGCCGCGCTTGCTGGTCACATGACGTTAAAACCATCACATATCACAAACATTAAAAGGAGTGAACATGAGTGACACTTATAAACAGCTAATAGAATTGCTAAATGATGATGTGCATGCACAGGTAGACACAATTACTGTGTACGTAAACGGTGAATATTTACCCGCCAAAATAGAATGGCACAAAAACGATACCGTGGACCAGTTTGTATTAGAGATTGATGGTGAGTAAAAACTGCGGGGACTTTGTCCCCGCAGTTTTTATGCCCGTGCTGCCGCCCATAATTCAAGGGCGCAGGCCCGCAGGTTCGCAGGCGCAGCCCGCAGGGGTCCACACCACAAGGGCGCAGGGGCGCAAGCGCCCGCAATCAGGGACCGAGATTCACTGATTTCAACGCCTAAACGCCCGTCAAATAAAAATACATCACCTGTCGAGGGTGCATGAAGCAAGAAAAAACTAACACCTCCACAACGGGAATGCGCCAAATGCCACGCTATCTGCGACTTTGAAACGCAAGTTCGTTTGTTTTTAATTATTTTTAACTCAAGCCATACAGGAACGCCATCCATGCATAAATACACATCAGGCATCCCCTCCCCTGCTCTGTTCTCTATCCGCTGGGAGTGCGTCCTCTTCGGTAAATTCTGCTTCAACGAGTTCCACAGTCCGCGCTCTAGGTTCGGCATCTTCAACCCTTTTCATATCATCAAAAGCTTGCGGGTATTGACTGCGTATAGATGCGAGTCTGGCAGTGATCTCCTCACGAGACAATTTGTCAAGCTGGTGGACATGGGTTGCCTCCCGTCTGTCGATAGTCAAACCACCAAGCGAGGATCGTATCTTTTCGGCGTTGATGGCGGCGGAAAACTGTCCTGCCTCCTCTGCCGCATGGGACAGTTCGTCAAATCGTTTGAGTTGATTGACCAAGGTCACGCCATACCTGCGCTCCCTGTTTTCTCGCATCTCCTTAATCAAGACAGGCACATCAGGAAAACTTTTCCCATCAAGAAGCTTTGCGGCATGCTGTGGTGCGCTGGCTTCAGCGTAGCCTGCTTTTCTCGCACACTCCGCATTGCTGTACCTTCCCTCGACATAATATTTGGCAAATTCACGTTGCCGCTGTGTCAATCCAGATGGTCTACCTACTTTTCCCATAGCGATATTTTTTGCCCTTTGCTGTTGTCAAACCCAAAAACCGGCTCTAACCCGACTCCGAAGTGTAACAGTGTAACAGAAGTGTAACAGCCGTAATCGTTGATGGATATGGCTTTGTTACACTTGTTACACTTGTTACACCTTTTTCAAAAATTTTTAATCAAACACATCAACCCGTAGAAAATCGTTATAAGTGTATATTTTGTAGTTGACCATCTTATATGGTCTGATAATATACAGTCTTACATAGTCAACACAGTTTAATGGACGGTAAACACATGAGCAAGATTTATTACCACACCGAAGCACAGGCGGGTTCAGCGTTAACAATTTGGTCTGTTGCAAAATCTTTGGGCGAAGCAGGCAAGAAGCTTGCAAGGAATAATGAAATATGGCCTGACAAATCAAGCGAAGGCAAGATGATAACTGTTGGAAAGAAAAAACGAGGGGAGCGGGGCATCACCCCGACAGCCCGTTATGTTTTGCAAGGTGACAAGTTAAAGATGACAGGGACCATTTACTATGATGGGGGCTTGAGATGATTGTTTTAAAATTAACAATGGTCGATGACTCTCTTGATCCTGCTTTTGACCAGCCCGTTCTGTTGGTTGGCACAGAGTTCAAGATTTATGAGCAACACAAAAAGCGGGGTGATCGTGAGCGTACTGTCACTATCATCCAACAG
>Ga0208159_1000363_pt1 | contig 18645 bp, 32 predicted proteins | sample 9_EtaG_FD_184082 | JGI IMG/M metagenome (GOLD analysis project Ga0208159, IMG submission 184082) | Marine viral communities from the Subarctic Pacific Ocean - 9_ETSP_OMZ_AT15188 metaG (SPAdes) (version 2) | ecosystem: Environmental > Aquatic > Marine > Oceanic | place: Pacific Ocean | collected... | reverse complement strand
TTGGTTGCTGCGGTCAGCGTCAGACCATAGCCTGCGGTCTGAGGGTTAGCCACGAAGAATCTCGCATCTCCGAACTGGAAACTCTTGATTGCTTTCTGCCTGTCCTCGTCCGATGTATCCCCGAAGTAGTTGACTGTCGAGTCCGAACCATAGGCTTTCTTCAGTGCGGCCTCGATGTTTCGTATGTCATACCTGAACCTCGACCAGATGATTACCTTGCCGGACATCTCCTCGACTGTCTCCAGCACCGCATCGACACGCCTGCTTTTGAACTCCACAAGCTCTTTGTCATCGGTCATGATGTGGCCGCACAATACCTGTTGGAGTCTGAGTAGCTGAGTCATGGCCGCAGGTGCAGACACCAGTCCACCATCCTCGAGCAATGCAATAGCTGCATTCTTCAGTGACATATAGTGCTTGATCTGCTCGTCAGTCAGACTCACATGCCGGACTGTGTATATCTTTTCTGGCAGATCGAGAGCATCTTCTTTGGTAACTCGATATGAGAACTTGTCCAGCTTGGTAGAAAGCTCGTCAAGATTTCTGTATCCCACGACTTGCTGAAAACTGTGACCGCCCATCCGTTGAGTTCTCGTAATTGCGTATCGTCCCTGAAAGGAATAGAACGACTCGAAACCAAGCAGGACTTTGTCCATGAATCCACACTGTGCGTATAGATCCATCGGCGATTTAGTAACGGGCGACCCTGTAAGTATACGCCGAAACGATGCTGCTTTACCAAGTGCAACCAGAGCCTTAGTCCTCTTGGCTTTCGGGTTCTTAATAGTTGTTGACTCATCAACCGCAAGTAGGAAAGTCGATCCACGAACAAACTTCTCCACGAACGCTCTGACCTTTGGCGTTGCAAATCCCTCCACGTTGACCAGTAAGATGCGGAGCTTACCACACTCTTCAATGCCTGATAGTAGGTGTTCTTTCTGACCCTTGTTCGGGTTCGGATTCCAAACATAAACCTCGTGTTTAATATCGTCCCGGAGGTGTGCCGGGATCTCTGATATCTGCCAGTTGCGGTACACGCCCTTGGGTGCAACGATGATTGCAGTGTCGATCTTTTTGTTTTCGTACAGCCATGCCATGTTGTCGATAAGAACTTTTGATTTACCACAACCCATCTCCATGAAGTAGCCATAGTTTATCTTATCGTATGAACGCTCGAGCGCAATGCGCTGATGCTCATATGGCTTGGTTTTATATTTGAATTTCATAACTGCCCCTTGTTAGTCCTCGAAATCTCCAGACATTAACGAATGCTTTGCCGCCTCCAAGTGCCAGATGATCTCAGCTACGTCCTCTATCGTAGTCATCATCTTGATACTGCCATCTGCCGCCGTGCCCACAATAATTGCACTATCCATCATCTTTGCGGCTATGCCACACACCGCAGGCACTGAGGCCATTGGCACTTTGCTTACCTTCTGCTTTGGCTTCAGGTAAACCACATTGTCAGCATCATCCGTCATCCAACTTTCCTCGTAGCTCTTTGGCTTTGTTACGCATTTCCATATAGACCTCGAGTCTGCCTCGAGTCTTCTCCGCCTCACGATATAAGCCTGAGTCCATGAGTAGTGTCAACTCATCGTCAAGAATGCGGATGATTCTGTCCATCGACTTTGTGTCACTCATGCTACGTCAGCCTCTTTGTCATCACGCAGCATACGAACCATCTCTTCGATGTAAGCCACGTCCAGACCTATGTTCTCAGTGCAGCCACGGAAGCGGTTGAGCCATGCCGCCAGCGACACACCTGCCTGCCTCCGCAACTCAGCCTGAGACTCTTCGTTTTCTGGATCGAACGGCTCGTAGCCGCCACCCTCTTTGCGCTTGGCTACAGGCGAGATGTACGCAGGGTATTCAATCGTCAACACCTTGTCGCTCTGCTTGATATCTGTCTGTTCGACCACGATCCTAAGACCGCTTGCCATGCGCCGTGCCATGTCGATACGCCACTGCCTAGCCGCCGTTGCATCATCGATGCCATAGAAGGCATCATACATTTCATGCTCCGGTTGACCAGACAGCCAGTCAACGAACTCATCCGCTTTGAACATGTTAAATCCTGTTACCTGTAGGTACTCATCGATGATTCTTTGTTTAGTCTTCCTTGCAAAATTACTCATTACTTTCTCCTTGTTAAAAATTTACTTGACCGCCTTGCCGCTCCGCGCCTTACCAAGCCACGTCAAGCCATGCCCCAACCGCCTGACCTCGCCCCAACTTACCTTGCCCCAACGCACCTGTCCTGACCACAACCGCCTTGCCAAGCCTCACCGCATCACGCCATACAAAAACAGACCCAACCCTGCCAAAACCGCCATCCCTGACCCGAACCGACCATACCCGAACCTACCATAACCCAACCGCCGTAACCCGCCGCGCCTCGCCATTCCGAAACTTACCTCGCCACACCATATCTCACCGCACCATAACCGCCACAACCCACGACAGGGATATGCTGCAACGCACACGCTCGATGTGCGTTGCCCCATGTCTAATAACTAAGCAGCCCTCCGCAACCGCTCTTCTTGTAAGAACTGCATAAGCTCTGCTGTTTCCTGATCCGCACATTCTGGATTGTCTCGAGCCGCTTCTTGAACCTCGCGACCTTCCTGCATCAAGATATCCCAGGACTCCTGATGCTCTTCATCCATGCTGAATTCACCACCTGCACTGGCACCAGCTATCGTAAACGTACCAAACGAACCGCGACCCTTTTCCTGTCGGAAATCACCAAGACCAATCAACTGTCCTGCGTTCGCTACCAGTGCCGATATCGAAGCATTGCTGAATGTTGGCGTAACAAACCGGATCTCGATCTCAGCGCACCAGTCTGGCAGATAGGCTCGAGTCCGCATGTCAGGTGTCTTGTTCATGTCAGCCGAACGCACCACATCGATCTTCAGATAGGGCTTGCCCCATATATTGATGTTGGTCTGCGGCAGGAAGATCAAACGATTGACGCTTGTCTTGTTTACACCTGCCGTTTCCAGTGCGGCTGTAGCCATCGCACCTTTCACACCTGCCGCCGGAAAGCACAACAGTGTCTTGCCCTTTGGTTGCGTATGAAAAGAGTCCACGAACTCCTGCTCTGGATTGTGCTTGATCTCTTTCTTTTCAGCCGCAGTCTTACGACCTGCACCGACAAGTAGATCACGCTTTGCTTTTGATGACATACTATTAAAGTACATCGGTGTTTGTCCGATCAAACGTAACTTGATCAAACCTTGCTTCAATACCGGAATGTTGATTGATTCCGTAGTAGTCTTCTTTGATACTGCCATTTTCTTACTCCTCTAATAAATGACATTGAGTTTGTGACACTAACCTCTCAGGATCCTGTGCCACGCCAAGGCTACCTTCATAGCCCTATCCAAATCCTCATCCTCTTTAGTATCAAGAGTCTTGAGTTTTTCGTTGATGACTTCTTCCATCACATGAACCGCATCAGACCAAGTTAGTTCCTCGATGGGTTTCGCTTCCGACTCTGTCAGCATTGACTCCTCCTTTGCTGAATTGTAACCAATCATCAGACCACAGATCGTGCACCTAGCCTGCGACTCACCGCTCATGGTGACTTGACCCTCGCACCTTGGACAACGATCATCCTCGATAACCTTGCCCCATGATTCATCCCCTTCAATAATCATTTGAATATTACCTTGCGACCTTGTGTGTATAACGACAATGGTATTACGAACTCGTCTGGTTCTTCATCAGGCTCCATACCAGACTCTATCTGATTGCGTTGGAGTTGCTGAAAATCATCCATGACTTCCTTTTCTGCCTCTTCCTTGGAATCAAACAGGGCAGGATTTTCTTCGCCGTCCATCACGGCCTGCCAGCCATCGCACACAGTATCGAACACGATCACATACTTTTCTAATGACATGTCTCATCCTCCTCGTCAGCTAGATTGTTCGAGGCACATACCATCGATGCAGTCATCAGTCGCATCAGTTCGACTGAACTACCCATGTTATTCTGCATGGCAAGAGTCAGGCCTGCGGACATCAACAGATAGGCCGCAAAGTCTATGTCTAGTTCCATGGCCTCGAATTCGCGCAATAACTTCTGCACACTCTTGCCAGCTTTATACTTTTCCTTCGACACACTAGTCATCTTTGACCATGCCCCCATATGCTTCCTTGCCAGCGGACTCCTGATGTTCAGTCCAGATCTCAGCCATCATGTTCATCACGTCATCAAGACCCATGTGATTCACCAGACCCATGTGACTCTCCATCTTGCTGGAGAACTCGTGCCACGTCTCACAATCATCAGCCACCATGACAGCCTTGTCCGCGAACTTCTCTTCGAGATCCATCATCATCGCTTTGACTCTACCCATGTGCCATCTCCTTAAAAAATGTACCAGTCGCCTTCTTCGCGTTCCTGATAGTACGCTCCTCATAGCCCCACAGATCCTCGCCATTGCCGGACTTGAACATTGACGATAAGCCAACGCCCGAAAACAAACGAGTCTCGACTCTGCGAACTGTGCCGTGCCGATCAAAGTCGTCGGCTGTTGGATCATCCTCAAACATTACTCACCGCCATTTCATACTTATCTGGTCTTCCCATTATCTCACTCCCTTCTAACATTCTGCTTCGAACACGCACTGCCCGTGCTTAATGATAGACCCTAAAATTTCAGTGCCTAAATCATACCTTGCATACCATCCTAATAAATCTATTACTTCATTTTCCGAGTATCTCCATCCCATCTTAGATTGAAGATAATCAATTAAAATCTTATCATTATAGCTATCATTCTTCATAAAAAATTCATCCAAGTGAGGCTTGGTATCTCCTAATTCTTTAAGACATGTTTTCAAGCCATCACGAACACTGGGTTCGTGTTCTTTATAAAACTCATAATCAAGAGCTTCCGGTTCATCTGGGTCTTCTACTTCAATACCCTCTACACCAAAAAAATCTGCATCATCGGATGGTTGCACACCGACCCAAAATTTGCCCTCAATATCGCCTTGATAAAATCTTCCCATTATCTTACTCCCTTCCTCAGAGTTATTGGTTTGGACAGGGCACCTTTGTGCCATGCCCGATGGTTAATTCTAAGATGCATCTGCCTCGATAGTACAGGCTTACGCAGACCCACTGTGCGGACAACTACGTCCTTGGAACTAGGCTTCGGCATGCTGCACCTCCCTGCTCTCAAGCTCTGCACGTTCTTCCAGTTCATTCTCGACCGCTGCCATGGCATCGACCATGAACGCGCTCGATACCGACCATCGACTCACGCCGCCATGCAGATTGAGTCCACGCTTCGACCAGTCAGTCGGAGTCTTGCCGTTCAGGATCTCATCAAACTTCAAACTAGACAGACAGTACCGACCCACGAACTGACCATACTCTTCAGCCAGATAGGCCACAGTCTTGTCGCCAGACTTGCTCATCTTTATCCTAGCCTCTGAGTCCATGTCGTAGAACTCGATCATCGGCTCAGTCTCATCGTGCGTCAGACAATGGTTAAGACCATAGTCGTCACCCTCGAACACGATGCGGACGCACCACCGAATCCCAGACTCAGGATCAATAGCTTTATACGTTACAGACATTCCTCTACTCCTTATCTACAGGGTTGTGCTGATGGATGACATATTGAAACGTATCCCAACTAATGCCGTGGTTGGCATCAAAGCCATTGGCAATGTCATGCAATACATCTTCCATCTGCTCTTCAGTCAACGTAACACCCATCTGCTCACAGACCGACGCCACATCTTCTAGATACCAGTCGTCTCTGATGAACGGCTTGCCATCTTCGGTATAATCAATATGTGCCATTAGCAATACACCTCTTTACCAAACACACCCAACTGGATGATCAAATCACAATCAATGGAATCCAATTGACCCAACTCATCGACAGTCAACGCCAACCGCTGCCGCTCTGGATCGAGCCTGCTGATGCCGTCAAAAATCACATCAAAAGCCTTGACCCTTTCAATATCGACATCGTCATCACCCCAACCATCACTGCCATGATGGATAGTAATATCGAAATTATACTCGACCACTGAGTAACCATTCTTCAGATCAAACTCGTCCTCAGTGTGTATGCCATCGATCCAGTGACCCGACCCACCTTCGAGCGCGGTAATCCAGATTGTTTCGGCAATCTCTTCCCAAGCTTCCTTGTTCGGTGTGTACTCAACCGCGATAGTTCTATCCAATACTTTAGTCATTACCGAACACCCCCTCGATTAGCTTACCAGTATTCTCATTAGCCTCGATCATGCCCTCAGTTTTCATCAAGCGACCATGGCTCAAAATTAAACCATGGATACTCATGAGCACATCAGGCGAAACATCACGAGCGCCGTAGATCTCGAAAGTCTCCACAATCAGATCCACAATTTTATTCACGTCTTTAACTTCATTAGTCATTGGTTTGGCTCCTCTCTTTTATTTCAGCCATCTTGGCATCAAACTCATCACAAGTTCTCGCCATATTTTTACAGTGAAAAAGTTCTTCTTCACTCACGAACCCAACTGATGAATCTGCAATCTGCTGATCCACGAATGCACGAACCGCACTAATGATCCTTGGGCTTGTCATATACCGACCTGTTTCTTTGTAAAGAAAACGACCACGATATTTGGACTTGGTGTCATATGTGCCGCAAGCCTCGCGTTGTGCAACACCATCTGTACCCTGACAAATCGTGATCGATACCCGATAAAGAGTCGAACGACCCGACTCATCGGTATGCTTGCCCCTGCCAACATCAATCAGTGTCCGACTATCTTCCAAATGGTTTAGCTTAATCATCATTGTTTAGCTTCCTCCAAGTATCCAAGTAACTCATCAAAAGAACTTTCTGAATATTCTAAGTTGTTCACGGCTTCTTGAATGAGTTCACCACGTTCTGAGCTTTGAAGGTTCTCCGGCATATTTTCATATACCTCTGACTCCGCTTCGGTGACCTCTTCGATTATGGACTTAGCCTCTTCGATCAAAGCCACAGCTTGATCAATGCGTTTACGCCTATCGTTATTCATCGTTTAATCCCCTTACTTGGATAATTTAGGACGATTGATTACAGTCTGATCCACACCCTGATATTCAGCGTGATCCTTAACAGTGGCCTTCATGGTGATGGTCTGACCCTTCTCACCTAGCTCTGCACTGCCAAAATATTTGAAAACATCGCCCTTGCTGTTCTCAAGAATTGTGAAATAAGAGATGCCATAAAAACCATCAACGGCTTTTACGACTGTGATAGTTGCGGTGATGTCGATACGATCACCAGCCTGACCAACGTGGCTGGACTTAGAACGCTTGGCCTCAAGCTCTGCATCACGCCGTGCTTGTGCGGCTTTGTTGGCCTCAACAACCGCCATGAACTCATCGCGCCGTGAGATAACCTGAAGTCGGATATTTTCTTTGACAGTATCGGAACGCTTGCTGTCAATGTCACCATCCAGATACCAGTTAGCAAAATAATCAATAGGGATATCAGAGATAGCCTGACCAAAATATTTTCCAAACGGCATCGTACCCTTGGCAATCAAATTCAGATCAGCCTGACGCTCTGGGTTGCACTCGCCCCATGTATTCAGACCCGACACTTTTTCTGGGTTGAAATCTTCCAACAGGGTATCGACATCGCCACCTTCAGCGCGGATATGATCCTGTGCCTTGCGTAAAGCCTCATGCGGATCACGGCTAAGATTTTTGACGAAAGCAAAAAACTCACTCCCATCATGGTGATATCCATTAAGCTGGCGCAAGGTGTACATACCATTGCCGCCGCCTGTCCAGATTTCATATTCATGTTGATCATTCATTGGTTTAATCCCCTTGTATCTTGAACCTTGAACCTCGAACCTGTATGATTCGAGTAACTTAAATTGAACTCTATCAGCTTTTCGTAACTTGTACAACTTTAAATGGGAATAGTGGATACACATTACAAGAGGCATATAATGTTTTTTCTGGGAAAAAGTTTTTTTTATTTTTTTTGCTATAAAAAGTGTCTCAGGTGTCTCAGGTGTCTCAAATGATATCCAGTAACGATTATAGCTAAGACAGTTGTGAGACAGTGAGACAATTATCAAGTCGAACGTGAGAGGTTTTTGGTTTTGAAAAAGAGTGAACCCACAGAAAACACTATAGGGAAGGGTGGTAGGCCAGCCGGATTGACCAACCGCCAGAGAGAATTTGCTCGATACTATGTCGAGGGCAAATGGTCTAATGCTGAGTGCGCGAGGAAGGCTGGTTACGCTGATGCCAGTGCCAGAATACAAGCTCACAAGCTTCTTGATGGTAAGTCTTTCCCTGCCGTGCCGGAGCTTGTCAAAGAACTTCGAGAGGCCAGAGAGCGCAGATATGGCGTGACTGTACTGGGTCAACTCAAACGCTTTGAAGAACTGTCCATGTCTGCTGAAGAGGCTGGACAATTCAGCGCTGCTATCAACGCTGAGAAAATTCGTTCCAGTCTGGGTGGTTTGACCATCGATAGACGCGAGTCCACCCATGTCCACCAGCTTGATAATATGTCGCGTGAGGACATTGTTGCCAGACTGGCAAGTCTTAGGAAGAATTACCCACATGCTTTTGCTGATATGAAAAGAGTTGAGGATGCCAGCGACAGAGAAATCACTGTGGAAGCTATTGAAGCAAAGCCTGCCCAAGAAAACACACTGCGAGAGGATTGAAAACCGCAGTGGTGAAGGGATGCCGGACGTATACCTATGCATGGATGGCGTTCCGGTATGGCTTGAATTAAAACTAACAAAAAATAACAGGGTCAAAGTGTCTAAATCGCAGATTGCTTGGCATTGCTCACATTCTCGCTGTGGCGGCGTGAGTTTTTTCTTGCTAAACGACCCCTCTACCTCTGACCTATTTTTATTTGACGGCGCATCGGTGATCGAGATCAGCGGTTCGCGGATCGATGACCTGCGGCCTGCGGCCTTATATGTAGGTGATATGTCTGGGCTGATCGAGAGCCTGCGGCCTGCGGCCTGCGACCTCTGGTATAGATCGATGGCCTGCGGCCTGCGGCCTGTGCCCTGATATGTCGGAGCACGATCCGAAAAAGAATACCCAGCGACAGAGTCGCTGGGCATCTTCGGGGAAAACCTAATATGTGAAGCCAGTGTAGACAATGGTATCTTCTTTCAAGAATATTTCGCGGTTCATGTCTTCATAATCTGACAGTGAATATTCTGCTGGCCTTGTCCTGGTGGCCTTGTTCCGATGGTTGATGACATAGACGGCCTTGGCATTCGGCTTGCGCTTTACCAAATCGCCTACGTTTAGATGACGCAGCGCAATTGCTTGCACTGTGTCGTTGTCTTCAGTCAGATGTAAATTTAATCCGTTTATTAACTGCATGATTGCCTCTTAGTGTTTAACGATTGCAATTGATTTGGCCTTGGTCGTTGCGCCACTACATAGCTTGCAAGTGTCACAAGTAGCACGTCGGCCTGCTTCCTTACTGGCAGGGCATAGGATCTCGAAGCCCTGCACGATATCGTCTATCTGATCGATGACGCGAAACGTGCGCTTGCCATTGTCCCAAGCTTCCAGGGCTTGGGCTTTGGTATCGGCGCTGATCATGAATAGATTAGGATCAACTTCTAGAATGTCATCTTGGTGGCTATAGGCCGTATGACCTACGGCCTCACTCAATAGGCTGTCCCATATGTAACGCGGCACGGCAGCGCCGTCGCCATATGTACCGATGCGAACCATGCGGCCAGCGCCAAGCTTGGCAATAGCATCATGACCGGATGCGACTGGATAGCCGCCTTTCATGTAATGCTTCCAAGTTATCAAAACGCCCTGGAATAATGCGACGTAACACTTGCGGCCTTTAGCATGTTTGCCTGGCGCGTCGATTGCGACGGCCTCGCCTCTGAATTTGCAATTGCCGCAGATTGAATAGTCGTTGCCGATCTTATTGTTCAGCATAGGATCGAGGCCGTTATCACATAAGATGTAGGTTTGAACCATGTTGCCCGTTTTGCTGTTGCTACTTTTCACGATAGCAACGGCAACGATAGGCGACCCGTCAATCTGTGACGGACCTCGATATATTATTGAGCTTTGTGCTTTCATAACTATCCCCTTGTTTAAGTTATCTTGAATCCTACGATTTTTTCCCAACTATCACAAGCACTAAATTATCCTGCGGCCTGCGGCCTTTTTCTGTTTATATATCTAGATGAACCTGCGGCCTGCGACCTGCGACCTGCGACCTCGCGCCTATCTATATATAAAAAAAGAAAAGAGAACCGAGCGCCGTGGCGCTCGATCCCGTGTTGCTATACAAGCTCGTTGTTCCCGTCTCGAGTCATGATCATCCAGCCTCGAGCAATCTTTTCGGTTGCGGCCCGCAATTCTGGATGTGGCTTGTCTTTATTTTCTGACCTGAAGTGTTCACCCTGACTCAGAGAGTCCAATAGAGCGATTGCTTCGCCAGTTGTGAGGCGGATATCGAAATATCCGCCCTCGCCAGTTTGTTTCAGAAAATCAGCCATGGTTATCCCCTTATCCATCCATCGGTTAAAAAGAAGTCTGCTATCTTAACCAGCTTGTCACCGAATAGCCGATACTCTTTTATCGGTCTGATATCAGGATGACCTCGATACTTCTTACCGATCGTGATCACTTGGCCGTCGCTCGATTTGTCCGGCCATATCCGGTTATGCTTGGCGAGTGTCTTGCCTATCTCGGCAAGAGACTTTGCATCCGACCAGACGACTGTCTCGCCGTTTGATTGTCTCGGTGTGTGATAATAAATCTTAGCCATGATCTATCCCCTCGCATCTAATGCGTTAATGATACAGGCAACGATCGACCATGGTAGGCCAACGCTACCAATTGATATCATACCGATACCTACAAACACGTTAAACGCATCGCCAGTCATTAAGACACGCCAGCCAAGCACGAAAAAAAGACCCATAGCAACGGCCATGCCAGCCCATGCAATGGCTGTGTTTCTGGCGTGTGTTTTAGGTGTTCTGATAAATACTCTATTCATTTTAGTCCCCTTTCTGGGGGGACACTGTCCCCCCGTTGGTTTGACATTAGGATACTTTCTTATTCAGTCCCGGTGTTAATGGATCTTTAATCATAGCGATCGGTACATCGTTGACTGAGAGAGTACCTTCGGGGAATGCCTCATCAGCAAACACATAAATGTTTTGATCAACGTCACATGCAGCGCGGGGCTTAGTACCCATTTTGCATTTGAAATACATTTGCTGACTAACAAGCTGTTTAACTAGATCGTCGCGAACACGACGTGCCTTGGATAAATCAGCATTGGCCTTTGCGAGCTTGGCTCGCGCGGTGTTCGGGTTTGTGATAGGGCGACCCGTGATCCCTTTGGTTGACTTACTCATGACTAGTTTTCCCCTTGTCATAATCGGGTGCCACCATTGGCAACCCTCAATAAAAATAGTGCGCTCATTTATCCCATAATGCAAGCACTAAATACCATCTTATCCCAACAAAATGCATTTTATTTTATTTTATCCGTTCACGATTTGTTCCAGAGGCTGGGCTGGGCTGGGGTTACTGCCGCCAATTGTCGATTGTCGATCGATCGAGCGCACCCCCCACCACCATTATTTTGTGGACAGGTGTTGACAATGTCGTGTCGTGTCGCTGGGTTGATAAATTCAATGGGATGTATTATCGTTCGGGCATGGATGACATCTCTAGCCTAGACCTGCTGCCAGAAGACGTTCTCAAAGAGATCTTGTTACTAGAAGAGCAGAAGCAAAAGCTTGAAACCAGAGACATAGCCAGAGATAAGTTCATGGCGTATGCAAAGCATGTGTACGACGGGTTCATAGAGGGGACCCATCACCGCGTAATCGCAGAGAAGCTCGAGCGTATAGCCTCGGGGGACTTGAAAAGACTGATTGTCAACATGCCGCCCCGGCATTCCAAGTCAGAATTCGCTTCATATCTTATGCCTAGTTGGTTCTTGGGCCGCAATCCTAAGTTAAAAATCATTCAGGCCACGATGAATACCGAACTTGCTGTGCGGTTTGGCCGTAAGGTGAGGGATTTGATTGCTGACCCTATTTACAAAGAGATATTTCCTAATACTGACTTGAAACAGGACAGTCAGGCTGCTGGTAGATGGGAGACTAGCGTTGGCGGAGAGTATTTTGCTGCCGGAGTTGGTGCGGCGATGACGGGCCGTGGTGCGGATTTGCTGATTATTGATGATCCGCACTCGGAACAAGATGCTTTATCCGCGTCTGCATACGATAATGCCTATGAGTGGTACACATCTGGACCCCGGCAGCGTCTACAACCGGGGGGAACCATCATTATTGTGCAGACCAGATGGTCTAAAAAGGACATAACGGGCAGGTTACTGGCTGCACAGGCCAAGGATGTCATGGCTGACCAGTGGGAAGTGGTTGAATTCCCTGCAATTATGCCATCGGGGGAACCATTATGGCCTGAATTCTGGCAAAAAGATGAGCTTTTGAAGGTAAAAGCCTCTTTGTCGGTGGGCAAATGGAATGCACAGTGGCAGCAGAACCCCACATCCGAGGAAACTGCTGTTGTAAAGCGCGATTGGTGGCGTGTTTGGGAGGAGGATGACATTCCTGACTTGGATTACGTCATTCAGTCCTACGATACGGCGTATAGTAAGCGCGAAACTGCTGATTACTCTGCCATTACAACTTGGGGCGTGTTTCAGCCACATCGAAACGGGGAACAGCACCTGATATTGATGGATGCAAAGAAGGGTCGGTGGAATTTCCCTGAGTTAAAAGAGGTTGCTTTAGAGGAAAACGAGTATTGGGAGCCTGAGTTGATACTGATTGAGGCTAAAGCTTCGGGTCAGTCTCTGGCTGACGAGATGCGTCTGATGAATTTGCCTGTTGCTACGTTTTCACCGGGCCGCAGGAAGGGTGGCAATCTAGACAAGACGACTAGGATGCATATTGTGTCTCCTATATTCGAGTCTGGAAAAGTGTGGTATCCTGAAGGCAGGAAATTTGCAGACGAAGTTATCGAAGAGGTTGCATCCTTTCCAAACGGCGACCATGATGACTTTTGTGACAGCATGACCATGGCCCTGATGCGCTTTCGTCAGGGTGGTTTTATCAGTTTGGACGGCGAAGAGTTCGAGGACGACCCGCCCCGTAAAGCAAGAGAGTATTACTGATGGCTGCAAAGCTTTACAAAGATCTTACACCCGCCGAACAAAAAGCTCGTGACGCAGAGCTAAAGGACTTTGTCCGTGGTGCGAAGTTTTCTCCCATGGATTTGCTTGGTGCTCCTGTAGATTTGACAACAATGGCGATGCGCGGCGTGGGTATACCTGTGCCGGAGAAGCCCTTCCTTGGTTCAGAGTATCTGATTGACAAGTATGCTGATCTGGGTGAGGCGCTTGACATAAATTATGATCGTCCGACTGGTTCCGGGATGGAGACATTTGGTCGTGTAGTGGCTGGCACGGCTGGACTTGGCGGCGAGGCTGCTGTGGCTCTGGCTCCCGGCATCGGTAAGTTATTTGCCAAGGCTACCAAGACCCGTGGTTCGGGGATCGAGGTCAAGGGATCTGGCAACATTGAGATGGGGGCCTCCTCCACTCCCGGCAAGTATGATGAGTTTTTTGAGAACATGGGGGAAGAGGGTGCTGGCATGGAGTTTCCGGCTGTTGGTCAGGCCGTAGACAACTATGTCACAGAGTTTGATCCTAAAGAATCTTTTGATTTATTGGATGGAGCACTCAAGTCTGACGATTATCCCGGATATGCCACAGCTTTACGAGCGAACTTAGACAGACAGTTTCCCGGAGATAAGATTTCTGTATCCAGAATAGAGAATTATTCGGACCCTCAAGCAGGCATAGAAGGTCGCAGATCCAAGAGTTTCTTTGAAGTTGATAAAGATGATGTTCTTTTTGCGGGGAGTGACTCTGAAAGAGAGTTAATAATTCGTGGTCCGAAGGGTACATACAACGAAGGTGGTCCTATGTCTGTTAGGATAGAAGAAGCTCCGCCCTCGGACCTTGGACCTACGCCCTCTGACGGCACTACCTTTTTCAGAGAGGAGTCATTAGCGAAAAACATTAACGAAGCAAAAAGACCCAATTCTAGAGAGACGATCACTTATATGTCTCCAGATGAGTTTTTAACTTTGGCTGAGAAGGGTGAAAGCCCGAAAAAGTTAGCTGGTGTTCGTGAGCTTGTAGACAATGACACTAAGTTTTCTAGTCTTCCTTTCTTACGTTTCTCTCATGACGGCAAGGGCATGGCAAAGGTTGAGAGCCATGAGGGTCGTCATCGGATGATGGTGCTAAAAGATGCTGGCGTTGAGCGTGTTCCAGTTCTGTTTGAGTCAAGTGAGATGGGAAAGGGTCGAGCTATTCGTTGGGGTTCACAGGATCCAGACAGTTTTGATTTTGTGCCGCCACAGGAAAGACCAACTCGCATAACAAGTCAGGATGGGGATGCGGTGCTTCCGATGTTTGACAGTGACATATATCCTGTTCTTAACGAAGCGCCGACCACTGTTGCGCCAAAGAAAGAAGTCCTCGAGGGCGAGGTTGTAGGTACGAAGTCCAAGAAGTACATGAAGCTTGAGAAGGAGATGGGCGAAGCTCGGACCCCGGAACTTCGTGCTGCCCGTGAGTTGAACATGGAGACTCAGGGTGTTGAGGATGCGTTTGATCTGAACGCGGCCAGCAACATAGACAAGAACTTTGAGTTTGCCAGTGGTGGCGACGATGTTCGGGCTACGTCTGACGACTTTATAGGTGGTGTGATTGATGAATATCAGGGTGCGAGGGATCAGGGTTTTAATCGTGGCGATGCGTTAGTTGATGCTGTTCGTGTTAAGGTAAACGATTACAACGAGATTTATCCTGATGCGTTAGATTTGAATTCTGTTCTTGACGATTTGTCTCGTAACGTAAATGACGACTTTGGTTTTGATCAGGCTCTTGGCAGGTTTCGTGAGGGTCAGTCTAATCGCAAAGCTTTAGAAGCGGAGTTACAGACTGCAAAGTTCAAGAATATGAGGGAGGCGCAGGAGGCGGCGACTCGTGTAAGAGAGGAGCAGCTTGGTATTGCGGGTTTGAGCGATGCGGAAAAAGCGGCATTCTACAGGAACATGGGTGAGCAAGAGCAGCGCGGCATAGTAGGCGCGGGTATTCCAGATCCAGATCCACCCAAGCCTAATCTGCGATTGGTGAAAAAGGCTAAAGGCGGTCCTGTGGACATGCGTTCTGGTATCGGTGACTTATTTAAGGTATATTCGTGAAATGACAGGTAAAGATAAAGAGATTCGCACAGACGGGCGCACAGACAAAGAGATCCGTACTATTGCTATTAGCGGTCAGATAAGCAATCTGACTAACAACCAGTATGATCGGTTTGTTGATCACATAGAGCCAGCACTGTACAACAGACAGAAAAAGCGCGGTGGCGGCATGATTCGGCCTCAAAGATTCAAAGGAGTATTCTGATGAGCGACAGACAAGAAGAGAACATTGGCAATCTGAAGAAGCTCAGAGCCATGATCAAAAAGGACATGAACACAGTTGCACAGGTCAACAAAGTACAAAAAGCACTTGAAAATTTGACTCCGGCTGGAGAAAAAGCGATGGCCTCGGACATTGCAAAGTTTCAAAAGTTTAGAAAGAACGTGCTTGCCAGAGAAGAAAAGGCCGATACTCCGCCACCTAAAAGAGCCATGGCTTCTAAAGAGGGTGGTCCGAAGACCCCTACAAAACTTCCAAAGCCAAAGCCAAAGCGTCCTACGCAAACAGCGGCAAAGAAGAAGTCAGGTGTTACGTTTGATACCAGCGGCACACTTCCGGGTCAGACGATCAAGAGTAGTTCTATGGGCCGCGCTGTCATGAAAAAGCGCGGTGGAACATTTAAAGGGATCTTCTAATGGCTATTGAACCAAGACAGATTGCAGGAATGATGGAGCAGGCCATGGGTCCGGGTGGACCAGCAGCCGTGCCAGAAGATGCTATGACCGAGGTTCAAGTATCGTTGCCCGGTATGGAAGATCTTCCGCCCGGTATTGAGCTTGTTGGTGCAGAAGAAATGATTGAGGTTGAGGCTGAAGTCTATGATCACAATGCAAATCTGGCCGAGGTTCTAGATAGATCTACGCTTGGTTCTTTGTCCTCTGATCTTGGAGGATTGGTTAATGAGGACAAGGAAGGTCGTTCTGAGTGGGAAGAGTCCATCTCCAAGGGCTTGACGTTACTGGGGATCAACTATGATGAGCGGTCTGAGCCGTTCATGGGGGCGAGTGGTGTAACGCATCCTGTGTTATCTGAGGCGATTACGCAGTTTCAGGCGCAGGCATACAAGGAGATGTTACCACCGGGCGGTCCTGTAAAGACACAGATCTTGGGTGAGCAGAACCGCATGGTTGAGGAGCAGGCTCAACGTGTGAAGGATTTCATGAACTTCCAGATCACGGAAGTGATGGAGGAGTTCGATCAGGACACGGATCAGATGTTATTCTATCTGCCGATTACTGGTTCTACGTTCAAGAAGGTTTACTTTGATCAAACAAAGCAGAGGGCGGTATCGAAGTTTGTTCCCGCCGAAGATCTGATTGTTCCGTATCATGCGTCTGATTTGAGGACAGCAGTGCGGTACACTCATGTTGTTCGGATGAGTGAGAACGAAATCCGCAAGATGCAAGTAGGAGGGATATATAGAGATGTTGATTTATCTCCAAGCGAAGATGACGAGTCTGATTCAACAATTCGTGGCAAGAGTGATGAAATTCAGGGATTACGTTCAGGCTATTCTGATGAAATGTTTACGCTTTTTGAAATCCATGTGGACTTAGATCTTGAAGGCTTTGAAGACAAAGATCAGATGGGCGAAGACACAGGTATCAAGCTACCGTATATCGTCACTATGGACGAAGCTTCGGGAGAAGTTCTCTCGATAGTACGCAATTTTCGTGAGCAGGATCCGCTACGCCGCAAGCGTCAGTACTTCGTACATTACAAGTTTTTGCCCGGTTTTGGGTTCTATGGCTTTGGTTTGCTACACATGATAGGAGGATTGTCTCGTGCTGCAACGTCTATACTCCGTCAGCTTATCGATGCTGGTACGCTCTCGAATCTACCGGGTGGTTTCAAGGCACGGGGAGTCCGCATTAGGAATGATGACGAGCCTGTTAATCCGGGTGAGTTTCGTGATCTTGATGCCCCTGGCGGTGATATTAGGAATGCTATTATTCCACTCCCTTACAAGGAGCCTTCTGGAACGCTGGCTCAATTACTTGGGGTGGTCGTTGATTCGGGTAGAAGATTTGCACAGGTTACGGACACAAAAGTCGCAGATGTCAACTCCAATGCTCCCGTGGGAACTACAGTGGCTCTCATCGAGCAGGGATCAAAAGTAATATCAAGTATCCACAAGCGGCTGCACTACGCTCAAAAGAACGAGTTTCGCATGCTGGCTGAGATATTTCAGAACAATCCTATGCCGTATCCATATGCTGTCGGGGCAAACATCAACCCTGCTATCATGGCACAGGACTTCGACGGGCGTGTAGATATCCTCCCTGTATCCGACCCGTCGATTTTTTCTATGGCGCAGCGGCTGTCACTGGCGCAGACACAACTACAACTGGCGCAGGCCGCACCGCAGATGCACAATCTGTATGAAGCCTACCGCCGGATGTATGATGCACTGGATGTCAAGAACATCGATTCAATTCTGCCACCACCACAGCCACCTGCACCAAAGGATCCTGCCACAGAAAACGCTCTGGCTCTGAAGGGTCAGCAGTTGCAAGCATTCCCGCAGCAGGACAGCATGGCGCATATCAGAGTGCACGTTGCCATGATTCAGTCGCCTGCCATACAGGCCAACCCGCAGGCATTTTTGATATTACAGGCTCACATACAAGAGCATGTTAGTATATTTGCCCGTGATGTTATCAAGGAGATGCTTGAAAAGGGCATACAGGAAGCTATGGCAGCAGGACAGCAGCCTCCACAAATCAATCCTGATGCAGCAGAAGCAGCCGTGGCACAGCAGATTGCAACGACGCTGGAACAGCTTGCTCCTATGCTCAAGCCTCAGACCCCACCTGATCCACTGGTTCAGATCCGGCAGCAGGAGTTGCAGAACGATACGCAAGAGATACAGCGTAAGATGCAGAATGATGCGATGGACTTCCAGATTGATCAGGCCAAGTTACAGCAGGCTTATGATTTGGCTATGCAGCGTCAAGCTCTGCAAGAACAGATCGCTGGTGATAGAAACGATGTGAATGTTTATCGTATCAACACACAGGCTGATCTAAAGCGCGGTGGATAAGACCGATGACTGGAGTGCACCACACAACAGAAACACTTTTTATTTTAGTGATTTCAATGTGGGGTCATACAGGTTCAGAGTGGCAATACATAGGTAACCAGATAGCCTTACAGCAGCCAATGACAGAGTCCCAATGTGAATATCTTATTAACGAAGAAATGTGGCAAGCCACATACAAAAACGAATATTACCGCATGATGGCGCATTGTTTTCCTACCGAGTGTGCAGGACAGGACAAGTGTGATTAATGCCAAAACTGAATGAAAACACTGAACTGAGTATGCCTATTCGCAACTTGATTGC
>Ga0208159_1000362_pt1 | contig 18699 bp, 23 predicted proteins | sample 9_EtaG_FD_184082 | JGI IMG/M metagenome (GOLD analysis project Ga0208159, IMG submission 184082) | Marine viral communities from the Subarctic Pacific Ocean - 9_ETSP_OMZ_AT15188 metaG (SPAdes) (version 2) | ecosystem: Environmental > Aquatic > Marine > Oceanic | place: Pacific Ocean | collected... | reverse complement strand
AGACCGACACGTTTGAAGAAATCACTGGTCGCATGGGGTCACTCTGGTGACAAAGCATCTGCGGTAGCTAAAGGTCGCCGTTTATTGGCAAGATATCAGGCCGCAAAGAAAAGGAAAAAGAAATGAAACAAGCTCCCAAAAAACAAAAACCTAAATCTCTTTTAAAGCGAATGTCTGGTGCTGATATAATGAAAATGGCAGGCCCTGATGTTAAAGCTTGGGCAATGACTAACAAGATTGCAACATCTAAAGAAATTGATGCAATGCCTCTTGTTAGACTTGAAAAACTTTATATGGACTATCTTAAATCGAAAGGTCAGTAATAATGATGAAGAAGAAAGCAGCTAAGAAATCAATGCTTACAGCAAAACAAAAGACATTGCCAAAAGCATTGCAAGCTAGAATTATGAAAACAAAGAAGAAAGGTAAGTAATATGCCAATGGGAAAAGGAACTTATGGTAGCCAAGTAGGTAGACCAAAAAAGGCAGCAGCTAAAAAAGCACCAGCAAAGAAGAAAATGCCAGCAAAGCGTAAGCCAGCTTCTGGTAATTATTCTCGCGGTTACTAATGTTTTATGCGTCTCTTCTTTTTTGTTGGGTTGCTTTCGGCGGACAACAATGTCTTGTTGCCCAAGACACAGAAGGGCCATATTTTAAAGAAGAGCAATGCTTAAATAGATTAAAGGAAATGGAATTTATTATTCACAAAAAGATTCCTTTATCTAAGGTAAAAGCAAAAGAATGCATACAAAAAAAAGAAGGTAATGTATAATGGCTTCTATGTTGACAAAGAGACAAACAAGTACATTAAAAAAACATTCTGTTCATCATACAGCCAAGCATATGAAGTTGATGCGCAAGTTAATGAAAGATGGAAAATCATTTACTGCTGCTCATAAAGAAGCGCAAAAGAAAGTGGGTAAATAATGGCTGTCAATGCTGCTGGTAATTATACAAAACCTACAATGCGTAAGGCATTGTTTAACCGCATTAAGGCTGGCGGCAAAGGTGGTAGACCGGGCCAATGGTCAGCAAGAAAAGCACAGATGTTAGCAAAAGCCTACAAAGCAAAAGGAGGCGGATATAGAAACTAATGTTAGCAGAACTTGCGGCAATCAACGGTGCATTTGCAATCATCAAGACAACGATTGCAAACGGGAAGGAACTTGCCTCGGCAGGGCAAGCGATTGCGGATTTTGCATTTGCAAAGGAAGACCTGCAATCCAAGGCAAGTAAAAAGCGTAACAGTACATTTGGTAACGACTTACAAGAGTTTATGGCTCTTGAAGAAGTAAAAAGAAAAGAGGCTGAACTTAAAAGCATTATGTATCTTTACGGACGTTATGGTCTATGGGATGATTGGGTTAAGTTTCAAGCAGATGCTAGGGCTAAAAGACAAAGACAATTAAAAGAGGCGCGGTTAAAGAGAGAGAAGATAATTGAAGTTATCGGCGTTGTTTCTTTATCTCTTGCTATTTTGTTTATGTTTGCTGGCTTTTTTTATATTGTAGCGAGAAAGAAACTATGGCTTTAAGACCATCACAAACTTCTTTACGGAAGTGGACAAAACAAAAATGGAGAACTAAAAGTGGCAAGCCATCCACCCAAGGATCAAAAGCTACAGGTGAACGTTATCTACCATCAGCCGCAATCAAGGCGTTATCGCCGCAAGAATATGCAGCGTCCACTGCTGCTAAAAGAAGAGCAACTCGTGCTGGTAAACAGTTCTCCAAACAACCTAAAAAGATATCAACTAAAACCAAAAGATACAGATGAGTTTTTTACACACACTAAAGCGTGAAGAGCGCGATATGTTGCGCCAAATTGTAAAGAAGGTGCATCTTGCTTACCATCCTAAACAGTTTCAGACTGACAGAGAAGCAGATAAAGTTATTTCTGTTATTGGGCCAGAAGTTGTGGAACGCATGATTAAGTTTGGTAAGGATCACAAGATTGACCAAATTTAAATATAAACCAGATGGCGAAGTCTTAAAATCTTTTATGAAAGACGATTCGTTCTTTCGTGCATTGCGTGGCCCTGTTGGGTCAGGCAAGTCTGTGTGTTGCTGTGTTGAATTGTTTAGGCGTGCTATACAACAACAGAAAGGTGCAGATGGTGTACGTAAATCACGCTGGGCTGTTATTAGAAATACAAATCCACAGCTAAAAACTACCACTATTAAAACTTGGTTGGATTGGTTTCCAGAAGAAGACTGGGGCAAATTCCATTGGTCTGTGCCGTACACACATCACATCAAACGATCAGACCTAGACCTTGAAGTTATCTTCCTCGCTCTCGATAGACCAGAAGATGTCAAGAAACTTCTCTCCCTAGAATTGACAGGTATCTGGATTAACGAGGCGAGGGAGATACCCAAATCTATTATTGATGCATGCTCTATGCGTGTAGGTCGTTTTCCTTCAATGAAAGATGGTGGATGCACATGGACAGGAGTTATAGCCGACACAAACGCGCCAGAAGAAGACCACTGGTGGCCGATAATGTCAGGCGAAGTTCCGGTTCCAGATCACATCCCCAAAGAAGAAGCGAAGATGCTGGTCAAACCAGACAACTGGAATTTCTACACACAACCAGCAGGCATGCTGGAAACAAAGGACGAAGAAGGGATCATTACAGGTTACGTGCTAAACAAGAGCGCAGAAAACGCAAAGAATATGAGAGCCGATTATTATCGGAACATTGTACAAGGGAAGACGAAGAGTTGGATAGATGTATATGTGATGAATCGCCTTGGGAGTATAAAAGATGGTAAACCCGTTTATGCCAATTTTGCAGCAGATGTCCACGTTGCCAAAGAAGAAATACCTGTTGCCGCAGGATTACCTGTTTATATTGGTCTTGATTTTGGCCTTACTCCAGCTGGAGTAGTTGCACAAAAAGTACGTGGGCGTTGGTTAATACTACAAGAAATAGTAGCGTTTGATATGGGTATCGTTAAGTTTACTGAAGTGTTGCGGCAAGAGTTATCTACAAGGTATGTAACTAATGAAGCTATTATCTTTGGCGACCCAGCAGGCGACTTCCGCGCTCAGACTGACGAATCAACACCATTTCAAATATTGCGTGGCGCAGGTTTGAACGCAAGGCCAGCCCCATCAAATGATGTTGCCCTTAGAATTGAATCTGTAAACTCTGCACTAAATCGTATGGTTGATGGCAGTTCAGGATTATTAATTGACTTTCGGTGTCGTAATATAATCAAGGGCTTTGAAGGCGGCTATCAATACAGGCGGCTGCAAGTATCTGGTGAGCGTTATATGGATAAGCCAGATAAAAACCATTTCTCACATATACACGACGCCTTGCAGTATTTAATGCTTGGTTCTGGCGAGGGGCGTGCAATCTTGACGAATATGCAACATGCGCCTAAACCTTTTCAAGCAGAACGTAATTTTGATGTGTTCACAAGAAAGCCACGCCAGAAGCGTAAAGGCTTATGGGCCAGAATGTAAAATGTGCGTTGCTTTATATGCAAAAGCAACTGTATGAAAAACTAAAGGAGATTGCTTATGTGTGTAGGTAGACCAGCAAGGCCGCAAGTTGAAGGCTTAACAGAAGAAGAAAAAGCTGAACAAGAGCAAGCAAAAGAACGTGAAAAACAAGCTCGTGAAGAGTCTGAAGCTCAAGAAAGAAGAGAACGGGCAAAAACACGAGAAGAGCGTTTAGAAAAAACGGTTAAGCAACAACGCCGTGGCACTGGTGCAACCTCTTTGCTGACAGGCGGCAGAGGCGGCATGGGTTATTTTGACGAGACTCTGTAATGCATCAGACAAAAATGATGTTAGAAAAGTACGAGCGTGCTAAAGAAAAACGCTTAAACTTTGAACCACTGTTCGATGAGTGCTATGAATATGCACTTCCTATGCGTCAAGGTTTTTATTATGAGGTAGCTGGTCAACGCCGTGATGATAAAATCTTTGACGAAACTGCTGTGGTTGGAACACAGGAGTTTGCATCTCGTCTTCAATCTGGTCTTGTGCCAAACTTTGCGCGCTGGGCAGACTTTGTTGCTGGTTCTGAAATACCAGATGAACAAGTCGACCAAGTAAATAATCAACTTGATGTGGTGACTGATTATGTTTTTGAAGTTCTGCAATCTTCTAATTTTGGGCAAGAAATACATGAATCGTTTATGGACTTGGCTGTTGGAACAGGCGTGTTGCTTGTTGAAGAAGGTGACGCTCTCAATCCAATACGCTTTAACGCGATACCGCTTCCGTCTGTCGTGTTGGACTCAGGTGCAGATGGCTCGATTGACCATGTGTTTAGAGAGAGGACTCTTAAGAACCGTTCGATTCCTGTTGCCTATGAGCGTGCTGTCGTTTCAGAACGACTTGCTAAAGCTATTGCAACACAGCCAGAAGCAGAATGTAAGATACTGGAATTGGTTTGTAGAAATTATGAAAAGCGTAATGAAGAACGTTATGACTATTATGTCATTGATATTGCCAACGAAGAAATAATTTATTACGAACAGTTTAACGGCACTGGCTCAAATCCTTTTGTATGTTTCCGTTGGTCTAAAGCCAGTGGCGAAATTTATGGGCGTGGGCCTCTTGTCAATGCTCTTAGTGCAATCAAAACAACTAATTTAACAATCGAGCTTGTTCTTGAAAATGCACAGATGGCTATCTCAGGCATCTATCAGATGGATGATGATGGCGTTATGAATACAGATACAATCAATCTTGTGCCGGGGACTATCATTCCAAAGGCAATGGGTTCAATGGGATTGCAGCCAATACGTGCTGCTGGTGACTTTAATGTTGCTAATCTTATTCTTAATGATATGAGAAATAATATTAAGAGAGCTTTGTATAATGATATGCTTGGCGACCCAAACAAAACACCAGCATCAGCAACTGAAGTTGCAGAACGAATGGCTGATTTATCAAGAAGAATTGGGTCAGCCTTCGGCAGATTACAGGCTGAGATGGTTCAACCAATACTGCAACGTGTTGTATATATTCTTAAAAAGCAAGGTCGCATTGAAGTTCCTGTTATTAATGGCAGAGAAGTTAAAGTTCGTTCAGTTTCACCCCTTGCACAAGCGCAAGCAAATCAAGATATAACTTCTATATCAAGATATTTACAGCTTGTTGGTGGTACATTTGGCCCTGAGATTTTGAACTTGCTTATCAAATCTGAAGATGTTGCAGTACATTTGGCTGAAAAATTTGGTGTGCCTGATAGTCTTGTGCGTGATAGCGTAGAGCGACAGCAGCTTGCAGAAGCAGCACAAAGATATCAACAGGCACAGCAAAGAGGTGAAGTACCAGATGTCACTCAACTTAGGCCTTGACGGGTTTCCACGCCCCAAGGAAGAAGACGATAGAATATCCCAGAACATAAACAGTTTGTTCCGTACACCTAATGGTAAAGCAGTGATGAAGTATTTACGCTCTATCACTATTGAATCTGTAAGTGGCGCGAACATATCTGACGCTGAACTACGTCATTTAGAAGGACAGCGTTATTTAGTAGGCCTTATTGAGAGGCGATTCAAACAAGCAGAAAAGGTAAAGAAATGAGCGAAGCAGATAATGTAGATGTAGCGGCTGAAGCCACAGTCACAACTGAAGCACCTGTAGCTGAACGTCCAGAATGGCTACCAGAAAAATTTAATACACCAGAAGACCTTGCGTCTTCTTATCAATCTCTTGAGCAGAAACTTGGTACTGGTCAAGAAGAACTGCGGCAGCAAATCATACAGGAGTTTGAGACTGCTGCTTATGAAAACAGGCCAGCCACTGCTGGTGATTATCAAATACCAGAATCTGTAGATGCAGAAATGGCTGTTGATAATCCACTGTTTCAATGGTGGGCTGATCATGCATTTGAAAATGCATATAGCCAAGAAGAGTTTGAATCTGGCATAGCGCAATATGCAGAGTTTATAAACTCACAAACACCTGACCTGCAACAAGAGCGTGCTAATCTTGGTGACAATGCTGATGCACGTATTGAAGCTGTTGATTTATGGGCAAACAAATTTTTCCCAGAAGAGCATGCTGATGCTATCTTACAGATTGGGCAAACATCAAAAGGCATTGAAGCTCTTGAGTTTATTATGTCTAAAGTAGGTGGTGTACAAATGTCTGCTGATGCAGGCTTACCTACTGGGATGACAGAAGATAAACTACGCTCTATGATGAATGACGAGCGTTATTGGAATGCAGCAAAAAGAGACCCAGCTTATGTTAAGGAAGTCCAAGCAGGCTTTTCCAAAGTCTTCAATTAATGCCTTTCATGAAGATGGCGATGTAAAAATTGTAAAAGCAACAATAGAACATGCTGGGTATTTACAACACCATCTTCGAGATACCGATATACGGGAGTGCATGATTCACGGTGCAACACCGTGGCGTGCGCTCCACGTACCTTTATCAAGCAAACATGCAAAAACATGGACGGGTTTGTACAAAGACAAGCCTGTATGTATGTTCGGTGTGTTCCCTTTTGAAAACACAGCCCATCTTTCTTCTGGGCATATATGGTTACTAGGCTCTAATGTATTAGATGAGTTCCCACGTAAATTTTTAACAACATCAAAACTAATGTCTAATTGGCTTTGTAATCAATATGATTGGGTAGAAAATCTTGTTCCCGTTGAACATGAGCGTACAATTAGATGGCTTGATTGGTTAGGGTATTCTTTTTCAAATCAACCTACTGTTATAAATGGTTATCATTGTTTACGTTTTGTGCGTTGCCAACCAGAGATAGAAGTGAGATTTGATTAATACAGCCTGTTTCTAGCTGACGGCCCTACTGGATAACCGATTGACGCGATGTAACGGACAACTGTGTTGTAAATGTAAACCTCTTTTGAAAGGACTGATAAAATGGCGAATACTATTGATGTCGCATTTATCAAGCAGTTCGAGTCAGAAGTTCACATGGCTTATCAGCGCATGGGTTCAAAGTTGCGTAACACTGTACGCACAGTTGGCAATGTTGCTGGTAGCACTGTTCGCTTCCAAAAAATCGGTACTGGTTCTGCTTCTACAAAGTCACGCAATGGTGACATTACTGCTATGGAACTCACCCACACACAGGTTGAGGCAACTATGGCTGACCATTACGCGGCTGAGTACATCGACAAGCTCGATGAACTGAAGACCAACATTGATGAACGTCAAGCTGTTGCACAATCTGCTGCTGCTGCTCTTGGTCGTAAGACTGACGAGATTCTTTACACTGCAATGGATGCAGGTGCTAGCTCAACTCAAATTCATAATACATCATCTGCTCTTGAAAAGGCAGACTTGTTGACTTTGTTTGAAACATTTGGCTCTGCAAATATCCCAGAAGATGGTGGTCGCTACTTGGCTATGCATCCAAAAGGATATTCTGATCTGTTCTTAATCACTGAATTTGCTTCAAGTGATTTTGTTGGTGAGCAGAATCTGCCATATGCAGGTGGCATGACCATGAAAGAATTTCTTGGTTTCAAGATTTTCTCTACATCAGCAATTACTGCTGGTAAGAACATGGCTTACCACACATCTGCTGTCGGCTTGGGCATCAACTCAGATGTTCAAACTGAAATTAATTATGTGCCGCAAAAAGCTGCACACCTTGCAACATCAATGATGTCAATGGGTGCTACTGTTATTGATGACAATGGTATCTATGAAGTCCTTGATAACAACACATAAGGAGTAGAGCATGGCTTATTCAGCTTCTGGCCTAACTAATATGGCTACTGGTGGCGGTCACAATCTGTGGTTCTACACCTCAACAGATGCACTAACAGCAGTTCGTGTGTCTGGCTACTTTAATGACGCTGCTACCATGATGAATGTTGGTGACGTTATTTTTGTCTATGACTCTGATGCTCCTACAATGGGCATCTCTGTTGTTCTGTCTAATACCGGCACTGTTGTCGATATTGCAGATGGAACTGCTCTAACAGTCTCAGACTCCGACTAAGGAAGTGGGGGGCTTCGGCCCCCCATAACCACATGAGTAGCGTAGCTAATTCAGATATTGATATTGCATCTCGCGGCCTAATACTTATTGGCGCGAATCCTATTACTTCGTTTTCCGCAGACAGTACAGAAGCACTGGTTGCGGATAATATTTATGAAGACACTGTACGCACAGCATTGTGTACAACACGCTGGCGTTTTGCGACTAATCAAGCGCAGTTAAACAGATTAACTAATGCTCCTACTGGACGCTTTGATGCGGCATATCAAGTGCCGTCTGACAACCTTATGGTGCATGCAGTTACTGTAGATGACCAATTAATAGCTTATACAATATACGGCGATAAAATATTTTGTAATGAATCAGACACATCAACTTTAGTAATTGATTATACTTTTCGCGCAAGAGAATTAGATTTTCCTAGTTATTTTACATTAGCTGTTCAATATTCTCTGGCTGCAAGTTTTGCATTAGCTATTGCTAGAGATGAACAGATGGCTCAAATGATGGAGCGTAAAGCTCAGTTGTTAATGCAACAAGCAAAAACACTTGATGCACAGCAACAAACAACACGCAAGCTGACAACATCGAGGTTCATTACTGAAAGGAGAAGTTAATGGCACGCATTCGTGTACCTTTGAATAACTTTTCTTTTGGTGAAATCAGCCCTTCTTTGACATCAAGGACTGACTCTCAGGTATATCAAAACGCTGCAGAGAAGGTTACTAACTTCTTTATACGTTCTGAAGGTGGCGTTATAAAAAGGCCCGGCTCTAAATTTATTCATAAGTTTTCAGATACTTATAATAGTTCCTTAACACAACAGGTAAGGATTGAGCCGTTTGTTTTTTCTGATGATGAGAAGTATATTATTGCTCTTCGCAATGGAAATATTGATGCATTTTTTATTAATCCAACTACTGGAGCAGTATCATTAAGCGCAACTGTTTCTTTTTCTGAGATTACAAGCTCACGCATACCTGAGATTACATTTGCTCAATCTGGTGACTTTATGTTCTTTTGTCATTCAGATTTCTTTCCTGTTATTTTAAAACGTACTGCATTAGATACATTCGTTAGAGAGCAGTTTGCGTTTGATACGTCTCTTGATGGCAATAAAACATTCCAGCCATACTATAATTTTCAAGCAACAGGCGTGACCATTACGCCATCCCATACATCTGGAACAGGTAGAACTTTTACAACAAGTGCTAATTATTTTAATAGCGCACAGGTCGGTACAAGATTGCTTATTGGTGAAACTGAAGTTGTTATAACTGGTTTTACAGATGCACAAAATGTTACTGGAAATATAAAAGGTACTATTAAAAAACAACTTGATATTGATTCTATTAAAACAAAAAAAGATGTTGATGAAATTGAAATAATACATGTCAATCACGGTCTTGCTGCTGGTGCAGCTATAACAATAGCAAATTCTGGTGGCGTAGGCGGTATATCTGCAAGCAATATAAATGGTTCGCAAACTATTGCTCGTGTTATTGATGATAATAGATATGAAGTTGCTACAGGCCATAATGCTAATACAGAAGATATTGGTGGTGGTTCTGTAACTATTGAATCTACAGCAGCGACAACAGAATGGTATGAACAGTCTTATTCTACATACCGTGGCTTTCCATCTGCGATTACCTTTCATGAAAATCGTTTATGGTTTGGTGGAACAGATAGTCAACCAGATGGTATATGGGGTTCTAAGACTGCTGAGTATTTTAACTTTGATGTTGGCAAAGGCGAAGACACAGACTCTATAGACTTTGATGCTGCCGCTGGTGTAACCAATCGCATTCGTCACCTAGTATCAAACAGAGACTTGCAAGTGTTTGCATCGCAAGGTGAGTTCTTTGTTCCTAGTTCAACAACACAGCCATTAACACCAGCTAACGCAAAGATATCTGCTCAGACTCCATTTGGTACTGGCTTTGTTAGACCACAATCTATTGATGGTGCAACACTGTTTGTGCAGTCAACTGGTACTGCTGTTAGAGAATACGTGTTCGCGGACTCTGAAGGGGCCTACGTTGGCGGTCAGGTGTCTTTGCTATCATCCCACCTAATAACTAATCCCAAGCAACTAGCAGTCGTTAAAGGCTCATTAAATAGGTCTGGGGCTTATGGGTTCTTTTTGAATGGTGATGGTAATATATCTGTGTTCTATCATATTCGTAATGAAAAGAAGCTAGGTTGGATGAACTGGACAACAAACGGTAATTACGTTTCTGTTGGCTCTACAGATAATAATCTGTTTGCTGTGGTGTCACGAGACCAAGGCGATGGCACAACAAAACTTTATCTTGAGCAGTTTGATACTGATTTTCAACTTGATTGCAGTAAAGATTATACAGGCAGCAATGGTGTATTTGCTGTATCTTCTGTTTTTGCTAATGGTGCATCTGTTGATGTTGTTGAAGGTACAGAATACTTAGGCGCATTTACTGTTGGTAGTGGCAATGCAGATGTGTCTGCTGTTGATGCGGCAGCTACATCTGCTGAGATTGGTTATAAATTTACACCAGAGTTGAAGACATTGCCTATTGACGCTGGCGTACAGGGTGGGCCTTTAACAGCAAGGCCACGTAGACTTTCTTTGGTTGACCTTGACCTTAACGACACGTTATCTGTTTCTGTTAATGGAACTGATATGATTATTCGTAATGTAAACTTTGACCCTTCACAGCCGCGTGTTAAACAAACAGGCAAAGAAGAGTTTAGACCGTTGGGTTTCAGCAAAGACCCACGGGTAACAATATCGCAGTCAGCACCGTTAGATTTGCAAATCAACGGTATGGTTATTGAGGTGGCATTTTAATGGCTATTGAAATTGCAATGATGGCAGCAGGTTTTCTGCTTACTCAAAAAGGAATACAAGATGAAAAAGCTGCGCTTGTAGGGGCAGCTAACTCTCGTGAGCGTCAAAATTACGAAGAGATGAAACGCTCACAACTTGGCGCATTGCAAGATCATAATGCACGAGTGCAAGCATTTAATGAATATGAGCAGTCTGTTCTTCTTACAACAACAAGACAAGACCGTTCTATTAAAGCTATTACGCAAACGGCAGAAACTAAAGCAAGAAAGGGTATGGCCGCATCTGAAATTAGAGCATTGGGTCAGCAAGCAAGATTTGCTACAGCAGCAGAACAAGCTCGTATGGATAGGAGTGCTGCAAAAAGAAGCGCTAGAAACAAAACAATGCAAAACTTTCTTAATCTTGGCATGAAGATGCATTCAGTTACACCAACAGGGACTATTGACTAATGGCTATTAAAAAGTTCCAAGTGCAAACACCTCTTGTCTCTCCTATTGGTATTGTCCAGCCAAGCATGGCTGGTGCTAGGGCTGGGCAACAGCTTCAGCAAACTGGATATAATCTTGCTGAACAAGGTTACAAACTTGCAGTAGCTGAACAACAAGAGGTTGGTCGTGAGTACGCTGTACAGTTGCAAACGCGTAATGAAGATGGTCGTGTTGAATATAAAGCTATACCAGATGCAATGTCTCCTGTTGCAAGACGTACTGCAAAAAGCCTTGTAGATTCTAAATATCAAACATCTATTAAACTTGATTTGTTAAGCAAAGCTAAAACAGCAAGGGTGCGTGAGGACGGCAGCCCTGCTACAGCAGATCAATATGATGCAGACATGAAAGGTTGGGTTGATAAAACAGCCGAGCTTAATCCAAGATATGAATCTTTCATAAAAGAAATAGCTGCTCCGACTATAGCAGAACACTTAACCGATATTCGTGTTAAAGCGTATGACGCAGCTATGAAGGCTGACTTTAAGAATAAAGCATCAGAGCTTGATGAAGCCATATCCCACATGTCTTCACTAGCGTCTTCTGATGCTGGGTCACAACCTATTACGGTTGATGATTCAGATTTAGAAGGATTGATAACAACAACCCCTGTTGATGTTATGCGACAGCGCATTGAAGAAAGCGTTGAAGAATTTATTGATTTACATGGCAATCGTCTTGAGCTTGGCAAGCAAACAGAACTGCGTAATGCAGTTAAACTTGCATATCATGGTGGCAAGATAAAAAATATGGCTAGTCAGATTGCTGCCGATTATATGAATAGTTTGAATCCGTATGCTGATTACAACCAAGAGCAAGATTTGTTGCGCAGCATGTTATCTGTTCTTGAATCACCAGAAACAATCCAGGATTTGCCTGCGGATACCAGACAGAGATTAGAGCAAATTGGATTTACACAAAACTTTGCAGCTAATCCTGATATGGCTGCTGTACAAAGTAAGTTAAAAACTGAGTTGCGTACATACGCAAATGATAGAGAAAAGATATTTAACACTAACAAAACACGTTTTCAAAACGCTGTATCACTTAATCACTTTCAAGCAGGTGGTGTTTTGTCTACTGCTCGTTCAGAGCAGGTGTTAAGTGAGCAAGGGATTACAAGCGGTGCAGATATTATTAACAAACTTGGCACTGAATTAAACTTTTTTGATAATCAAACAACACTTTTAGAACAGCTTGCAATGAGTAATTCGCCTTTGCCAAAGCCGTTGCGTGATGTGTTTGAAGATGATGCTTTGTATGATATGGCTATCGCATCAGGTAAAGCAGGTCAGCTTCTTGGCTTGTACGAAAACATGACATTCCAAAATGGTGTATTTACATCACGCGGTCTTGATGACCAAACTATTGTAAAGATGGAAGCATTGCGCACCTACTCAGGTTCATTGCAGTCAATGGACTTGAACACCTTTGCCACAAAACGTGCAGAGTTTATGCGTATGTCTTCTGATGATCGTGGTGATGCAGTAAAGCGCATTATGGGTAGTGATACTATGGACACGTTTATGAATAAAACAGGAGCAAAGTCAGGAGAAGAAATAGCTTTCTTTCAAGATTTGATTCCTGTTTTGCTTTATACACACGGTTCAGCAAAGACAAAAGATATTTTAAATCAATCAAAGAATAAGATATTTGCAAAATCAAAACATATCTATTCACCAACTGGCGATGCTGATGCAACGTCACGTTACTCGCCAGAGGCTAGATATGGCGCATACTATCCTACCTTTGAGCTGCATGTTGATGCAGCACTCAATGCTATTGACCCATCACTTACACTAAAGAGTGGGCGTGTTAAGCTAATTCCAGACCCACGAGGCGGCACACAGATGCCATATTACTATGTTGTTAAGACAGATGGCTCTCCTGTTATGCGCAACAATAGGCCGCTTGTCGTAGGAGGTATGTCTGTTTCTAGGGCTATGGAGCTTTCTTATCAAAAGTCACAGAATGAACACATAAAAGATTTAATAGCTGCTAATCAAAAATATAAAGATTATGAACAAAGAAAAGCAGACAAACCATCTCCACAAAAAATAATCAGGTCAGCGCAAGATCAAATGTTAGATGACATAATGAAAAGATCACAATAATGATTGAGCTAGAACCATCTAGAAAAGATTTTTTAGTTTCTGTTCCAAACGAAATGCGTTACGAAACAGACCCGAGTTGGTGGCAAACTTTTTCTTCTGGTGTTGCTTATAACAATATGCCTATGCTTGAAGCGCATGAAGAAAACTACCGTTTTTTTGATCGCCCAATAGACCCAAATTTTAAAATACAAGATCATGTGCAAGATAAATACCTGCCATACTTTGACGACTTAGCAAGAGCAAAAGATTTAGAGCATCTACGGTTTTTAGAACAAAGAGTGCAGAATGTTTTAGATAGACGTAGCGATTTAGAGCGCGGTGCATTTACAGCTAATCTTGCTTCTGGTTTTGTTGACCCACTTTTCTTTACTGCTTTTGTTCCTATGTTAAATGTAACTCGTCTTGGTGCAACAGCTTTGTCTGCTGCTGGTAGGTTAGGTGCTGCTGGTTTTGCTTATGGCGTTGCATCAGAAGCAAGGCGTGCGCCATTTGCTGTAGCTGATGAAGAATGGGAAACAGCATGGAATATTGGTGCAACAACAGCATTGTCAGCAGCATTAGGGCCAGTTATTAAAGGTGCGCCACACATTATGCCATTTTTGCGTTCCACTGTACGCAAGTCAGGGCAACATGCAAAAGGCGAAAGGCCAGCACAATTTGTAGACTCTGAAACCGGTGAACTCAAAATAAATCCAGAAGATAAATACAACCCAAAATCAGTGAATCCTTTTGGCTCACCTATACAGCGTCTACTTAATAAGAAGTGGTTAGGTGTTGGCATTAAAGAAAAGCTAACTAAACTTGCTTATAACTCCTCTATTGGCTTACGTGGGCAGGGAACTGAAGGTGGCACACAATCTGTGTATCAACGCTCATTTGTATACACTGGCATTGCTCGTCAGTTAGAAGAGCGTCTTCGTGATTTGCATATACAATCTATAACTAATGGTAGACGCAAGAAAGCAAGACAAGTCTTTGGTGCGTATGCAGCAGATTTTAATCCGTTTAATAAAGACTTCGACAACTGGATTGAAGATACAATAACCAAGCATATTGACTCTACTGCGCCTACGCCACGCTTTGGTGTTGATGTTATGGACAATCAACAGAAACAAGCATCAACTCTTATCAGAGATTTTTATCAAAAGTTTGATGCAGACTTTCGTGATGTTGGTTTGCTTATGGATGATGCAAGAATTAATACAGAAGTTACTAGACTACAGGCGTCTAAAGCTAAAAAAGCTCAACTTGTTGCAGACATTGAAGACAATGTAAAAGGACGTGGTAGTCAATCTAAGAATCAAGCGAGTAAACTGGCAACTCTTGGCGATGAAATGGATGATATTGATGTCCGTATTAGTAAACTAGAAGATTTGCTTGATAGCCCTACACGCAAAAATTATGTGTTTTCTATTTATTACGATAAGCTAAAGCTAAAAGGTAAAGAAGATAGAGAGGCTTTAACAAAAATCTTTGCTGATCATTATAATAAAAAAGGCGTACCTTTACCACGAGCTAGCGCAGAAAAAACATTGAAAAGAATTATGGAAGAATCTGCTGATGATCTAGAAGATGCTCGTCCTACTGGTGTTGCTGGCAATTCTAAACATTTGCGTAAACGCAAAACAGACATAGATGAACACATGATTAATGATTTCATGGTTAAGAATATGGATGTTTTTTACACTTACGCAGAACGTGCTGGTCGCAAGATAGAGTTTCAACGTGCTTTTGAAGGGCGTGATGTAGATGAGGTTCTTAGTGATATAGCAAAAGAAATGCGCCGTAATGGTAATACTGAAGAACAGATAGCTGATGTACGTGCAGCATTTACTGGTGAATACGACAGGGTTATGGGTTCTCTCGTTCGCAATCCTGATAGATTTGATAATGCATCATCAAAGTTTGCTCAGTTCTGGGCTGGTGTAACATATCTTGGTGAAGCAGGTATTAATGCAATAGCTGATTTAGGTACTATTGTATTATCTCACGGCCTTAAAGATGTGGGTCGTGCAGCGTGGGCTGCTCTCGATTCAACTACAAGAGGGCAGGTTTTTAAAGAAGCAAGAAATGCTGGCGTTGCTTTAGACATGGCTCGTAATGTTGTTATGCGTAAGTTGCTGGGCGACAGTGTAAAACGTGTACAAGCAACACGTATGGAAAGAACGCAAGAGATTGGTAATCGTTTTTTTTATACAGCTAACTTTCTTGGCCCGATTACAACTGCTCTCAAGGTTTTAGACCAAATACTTGTAAATGATAAGTTTATTCGTTTATCTAAACAGCTTGCTGATGGCGCAATAGATGCAAGAGATAAAGAATATTTGTTTAGATATGGTTTTGATGAAGACCTAGCTAATTATGTTAATGACATGCCAACACAAAACGCTGAAGGTGACGACTTCTTGTTGGCTAATACAGATGCTTGGCCTTCATCTACAGCTAGAGAGCGTGATATGTTGCGCCGCTATCAAGCTGCAACAGCAGCACATGCAGACAATGCTGTCGTTATGGGGCAAGCATTTGATAGACCGCTTATTATGGATGGCGTTGCTTATATAAAGGACAATGCATACACGCAAGCTATGCGAAAAAAGTTTCCTAAACTGTACGAGATTGATGAGCGTGCATCATCTGATGGCGTAAAGATGGTTCGTATGGAATCTGGCACAATGTCGTTACCGTTCACATTTATGAATTTTGTTTTTGGCGCAAACAATAAAATTATGTCTGCTGTTATAGACCCTGACCGTAGATATAGATTACAAGGTGCGGCTGCTTTAATTGGTTTAAGCTATCTTTCCCTTAACATCAAAGATAAATATTGGTGGAGAACAGCAAAAGAAAGTTGGGCTGACTCGCCAGAAATGTTTGCTAGGCTTATAGAACATTCTGGTCTTGTTGGATTTTATGGAGAGCTTGGTTACATGGGATTGAGCATGGCAGCAGGTGTTGCTGACAATCCAGAAGATTTTGTAATACCGCCCAAATGGATGTCGTCAGATCCCGATGAGCGTCTTGCTGATAGTTTGACAGAGCCATTTGGCGCACCTGTTGGGCTTGGTTTGGATTATTATCGAATAGCAAATGACTTTTTGAACGGTAATTATAATGATGCAGCGCAAGGTGCATTTCATTCTGCGCCGTTTCTTGGTGTGTTGCCAATAAAAAATGATATGCGTGAATTAATGATTGGCACAGGACGTTATTAAATGTGCGTAGAGCTGTTACAGTTTGTATGATAGGGGACTAGAATGACTATTAATCTAGCAGATAATGATCCACGGATTGAATACACAGTTGCGGATGGTAATTCGCAGCAGGTATTTACTGTGCCATTTGAGTTTTTTGATGATGGTGATTTAAATGTTTTTCAAGATGGCACATTAAAAACTCTGACAACACATTATTTAACGGCGGATAATAATGATGCAAGCTCAAGAGTCGCACACACTTCTGGAACTACAGGTTTTATTCACTTCACTACTGGAAACGTGCCATCAGCTTCTGGTGCTGATATCAAAATTGTTATTACTCGTTCCATTGATATTGAACGAACTACTGACTTCCCTTCTTCTGGCCCTTTCGATATTGCTTCATTAAATACTGCGCTTGATAAAGTTGTTGCTATTCAAGCTGACTTGCAAGATGATATTAGTCGCTCACTGCGTTTGACTGACTTTGACGTTGATGCAACACTTACGCTCCCTGCTGTTGATTCTCGCAAAGGTACAGTGCTTGCATTTAACTCATCAACAGGTGCAGCAGAAGCTGGCCCACAAACAGGCAATGTAAATACTATTGCTGCTATATCTACAGATATTGATACTGTTGCAGGGATTGCTGCTAATGTCACAACGGTTGCTGGAATTCATGCTAATGTTACTACTGTGGCTGGCATTTCAAGTAACGTCACCACTGTAGCTAGCAATGCATCTAATATAAGTACGGTTGTATCAAACATAAGTGCTATTCAAGGTGCGGCAACCAATGCAACTAATGCCGCTAACTCAGCCACTGCGGCGGCGGCAAGTGCGGCAGCTGCGGCGGCAAGTGCTGATAATTTTGATGACACATATTTAGGCGCAAAGTCTAGTGAGCCATCTACAGATAACGATGGTGATGCACTAAACGCTGGTGACTTGTTTTTTGATACAACAGCTAACGCAATAAAGGTTTATACCGGTTCTGCTTGGCAAGTAGTATCACAGGCATCATTAACATCTATTGCATCTGACACATCACCGCAACTTGGCGGCGACTTGGACATGGTGACATTTGACATTGTTACAACAAGTAACCGTGACATTGAGTTAAATCCAAATGGAACTGGCAAGACGGTTCTCAAAGGCAACACTAATCCAGGCACTATAGTATTTAACTGTGAAGCTAATACGCATGGACAGACTGTCAAAGCACAACCACACTCTGCGTCAGTAACAAATACACTGACGCTTCCTGCTGGCGGCGACCAAGAGATTGTTGGTGCTAGTGCCACGCAAACCCTTACTAACAAAACAATCGGTGTGGGTCAGCTATCAGGCCAAGTGGCTATTGCAAATGGTGGCACTGGTTCCGCTTCAGCATCAGCGGCTAGAACAGCATTAGGACTTGCAATAGGTTCTGATGTGCAAGCACATAACGCAGACACTGTTTTTAAAGATGCAAACAATACCTTTACTGCAGCACAACGTGGCAGCACAGATACAGACACTAGCAACACTGGTTCTGTAACTTTGAACTTTGATACTAACCAGAACTTTGTGTTGACGCTAACAGGTGCTGTAACACTGGCTAATCCAAGCACTGAATCTGTAGGGCAAAGCGGCTTTATTGTATTTATACAGGATGGTACAGGTGGCAGAACTGTTAGCCTTGGCACAGACTATGAGACTGCTGGCGGTGCTGGTCTTACATTATCTACAGCCGCAAGCACAACAGACATTGTACCTTATATTGTAGCCGCATCAGGCCGTATCTTACTGGGTGCGCCACAACTGGCGTTTGCATAATGACTGCGCTTGATTCCTCACAATGGATGTACAATCCATCTACATCTTTTTACCCATTTACAATAGAACAATCTCTGCGTTTTGAAGATAGCGACAGTCCTTCTTTGAAAAGGGACCAATCAAGCACAACCTCTTCAAGTGACAAAGCGTTTACTTTTTCTTGCTGGTTCAAGCGTGGAAATTTTGGTTCTTACCAAATTCTATTAGGCACAGAGGAAGGTGGCGACAGAGAATATTTTGGTTTTATGGATACACATTATTTCATTTACCAATTTAACAACGGAACTAATTTAATTAG
>Ga0208159_1000361_pt1 | contig 18718 bp, 19 predicted proteins | sample 9_EtaG_FD_184082 | JGI IMG/M metagenome (GOLD analysis project Ga0208159, IMG submission 184082) | Marine viral communities from the Subarctic Pacific Ocean - 9_ETSP_OMZ_AT15188 metaG (SPAdes) (version 2) | ecosystem: Environmental > Aquatic > Marine > Oceanic | place: Pacific Ocean | collected... | reverse complement strand
AAATAAAATGAAAACAATCGTAAACACAAAAGTCATTGAAAAAGCTATCTCCTATGATGGGGATAGCTATATGGTATGGGAGTATACCAATGACAATAGGAACAAAGAGATAGCGATCATGGATCCGACAGGATATGATGTAAGTCTAATGACCAAAGTCATTGAGGATGGCGATGTGGAAACGGAGGTACATTTACATTGTCCTGATCCTGAAGAATACATACATGAACAATTTATAAACTTTAAATAAAATGAAAGTAGAATTAATATTATGGGAACAAGTCAAACTTGATTGTAAATACCCTAAAGATGATAACAATAATGACTACACTTATGGATTAAATCTTTTAGATAAAGATGATATAATTGATGTTCAATGGTTTAAAAATGATCGAGAACGATTTGATTTTATAAAAAATAATAACTTAAAAACTAAATAAAATGAGAATATATAAAGAACACAAAGATGGAGAGATCGTGGCAATTTTACACAGAGATTTTCCAAAGGTTTATGATCAGATATTAGAATATTTAGATCAAAAAGGATAGCATGGTGCATTGGGAGGTTCGATTCCTCCCTATCCACGAGTAATAATGCTCAATAATTTAACCAACAATAAAATGGGAAGATATTATAATGGCGATGTAGACGGAAAGTTTATGTTCGCAGTACAATCAAGCGATGCACACACAAGATTTGGTGCAGAAGAAGTGGAACCAAGCTATATTGATTATGAAATCAGTAGAGATAGTTATGATGATATAGTCAAGGAACTGGATTCAATTGATAAGGGTTCAATTGAAAGGGTAAACAAAATGTTTGAAGAAAACAATGGTTACAATGATGAGATTCAGAAACAATACAATGTTACAAAAGAAGATTTATCTGAGTACGCTGACTATCGTTTAGGAAAACAAGTTAAGGACTTCTTTGATGATAACCCAGAAGATGATTATTGTAATTTTACTGCTGAACTTTAATTGATGAGAATAACACAGAACTTTGGAAAGCGACAAGGGTATGGCAACATCACCCATGTCGCATTCATAGTACATACGATGTACAAGAGGAGAGGAGGAATAAAAATGGATATATTTGTAGAGGCAACAGTAAATGATAAAGGTATTCAGACTGTATCTCTTCGAGAGAATGGCACGAATAAGATGCTAAGTATCGACCATGTGAATAGTTATGATCTGTATGAATTTATAATAAGGGAAGTAAACAAAGACCTATGAAAAAAATATTTGTATCCATAATCAGATTTGTAAAACTAAAACTTAAGCAACGCAAAATAAGAAAAAGCAGACACGATAAGCTCTGGGATCAATTAATAAAGAACGACCAAAAATGTAGGCAGTTAAGATTACAAATGGCACGAGCCAATAAAAATGCACCTACAAGAAAAGACTATGTAATCAATGATCAGAAAGTCCGACAAATTATTTATCTTAGTCTACAACAACTTAAACTCCAAAACCAACTTAAATATGATTAAAATAATTGATCCAATAGTAAATGATCCGATGAACGTTGACTTTCTAAGAGAGAGCAATGTGGTTTTAAGAAAAGAAATAAAAAGGCTGAACGAAGAATTACAGTTAGCCAAGAACCAACTCCACCAGGAGTATTTGTTCACAAGAAAATAGTTTTTTTGTTGTTTGTTGAAGGGAGGGACAGAAATGTTCCTCCTTTTTTTATATTCAAAATCAGGGTTTCCCAAACTTTCTAAACTTTAATTAAACTTATATCAATAAAATATATTATCTTTATGAAAATTTAATTTAATATTAATCAAATGCGTTTAACCAACAACCCAAGCATTGATGCGTTCGCTGATGACGAGTATCAATCCCAAGAGTTTATCAAACAAGCAGAACGAGAGCGAGAGCAAAGGCAGAAGCCTATAGCGACCTCTGATGACTTGATCTCTTTAGGTCGTGCAATCAGCACCGACCTCAACATTAATCCTTTATTTAAAAATCTATTCAAATGAAGCAGTACATTTTCGACCAGTTTGTGGACAACATTCTCAAGCATACTGGATTTACTAAGGAACAACTCTTTGCTAATAATCGTAAGAGTGATGTTTCGGATGCAAGAAAATTTTTGTACAAATTGTGCAAGGATCGAGGGATAACAACTAAAGCTATTGAAACGTACATGGAAGAGAATGGTTATGTATGTTATTCTAACACCATTCCTCAAGCGTTATTGTCTCTTGAAAAACAAATAGCTAATGATCCTGACTACTCAGTTATCTTACAAAAATTATCTATCGTAGATGCCTAGTCTTATGGAGATATTTGATCAAGCAAAGAACGACCCAAGTTCTGTCAACATAGATGGGAGGGGTTATGAGTCTAGGATGATGCATGGCGTTCAGATCATGTGTTATGAAGAGACTGGCGAGATTAAAATATTTAATCCACGAGGCAAGGAATATTACGAAGAGCTTACACCACCTGAATATTTATTATTTGAGGGGGGATGGCGAAGAGGTGTTTACACTTTGGTACTCCAGTCATATAGAAATCGATTGGATATAATAGAGAAAAGAATACCTGAAATTTTAAACAACAAGAAGAGCTTGACTGCATTAAAAGATAGACGCACTGGCATTCTTAAAAAGTATTTTAAGTTAACACAAAAACTCAACCAACTATTATGAAAAATTATTACAAGGCATTAGCCAATTTCCAACAAGAATGTCCTGTCTTATTAAAAGAAAACGATGGGTTCAATTATAAATACATTGACTTACCCAAAATTATCCACACAATTAATCCTCTGATGAAAAAATATGGGTTAGGATTTACACAAAAGTTAGGGACTAATAAAGAAACACAACAACCATGTTTAACCACTACCATATTCCATGTAGAAAGTGGTGAGTTCGATACAGATACAGTTGATATACCAATTGTAGAAATGAAAAGTCAAAATTTATATCAATCACTTGGTTCTGGAACCACCTATTTTAGAAGGTACGCACTATCTTGTCAACTCGGTATTGTAAGTGACAAAGACCTTGATGCATATGGGGAACAAGCTCAACCAGTAGCTAAAAAGCAATTAGACATGGGTGTTCCAAAAAAGAAAGGTAGTGTTCCTACTGGCGATGTGTCAGAAGATTTAATTACTATTAAAAAAGGTGTTGATAATGGTAAAGATTTAGAAAAGGATATTGTCCCATGGCTTAGAAAGACATATGATGATCTAACAATTGAAGAACTTAAAACTAAAATAGATGGCAAAGAAAAAGTTAAGTAACAAAGAAATAATTAAAAGGCTTCGTAATGATGATGATTATTACGGAGAGTTTGGAAGGCAATGGCTTTCAAATTCTAACATCAAGGACTTACAGCCAAAAACATTTAAGCAGTTTGGTCAGGTGATGGAAGACAATGAAAACTTTATTAAAGGGAGATATTTTCATCAGCTTATTTTAGAGCCTGAGAAAGCAAAAAACTTCCCTATTTTTACTGAAACCAAAACAAGGGGAGTTAAATATGAAGACTATCTCAAGGCAAATAATATTTCATCTGCTATTTTAGAACACGAGGCTATATTGATGGAGGAACTGAGAGATGAACTTCTAAATGTAAAAGGGTATGGGGGAGCAAAGCAACAGATTGCTGATCTCATTTTAGACAAGGATGCCGAGTATGAGGTCCCTGTTGTTGGCGAGATATTTGGCCATCCTTTCAAAGCAAAGGCTGACATTATAAGTAAGGGTGTGGTTATTGATTTAAAAACAACCACGGCCAAGCACGATGAGGAGTTTAGGTGGCTTGGTAAAAACAAGTATTACTATGATACTCAGGCTTACATCTACCAAACATTGTTTGACAAGCCGATGACTTTTATTGCAATAGATAAAAACAAAAAGGTATATGGGGACACTGGTGAAACCTATCATGAAATTTATGTCTGCCCAGTGAGTGAGGATTCGGCACTTGAAGGGAAAAAAAAGGTGGAGTCAGCCATTCAACTCTATGAATACTATCATGGAAAGAATAAAAAAGAAGACATAAGAAACGTAATATATAATCTTAAATTTTAAACTATGAGTGAAAAGTATGTACACCCAAATGGGAAAGGAAGTTTATTTGTTAATTCGTACAAAAAAGAGGGAGGCAACCAACCCGACTACAAGGGTACTGGAACCACATTAGATGGAAAGGAAATAGAGATTTCAGCATGGAAAGGTAAAACCCAGGCTGGAGGCGAGAAGATTTCTCTAACCCTAAATGAACCATATGTAAAACCCACACAGGACAATGCTCCTGCTCCAGCTCCCAAAGTGGAGAAGGCTGACCCTGATTTACCATTTTAGGTAACCCCAACTAAACTAGGGGGAGTTATACTCCCCCTTTTTTTTGTGTTAAATGTTAATTATATTTTTCTATACTTATATATATATATATTTATTTATATTTACTTTTTTCAAATACAGAATGAGATTAAAAACCAACATTTTCAACACTTTGCAATGCAGTTAAAGGTTAAGCAATCTAAAACCAACATAAAACCAACATCAAAATGTCAAAAATCGTCACTATTTTTAAAGATATAAACTCAACGACCTCTCCTTTCTTCCGTGATGTTGAAGTTATATTAAAAAGAATCAAAGAGGGAGCATCTAAAGATCTAATAAAATCAATTCGATCGGAGCAAAATAAGTCGAAACGAAATGAGCTAAAAAAACAACTACCATCAATATGTTTTAGTGGAAAGTTTAACAAGAGGTCGGACGTATCGCTACTTGAACACAGTGGTCTTATATGTTTAGACTTTGATGGCTACTTAAAAAAGCAAGAGTTACTCTCTGACAAAAATAAATTTGCAAAGAACAAGCATGTATACTCAGTATTTATTTCGCCATCTGGAAAAGGACTTAAGGTTTTAGTAAAGATACCTGCGATTCCTGAGAACCATACAGGTTATTTTGTTTCATTAGAAAAACATTTTAAATCTAATTATTTTGATAAGACATCAAAAAACTTAAGCAGGGTTTGTTATGAGTCGTACGACCCTTTGATTGAAATTAATCCAGATTCACTACTCTGGGAAGAGTTTGAGGACAAACAATATAAAGAAGTTAACTCCACAAGTGGCATCAACACAATTCCAATTACCGATGAAAATAAAATAGTAGATATTCTGGTGAAGTGGTGGCAGAAAAAATATCCCATGTCTGAGGGTCAGCGCAATCAAAATGCATTTATATTGGCTATGGCGTTTAATGACTTTGGCATTTCCTCTACAACGGCAACTCTAGTTATTTCTCAGTATCAAAGCCGAGACTTTAATGCAACTGAAATATCTAAAACAATAACATCAGCTTATGCAAACACCAAAAACTTTAACACCAAGTATTATGAGGATGAAGATAAGTTAGATGATATACAACAACGTTTAAGAAGAGGAGAATCAAAAAAAGTAATTCGCCAACACTTAGAGGAGTCAAGGTTGGCGACAGAAGTAATAGACTCCGTTATCCAATTAGCAGAAGAAAATAATTCTGTAAAGTTTTGGACTCTCAGTAAAAAAGGAGTTGTTAAAGCTATACCTCTGATCTTTAAAAGGTTTTTAGAGTCTAATGGATTTTTTAAATTCTGTCCAGAGGGACAAAAGAATTATGTGTTTGTTAAAGTAACTAACAACCTGATAGATCATACTACAGAAAAGGATATTAAAGATTTTATTCTCAATCATCTACATGACCTAGAGGATATGGCTATTTATAATTACTTTGCCGATCAGACTAGGCTTTTTAAAGAAGATTTTTTGACCTTACTTAGCACTATTGACATATACTTTATTGAAGATACCCTAGACACGTCTTACTTATACTACGAAAATTGTGCAGTTAAAATAACAAAGGACTCGGTTGAGGCCATTGACTATTTGGAGTTAGATGGATATGTTTGGAAGGATCATGTAATAAATAGGGTGTATGAATCATGCGATGACTCCAAAAATGATTTTAAATTGTTTGTTAAAAACATAGCTAACAAAGACGATAAGCGAATAATAACCTTAGAATCAACCCTTGGATATTTAATGCACGCGCACAAAAATATGTCCTATTGCCCAGCAGTTATTCTTAATGACGAGAATATTTCTGATACTGCCAATGGAGGTACTGGTAAAGGTATATGGCTTCAAGCAGTGGGTCATATGAAAAAGGTAGTAATGATAGATGGAAAGTCTTTTGCCTTTGAAAAGTCATTCCCTTATCAACTTGTATCCGCTGACACACAAGTTCTAGTTTTTGATGATGTAAAAAAATATTTTGATTTCGAGAGATTGTTTAGTGTAGTAACTGAAGGTTTAACACTTGAAAAGAAAAACAAGGACGCAATTAAAATCCCATTCTCAAAGTCTCCCAAGGTGGTGATAACAACTAACTACACAATTAAAGGAGCAGGTACATCATTTGCACGAAGAAGGTGGGAGTTAGAACTTGCGTCTCATTACAATGATAAGTACACACCAATGGATGACTTCGGTAGGTTTATATTTGGTGAAGAGTGGGAGGATAAGGACTGGTGTAAGTTTGACAACTATATGATTAAAAATCTACAACTATATTTAAAAGAAGGATTGATTTTAAGTGAGTCTGTAAACGGTGAAATGAAGAGATTGATAATGCAAACCAACGGGGATTTCTGCGAGTGGTGCGGATTAACCGATACAAGTCAACAAAATCCTTTGTTAGTGGTAAACAAAAAAATTCATTTAAATGAAATTTATTATGACTTTACTAATTCATATCCTGACTATGCTCGTGGATCTAAGTTTTCTGTTTCTCATTTTAAATTTAAAAATTGGATGTTAGCTTATTCAAAATACAGTTATGGCATAGAAGCTGAAGTGGGAAGAGATATGACTGGTAAATGGATAAGAATAAAACCAAAAAGCGAAGCTCAAATTCAAACAAAGCTGATATGAAATTTAGAGATTATCAAAAAAGTATTATATCCAAAGGCATAGATGTTGTGGGAGAGTATGGGTTTGTATATTTGGCTATGGAGGTTAGAACAGGGAAGACTCTTACTAGTATGGGTATAGCCCAGGGGATGGGAGCTAAAAGCGTACTATTTATAACTAAAAAGAAAGCCATTAGTTCTATTGTATCGGACTACAATTTGTTAAATCCTAGTTTTGAAATTGAGATTATAAACTACGAGAGTCTTCATAAAATAAAACCTAAGCTTTATGACCTTGTAATACTTGACGAAGCTCATGGCATAGGAGCATTCCCAAAGCCTAGTAAACGAGCGAAGGATGTTAAGTTTATTATACAGAAGAACGAGCCGATGGTTATATTATTGTCTGGTACCCCTACTCCTGAGTCATACAGTCAGATGTACCATCAAGTATATGCCATTCCTGGCAACCCGTTTAGGCAACACAAGAACTTTTATAGGTTCTGCGACACTCACGTTAACGTAACTCAGAGGATCATTAACGGCCTTAGTATTCGTGACTACTCTAAGGGTAAAGAAAGCATTATGGATGCCATGCAGCCATTCTTCTTGTCTTATAGCCAGAAGGAGGCGGGATTCAAAGTGCAAACTAATGAGAAAGTAATGCACGTTAAGATGAGTCCATTTACATATAACCTTGCCAATAAGTTAAAAAACGATTTGGTTGTACAAGGAAAGGAGGAGGTAATCTTGGCTGATACCCCTGTAAAACTGATGATGAAACTACACCAAATATACTCAGGCACTGTAAAGTTTGAGAGTGGATCATCACAGATACTAGACCTTAGTAAAGCTCAGTTTATTTATAAAAGTTTTAAGAATAAAAAGATTGGGATATTTTATAAGTTTAAGCAGGAGCTCTTAGCATTAAAGAAAGTATTCCAAGACAGCATAACTACAGAACTTGATGACTTTGTAAGTGGCGGTAAAAGTATAGCCTTGCAGATTATAAGCGGCAGGGAAGGGATAAGTCTCAGACAAGCTGACTGTTTGGTGTACTATAATATTGATTTTAGTGCGACTAGCTATTGGCAATCCAGAGATCGAATGACCACCAAGAATAGATTAAAGAACGATGTTTACTGGATATTTTCTAAGGGTGGTATTGAAGATCAGATATACAAAGCTGTTATTGGCAAGAAAGATTATACCCTCAAGCATTTTAAAAAAGACCTTTTGAGCATATGATTCACAGCCCAACTATTGTTACAGCTCTATTTGATATTGGACGTGATAAGTGGAAATCCTTTAATGTTTCATATTTTACTTATTTAAGCTGGATGATAAACACTTTATCCCTTAAATGTAACAAGGTTGTTTACACAGAAAAAAAATTTTATGATGAAGTATTAAAAATAGTAAAACTCTTTGATCCTGATTTGTCACAAACAAAAATTATACTAATGAGTGTTGAGTCTTTATCTTGTTTTGTTAAGTATAACAATAGATTAGAAGCTTTATTAGAGTCTATTGAATTTAAAAATAAAATTTTGTTCGATGTACCTGAGATGACTCAACCCCTCTATAACGTTGTTATGTTTAATAAATTGGATTTTATAAAAGATTCTTTAGAAAAAGAATATTTTCAAACGGATTTATTTATATGGATGGATGCTGGAGGTATAAGAGATAATACAATTAATTATAGAAATAATGTGTGGCCAAACTTAGAAAGATTAAACTTTTTTACTAACTCAAAAAAGGTTACTTTTTTTTCTCATCAAAAAGATTTTCATATTAACAATAATGAAGAACATATTTTGTCTCAAGTAAGATATATACAAGGTACTTGTATATTGTGCCCCTCGACACAATTAAATAAACTTCATAAATCTTTTAATGAAACTATTGAAGAATCATTAGATAATAAATATATTGGTAGCGACGAAAAAATATTTGATATAACTTACCAAAAAAACAAAATTAATTATAATATAATTACCTGTGACTGGCGTGAATATTATGACATGTTTAAATAGGAAATAATGACAGAGCAAAAGATTCAAGCCAAAAGAATAAAACAGCTTGAAGCTGAAGGATACTTTGTTTTAAAACTTGTCAAAACTAATAAGAACGGAATACCAGATTTACTTGCTCTTCACCCAGAGAAGCCTATACTTTTTGTAGAAGTTAAAACAAAAAAAGGTAGGGTGTCTAAACTACAAGAGTATAGGCTAAAGGAACTTGAAGATCTAGGATTTATATGTGAAATATACAGAGGTTAAATATATTTTTTATAACTTCGTTTGCATGAATGGTTTAACTCCGATTGAAAATAGACGAATACAAAACATAAATTTTGTCATGGGCGAGCTTCACACTTCACTAAACAACATATACGAACACTTAATGGATAAGGAATATACCACGCTTAAAAGTGAGGTAAATAATCTAACTAAAAAACTTCGTAATGTTGGGGAGTCTGTAACTGATGAAGTATAAACCGGATTTTGATTTTGTAGGTGCTATCTGCATCACCCTTATAGTGATGTACCTGCTGTTCTTGCTTATCTTTTAGGCAAGCGTCGACGTCTCCTTTGTGAAATTAACGATGGCCTTTTCTTTTTTGGATGTATTCTTTTTGGCAGAGACCCAGACACTGTCTCCTCCTCCCACCGCGCAGCTATCTCCGGCAGGTTCTTGTACATGTACGCTCGTTGCGCTTGACTTTTGAATGGCATTAGTTATATAATTCTTCAAGCATGTCCTTCTCCATTTTTTTCAACTGCTTTTCCAGTTTATTAACCTCTTGATCCTCCTCTTTTAACTCATCATACAACTCAGGGAATAGCATCTTGAGTTCTTTATCCGAAGCCCTGGAGCTTCCTTGTCTTTTTTTCCTACCCTTGATCGCATACTCAGAGAAGTTAAATAGTCTGAGAATGGCTTCACCCATATCTTTAGAATCTAAAACTTTACTGTAGTTATTAACTAACTTTTTTACTGTTAATAAAGGTAAACCTGTGGTTTGAGCCAGCTCTAGATAAAAGTCATTCATGTACTGAGCTTTCAATCGAACATCTTTGGTTCGCGCGGCTCTTTGATATCTTTCTGATAGACTTTTTGCAATAGCCACAACCCCAACATCTTTACTCGAAGTCCAAGGTTTGCCAGTAATTTTATCTCCTACAATCGTAAACACCTCTCCTAGTATAAACAATGCATTAAGGTTTCCTAATATTGATGATCTCCACAAGTCTTCATCATCGTCGTCTCTAAACTCCCTTAATAGTCCCGGAAGACCTAAAGTTACATATTGGAATAATACAGGCATAAATACGTGATACATAACAAACGTTCGTATGTTTTCACCAACAGTTCCTTTGCCTGCCGATCGATCCCAAGATAAAAGTTTTCTATTCAAAGCTCTAACAGCCTGGATTTCTTTTCTTAAATATTGCTTTGGTGTTGTTAAGAACATATTAGCTGCTCTTGATAGAGGTCCTTTTTGCTGATAATAATCTTTATCTTGAAGGTCGCTAGACTGCTGTGTTCTTTTTGTATCCCTTTCAAACTTTATAATTGCATGATCAATGGCTTCTTGCTCAGTTGCGTTGGGGTTATTTTTTTTAAACTGATCTTTGTAATAAGAATAGTTTGGAGCACCCCCTAGCATGATCGCTGTCCGGTCACCAACAATAACCTGCGCCATTAAAAAGTTGACGATCCAATCTTTAGTTCTTGCGCCTAGCGGCAACACTTTATTGGCATCTTTTTCGCTATAGTTTTCAATTTGTCTTAAAATAGAATTGTTATTTCTATCCTGCATGTATACAGAATTATCTCTAATTTCTTTAAAAACCTGAAGCTGTTGGCTTTTGTTTTTCGCAGCATATAAAAGCCAATTACCTATACCAATGTCATTAGCATATGTAAATAAAGAGGTCAACTGCTTGATCATAATAACTGGACTTAACCCCAAACGTGAAAGCAAAAATACCGTGTTAGTCCCGTCTAATAAACCAGTTAAATTATGTTTTTCATTTCCACGGCTTGCAAGCTTTTTAATTGCATCATCTATTAAATCATTTATTTTTTGTCCATGTATATTTCTTATTGCGTCTTTTATATACTGGTTGCTGAAAAGCTTGTATATATCTCTAATAGCTGAGGAATAAGCAGAAAAATATTCCATGTCATCGATGTAGCTTGTAAGCGCTGTCGTTCCGTCTGTATAAACTATTTTTTTATTGTTTCTACTTCTGGCTTTAGTAGAAGCCGATCCAACTGCTGTTTGCATAATGCCCTGGTCACCAAGTAAGTCTAACTCATTAGGCGTAGTACCTTCTCTAACTAAATAACCTGCATAATATTTATTCATCGGCAGGTCTGTTCTGTAAATTTTCTTATAAGCCTCATTATAGTGAGTGTACAAGGCTGGATATAAAACATTGACTTGCCAATCTGCAAACTTTTTTAAGTCAGGATCAATGTATTTTTCAATCTCTTTCATTATCCTATCAGTTTGTTCCCCATACATAGCTTCAAAAGCTCCTCTGTTAGCAGGGTCTTTAAACTGATTATACATGTAGTACAATTGATTTTGAGACTGATAAATCTCCTCTTCGTTTATAACCTTATCAAGCTTTTGTTTCTTATCTACACTTGTAGGGTCTTTATCATATTCTTGTTGCGCTTTGGCAACTCTATCGGGGTTTTTATATATACCAGTTGCTTGTAGTTGACTAAACTCTTTATTTCTTTTTCTCCAGTTAGCCCCCAAGTAGTTAGCCATTTCTTTATCAAGAAGCGTAGACAAGACTAACCTTCTTTTTTTAAACTCTCTAGATGCTGCATCTATTTTATCAGTTACTAACACTTGAGCTCTACCACCAAACAACTCACCTGGTAGAGATGATATTCTATCCATCAAACCATCCAACGCCTCAGCCGTTCCAATAATGCCCGTGTCAATGGAGCGCATAATATTTCGCACCAATGTAGTTGCTTTGTTCTTAACCTTTCTTCGATTGGTCTCATTGTTTCGAGCAAACTTTTCGTTTTCAAGCTGTTCATCTAAGTCAGGGTCGTCTAGATTTAATTCATTACCCGTTACGTCGTAGTATAGTTCAGCAAATTGTCTCCGGTATTCTTGTGCTTGAGCCTCAATCTGAGCTTTAAGAACCGATCTACCAAACTGCACCATACCTGATAACGCGTCAAAGGCCTGATCTAACATCAATGTTTTATTAGCGTCTGTGTTTTCTAAAAGAGAGGCATTATTAAGATTGATTGCTATTTGAAGATCAACCATCTTGTTAATAACAAATGGGTCTTGATTAGGGTCTTGAGCTAACTCTAAAAACTCTCTATTTAAAGCTTCATTTTTATCAGATATATCTTGCTCTGTAGCTGTAGGAGGCAACACATTTTTTACTATAGCCTCTATTCTTTTTCTGGTTTCAAGGTCTATTTTTATAGCTTTTTTTCTACCGCTTACTACAGCCTCATACTTACCTGTAAGAATTTTGTTGATTTGATTTTGCAGAGCGACATTGTTTTTAGCAGTAGCTAAATCAATAACCTCCTCCATTATATTTTCAATATTAGCATTAGTAGCCTGCTCAATCTTTTGAACTAGTTGTAACGCTTCTTTTTTAGTAAATATCGCTGATGGCAAAGTCTTACGCATAAAATTACGAAGCTCTCTTTTTACCTTTTGCAGATCTTTTTGACCCTTTGATCTTGCCCTGACAAGCGCTCGAGCAGCTCTAATTTTAAAAGCTATATCTTTAGTTGGCCTCTGATTTAATGTCTTTTGTAGATCTGACAACATCAAAGCCTGTTTAGTAGATAAAGTTTTTCGGGCTTTCGTTTGTCCTTTTACTTTAAATGTATCCGCCTCGTTTTTATATTCAACTTGGTTTTCTAGAAAAGCAATTGCCTTATCCATTATTTGCGCATCGGTAAGCTTCTTTTTTCTATTTGTATTTAATCTGTTTTGGTTAAGAATAAATTTTTCTACCTTTAAAAACAGTTTTAGTCCAGCTTTTGCGCCTCCTTCAATATTTTTAAAGCTTTCTGGTAATGCTCCTAATAATTCGGAGTCAATAGCCATTAAATCTTTTATCTCTTTTACTTTTAACTTTCGAACTCTTCGCAAATAGTCTACGATTATTTCATCTCTAAAACCTGCTTCTCTCCCTTCACTAATATAATCTACCGGTGTTCTTTGTTGTCTTCTTCTGGTAGGTTGAGCAAAAGGATTAAATTTTCTACCATTACGCACAAGGAACAAACCTCCACCTCTGCCAAACTGATCCACTCTAGCCTGTCTTGCCTCTAATCCAAATGGCGCTACTGCTTTACGCAACTGTGATAGGTTAGCCGTCTTGGGGATAAACCCTTGGTTGTCCATATTATACTGCTGGGCTACCTGCTCTATTGTTCTCTGCTGCCTTCTTTGTCTTGCCGACACATCCCTAATTCCTGAGCCATATGGAGCTACTGCCTGAGACTTTTCTTGTTGCGTTAGTTGTTTTTTATATTTATCAACCATCTCTTGAGGCATAATATCAAAGGCATTTACCTTGACATCTGGTACTCCTAACACCTCTCCTAAAACTTCATTATCATATGTTGAATGCTGTGACCCATCTCGAGCTGAGGTAGGTTTTATGACGACCATCACATCATTTATATTGAAATCATTGGCCTTATAAAATCCATCGCGCATATCGTTTGGATTTATAAAACCATCTTTTGATTTTATAAACTTATGAAATTCTGTATTTGGTTTACCCTGTTGGTCAACAATTGCATTTAGAAATGCTTTTCTTTGTGGACTATCTCTGAGAGCTTCCCAGCTATCAAAATTATTTAAGACGTCTCGTATAGCTTTTACAGGCTTAGTAGCCAATGCATCAGCCTTAAATGTATCATAATCTCCTAGTTTACTTATAAATACATCGTAAACTTTTTTATTAAACAGCAGACTACGTTCCGGAGAACCACTTATAATAAACAAATAATCTGCAAGATTTATATTTTTTTCAATAGACTTTGTAGATTTTGAGCTTGCCCATACCGCCTCACCATCGAAAGCATAGCTTGGACCAGCGTCAAGTTGGATGCCTTCAAACTCTCCTAAACCTAACTGATCAGCTACCCAAAACCAAACCTTTTCTTTTTTTGCATTTATGTCTTCTATTAAAGAGATGATATCAATTCTTTTGTCGGGGGTAACAAGTGACAAGGGATACGACTCCTCAAACTCAAGTTGCTGCCTTGGCTTTGGCACTCTTATTTCTGTGGGGTCTCCTACCGGATTTGTACCATCTTCTAATATTTCAACATCTCCCTCTGTAATTTCTTCTCCTGTCGCAACTTTTGTAGATAACGTATTTAATAAATCAATTACGTCGTTGTCGGTTTTTGTAAACTCAGTAAGATTTATATCAACGCCTAAAGTTCTAGCCAAGTCTTCAATGAATTTTATTACTATATTCTTCTGCGGCTTGGTCAGTGTCTTATACTCTGAGGCCATTATTCCAATAAGCTCTGCAAGTCTCTCTTCGTTCTGCAACTCGCTTACATCCTTGTATGATTCTGCAAACGTGTCTATCCTTCTAGCCAGTTCACTGTCATTAGGTAAGGATTTACGAACCGACTTCATCATCGTCTCGGCCACCGCTGCTGCCCTTGGGTCTGTCTTTATTTTATTTAAAAATACAGCGTGAAATACCTCGTGAGGAACGGTAGTCCCCGTGGCCTTTGAAAGATTTATATGTATGGTATCGCCAACAAGTTCACCTCGCCCTGGAGCAGCAAACTTTAAATACTCTGATTCATTCTCATGTAATACAATTCTAGTGTTAGGGAGGAGACTTTTTATTGAACTTGCCGCAGTTCTGGCTATTCTCGTAACAGTATTTTCTCTCTGTATTTGTTCTGCACCCTTTTCAACTGTATTACCAGCCCTATTTATGCTTAAATTAGGAGCCACTGTTTCAGTGGTATCTTCAACTTCCTCTCCAAAAAACGAGTCAATATCTTCTTGTTCTTCCGTAAGCTGGGTTTCTGTATCGCCATCTTGCTCCTGCTCTTGGTCTTCAACAAAGTCTGGAATAGCTTCTTCAACCGTCTGCTCCTGAGTCAATATCTGTTCTATTTGACTGTCAATCTGCTGTATCTGTTGATCAATACCTCCGACTGTAGCGGGGTCTTTGTCTGCTTTTTCATTTTGTAATTCTTGTTTACTGGCAAGAAGACCTAATATTTGCTTTTGTTTTTCAATGTCGAGGTCAGAAGGTATTTGATTGGCTAGTCCTGCTGCTTTGTCAAAGTTTTCTAATTCTTTTTGAGCTTCTTCCTTTGTAAGCTCACCCTTTTCTATCCTCTGTTTCTGTTGTTGGACAAATGCTTTTTTAGTAAAACCATCGTTTCGGATGTTTAAAAACATTTCTAAAACTTCCTTGTCAACACGTGTAAAATCTTTTTGAGCATAAGCATCACTGATAGCTGGCAAGGTTCCCAGCACAAACCCACCTACAGCCTCTTGCCCAGCTGCGTATGCTATCTGAATTAATTGGTCAGTAAAACCTTCAGGTGTTTGGAAAAGCTCTTTTCCTTTTAAAAATTCAAACAATTGTTTTCCTTTTATGTCAGTAAACTCTTGACCTGCTCCTGTTTCTGCTTCAGCTAGAGCGGCAGAGGTTAGTCTAGATCCAGCTCTTCCCAGTTTGCTTTTTATTTCATTTCTAATAAAATCATTTAACACTGATGCATTTGCATTTGTTGGAACTTTTTTAGCTACATTAAGTAATAATCTTTTTACCAAGGGACTGTTACCTAAAACGTTTCTAAAACCAAAGTTTTCTAATAGAGCTACAGTCATAGCTAATGGAATTTTAAGAGTTGCCTTTTCATCTTCTGTTAAATCAAGGTCCTTAAACTCTTCCTCATATTGAGCGTTTACTTGTGAAAATAAAGCTGGTACCCGAACAAATTTGCCTCCGGGAGCAAGTAAAGCTGGCAAGCTTCGCGCTAATCCTAAAAAAGCACCAGGGAAAAACTTTTCCTGTTGTGCCATCATCCATTGTTCAGATACATCTTTACCACCAAATGTTTCAACAAAAAACTCTCTGATGGGAGGCAACATATTTTCTTTTAACTTTTTTTTCCTAATATCCGAAGCCTTTTTTTCTTCTGGCGTCATTTCTTTTTTTGGAGCTTTGCCACCCAAGTCAATTGCAAGATCAATAACACCTGCTCCTATTTCTCCTGCGCCTCTTAAAAAACTATCTACAAGGCCAGCGGACATTGACCCCTGGTTTTTTTTCATCTCGTAATACTGACCAACCGACGTGTTTAAAGCTTTCTCTCTAAGCTCAAAGTCTTTATAATAGTTTTGTATTTCTTGATAACTCTTGTTAAGGCGGATCATTTCTTGATTATACTTATCTATACGATCCTTTTGCGCCCTACGTTGCTGTTCAGACAAAGCCTGTAAAGCCTTGCCCTCCTCTTCCAAAACACTTTGTTCATACAAATAGTTATTTAGATTTTTTGAAAAGGTATTAGCTTCTTCATTCAGAGCATCCATTCTTTCTTGAATGACCTTTTCATTTTCAAAAATCATTTTTTTGTAATCGTATTTTTCAATAGCTTTGTTTATCTGTAGCGTGTCTTGCTTATTGGCATCGATAAACTTATTGAGCCTATCCCTTTCTTCCCTGTTTTGAGCTGTAGTAAATGCATCAAGACCTATTGTAATGGTTTCGTTGTTAGGCGCAGTAACCTTTACATTGTCAGTAAGGCCTGTTTCTTCAAAAACAAAACCATCATTTTTAAATTTATAGTTGAGTTTAGGGACAATAAACTCTTCATCCTTGCTTATGTCCTCTACAGTAACAGGTAAATCGGGATCTTCTTCTGGGATTATCTCGGTTGTTTCAACTACAGTTTGAGTTTCAACCTCAGGTTGGGTATCAATTTTTGGAACTTGATTTGGTTCTTGGATCGTAGGTTGCTCCAAAGAACCATCCACCAATTGTAATTCCGTATCTTCTTTTTTTTTTAAAGTATATTTATTTATAAAATCATCCTGCGATTTAGTAAATAAACCTTCTCTTGATACTACGTTATAAACTTTATTTTGATATTCAGGACTTGAAAATTGAACTTCAAAATCTGCAAAGCTTTTAGTGTAATAACCATCACGTGTTAATACGTCAAATAGTTTTTTTAGTTCATCCATGATCTAATCTAATTCTCCTTTTGTACGTGTTGAAGGTTGAAGTTTATCTTTTAGTGAACCCAAAGACCTAAGCTTTACATTGTTAAGTATAAATTGAATTATCCTTTCTTTTGAAGATTCTGCTGATGGCCTGTCTTTCCCAAAATCTATATTTTTATCACTAGGTAAGAATATTTCTTCGCTTGTTTCAACGCCCTTATCATTGACCTGTGTTAACAATATACTTTGTCCGTCTATTAAGTTTATGGGATTGCCTATCTGGATACCAAACTCTGCTATAACATCATTTATAGAAGCTATTACATCAACATCATCTTCTTTTTGCAAATCAAGCAAAGAAATATTATCTTCTAAATATTTACGAGCGTCAGTTAATATAGTCGATTTTCCTTCAGTATCTTCATCGGCCTCATCTCGTTTTAAACGCCGCTCTTCTAAATCAAGCCTTCTCTTAGCCAGCTCATTCTCTATTGTTTGCTGTTCAGTCATTGGTGTTGGCTCTTTTCTAGTTCCGCCTAACGATGCTTCGAATCTTGCCTCTGCATATTTCTGTGCAGCTTCTAGTTGTTTTTTACCATTAGGCGTGTCAAAATTATTTGTGCCGTCAGGGTTCACAAGAATAAGATGTGGATTCTTTTTAGCCTCTTCCTCGTCATAAGTAAAATCATAAGTGCTACCGTTGGGAGCTACTCCTATGTTACCCGTTAAAATGCTTGATACATTATCAGTATTGACAGTAAAAGAAGCAACCATATTTTTTTTAGCCTTAGCTAAAAGCGCTTGTTCTGCCTCGCCTAACTCACCCCTTTGTAAAGCTAAGAAAAATTCTTTTGTTGTACGCCCATCACTCTCTTGTATTAAGGTTGCCGCTAAACCTTTAACTGCATTATTTACAGCTCCGTCCAAATCAAAACTATTGTACTGTCTTGTAGCTTGCTGAACAAGCTCTGATGCATTAGCAAACTCCCCTGGTTTAGTTGATATTTGCCACTCTCCGTTCTCATCTTTGTACCTGCGTGCAACGTTTACCTCGCCCGTCAATGGGTTTATGTATGCTCCGTTATTAGCAAAAGCGAGGAACCCTTCAGTCTGTTGACGCATCCAGTTTTCTTTGGACTGACTTTCACCATCCGCAAACCTACGCATTGACTCGTCATACCCTTCGTTGAATTTTTTTCCAGCTTCAAACATAAGGTTCGTCCCTTGAGTGGCATTGGCTCTAAACTTATAAAAGTCTCTCTCTGACATGTTACCGCTTTTAAGCAGCCTCTCCGCGTTTCTCATGGCTTCTCCTGCGTCTGCAGAGAAATCCCCCATAAATCGATTAACCTCGGCATTTGCCCCTTGTGGCTGATTTAAGAGGTCTTTGTTGTATTGTGTTAGTTGTTTATCAATATCGTCTTTTCTGTTTTGACGATCTGTTATTTCAGCTTGGATGCTGTCGGTCATTTGCTTACCAACCTCTTGCCAATTTATTTGCATTGGCTTTGCATCCCTAACGTACCCGTATCCTAGTGCCAT
>Ga0208159_1000360_pt1 | contig 18736 bp, 18 predicted proteins | sample 9_EtaG_FD_184082 | JGI IMG/M metagenome (GOLD analysis project Ga0208159, IMG submission 184082) | Marine viral communities from the Subarctic Pacific Ocean - 9_ETSP_OMZ_AT15188 metaG (SPAdes) (version 2) | ecosystem: Environmental > Aquatic > Marine > Oceanic | place: Pacific Ocean | collected... | reverse complement strand
AGTCAATAGGGTATTGACACTTTATGGGATTAGTCTTACCTTTCTCTAGTAGCCAACCAAACAAAGGAGATTGTTATGGCGAGAAAACCTTGGTCTGAAGAAGCTAAGAAAGCTCAATCGAAGCGTATCAAAAAGATGTGGGCGAATAAAAAGAAAAACGTGAAGGAAGCGTCTGTCACGTTGAGGCCCGTTAGGGAGCCTTATATCATGCCTCCTCCCGTTGTTGTCGAAGAGAAGATCGAAGAGCGTGATCTGAACACGGTTAGCGCAGCGTGGATAAAGTACCATCTCAAAGAGTGCATTAAGGAATGCAAGACAAAGGCGGAGATGACAAAGTACCTTGAGGATTCTATTGAAACGGTTGATCGGATTATGTCTGACGACAGGAAAGAGTCTAAGCGTCGTCACGAGGAAACAGCTATTCACGACGGTGTGACTGACGCTGAAATTCTGATTATCAGTGATGGCTACAGCATAAACGGTATACAAGAGCCGCAACGCATAATGGGTTCCATACCGTTCTGGGTTCCGTATGATGTGTCAATGATGGACCATTTGCCGGAAGACTCAAAAGCCCTTGAATGGTTTGTGAATGTTATGAGTTCTGCTCGTCAGGTTGCGGCAACAAACCATGAGTGGCCTGATCAAGACATTAGTGTGCAGGTCCGCTTTACGTTTACTCATGTGAACGGTTGATCCAATGGGACGCGAGAAGGACGATTTTTACCCCACCCCGCCGGAAGCTGTCCGGGTTCTGATGAAGTTGATTGCTGAAGGAATAACCCTTCATTGTTACGACAAGGAAATCTGGGAGCCTGCCTGCGGGGATGGGGCTATATCTAAAATACTCGACATGGAATACGATCTCCGTGTCGAGTCCACCGATTTGGTGGACCGGGGTTACGGGACCGCAGGCGTTGATTTTCTGATGGAAACAAAGATGCCTGCCCCGTGGATTGTTACAAACCCGCCATATAGGTTGGCAAATGATTTTGTTAAGCACGGGCTCAACCTGCTTGCAAATGATGTCCACTCACAAGGCATGGCTATGTTTTTGCGTTTATCCTTCTTGGAAGGTCAAAAGCGTTATGCTGAGATTTTTAAAGACCACCCGCCATCTCATGTAATTGCTTTTAGCAAAAGGCTGACGCTATGGCGCGGGGACCAAGAACGGGCGGGCAATGGCACTACGGCTTATGCTTGGTTTGTGTGGTCGCGAGGCGGTAATCATGGAAGACGCCCGGAGTTGCATTGGGATGCAGACTTTGAAAGACTGAAAGAAAAAATAAATAAAAAGTACGGAATTGCGTTATGAATATAATTCAGACGCAGACTTTGAAACACGGTGATGTAAGAGAGGATGGTCGGATTTTTTGGGGCTTTAACAAAGGTCGCGAGGAATGGAAAACCCCTGAATCTTTTGAACGAGCAAAGAGAAGAATAACCGTTGATAAGCAACGGCGCAGACACTTGGCTGGGTCAATGCTTGGGTTTTACAAAAGCATCTACAGGGGTGGTTGCATGGTCTGTGGAGAGAAAGACCCCGTGTGCTTGTCTTTTCATCACATTAACAGTGACAAAGACTTTAACGTAAGTGATCGTTTAGGTGGTAGCCTTGTATCTTTGATGAACGAGGCGATCAAATGCGCGGTCTTATGTCATAACTGTCATGCGAAATGTCACGCACAAGAAAGAGAGCCTTGTTTGTTGGAGACCACCAAACAAAAAGTTACCAACGCCGAATCAAAGGATGAAAAGGTTTCCATTCTTTTTGAGTTTTTGTCTGAAGTATACTGTCGGGCGGACATGAAAGAACACTTACAGGAAGTGAAGGAAAGTTGGGAAAACAAATACGGAGTTGCGTTATGAATATAATTCAAGGGCTTTCAAAATGTAATAGGTGTGATAATAAAGCCGACGCAAAGGAGGGCAATACCCTCCTTTGCACGAGATGTTGGTTTAAGATGTATGCGAAGCATGAGACGCCTTCTGCTCTTCAGAGCCGCGTTGAGCGTATGGCGAGTCCTCCTGCATTAACAAAGACGCTTTAACACCTAAATTATAAAGAGCCTCCTGCATCGGATTGTCGGAGGCTTTACCTCTTCCTGACATAAAAACTTCTGCGGGGCACCCAGTGTCAGGGTGATAGCTGACGGTCACAGATAAACCCATGCCAACGTCTTCTGTAATACAAGGTCTACGATTCGGTAACTCAGACATTCTGTCCTCCTTTTTTTATAATTCACCTATGTTACGGAGAACATTTTTAAAAAACAGTCTTGACCTTTATCGTTTTTTGACCTCGTAACCCTCCGCTTTACAAAAGACGTCGAACATGACCTTCAACTGCCCGGAAATGCTTCTGTTTTCCATATCGGCAATCATTTTTATGCCCTTGTAAATGTCAATCGGAACTACGATTGATTTCCATTTTGTAACATTCATAACACCCTCTCTTGTGCCTACGCATTACAAGAGAATATAGGACTTTATGTTAGTAAATTCAAGGCAAAAAAGGCCCCGCATAAAGCGGGGCAGTGGACGATTAATCTCGTCAAGGGAGGAAAACACTATGATCACATTGAGCCACCCCAAGATGGGCCGATTTCAATATCTGTTTTCATAGGCACTTTTAATTGTATTGCATTACACATTGTTTCAGCAAGTTCTTTTGCTTCTTCCTCATTTTTTACACTAAAGGCCAACTCATCATGCACTTGCAACAAGGGAACAACTCCTTGTTGGTACAGATCAACCATAGCCCTCTTGGTCATATCCGCTGCGGAAGCTTGTATGAGACGATTAAGAGCCTTGTATGCGTATGCTCTTTGAAGGCTGACATTGGGCCCGTAGTGCGCTATTGCCTCGTCGTAAGTCATGGTCTTATGCATACCAAAAGCTTTGGGTTCAAAGTGCGGGAAGCGACACTTGCGTCCAAGAAGAGAGCGAATCGAACCTTCGGAGTTACCATTTTGCACACGGTCTTGGACTGCCCGCATTAATTTTTTAACAAAAGGAACCCGGTGGTCATACTGTTCCATGAGTTCTTTAGCTTCTTCTTTTGACAGGTCTAGCTGATCCGACAGCTTACCCACACCCATCCCGTACATCATGCCCAGATTAATCGTCTTGGCCTGTTTGCGGGGTATGTCTGCCAGCTCTGCCACCATGTCGTGGAAATCCATGTCAGGGTCATTGGTATAGCCGTCTACAAACTTATCGACTTTGGGCATGACCAACCCTGTACCGTCTTGATATGCGGCGGCAAAGTGAACCAAGATCCGTGGTTCCTGTTGCGAGTAATCGATTGAAGCCCACTGCTCCCCCTCTTCTGGTAAGAACACTGACCTGATCATGGGTCCAAGGTCCGGGTGCCGTGCAGGAATTTGCTGTAAGTTCGGGTTGGACATAGAGACACGCCCACTGACGGTTCCCCCGTCATCGGATCTGATCTGGTTTATGTGCCCGTGAATGCGGTTGTCTTTACCGACGTGCTTCATCAAGCCGTCCATGAAGGTGTTCTTGCTTTTGTTATACTCGCGGGCCTGCAATATGCTTTTGGCAAGCTCGTGGTTATGCGTGGCTAGAAAGCTCTTGGTGAAGGACGGAGCGTTCTTCTCAGTCTTTGGGTAAGGTATACCCAAACTATCGAACGCTTCAGCTATGGATTTAGCTGCCCAGATTTCTACCTTGAGCCCGGTTAGGTCCTTGATCCGCGATAAGGCTTTCTTTTCTTCTTTGAGCATAAACTGTGATGCGCGTTCTATCGCGTCGATGTCCACACGGATTCCCCGTAGTGTCATGTCCACCAAGCATGGCAAAAGATCACGCTCTAATTCAAAGACGGTTGAGAGCCCTTCTTTATTGATCTGTACTTTAAAATATTTCCAAAGCTCTAGAGTAAGGTCGGCGTCAGCGGTTGCGTATTCGCCCACAAACATGGCGGGCATCTTCCACATTTCAGCTTTTGGGTCTAGGCCAAAGCTTTTTGCAGCCTCAACCAACCCCTTCTCTGATTTGGTTTTGTTAATGTGGTCGTAGCACACTGCGTTTAAACTGAAGCTGAATCTGTTCTCATCTAACAGCGCGGCAACCACCATTGTGTCAATGATATTGCCGTTTACCTCAAACCCCTCTGCTTTGAGCCAGCCTAAGTCATACTGTGCATTGTGCATGATTTTGTCGCCGGGGGACGCCAATACCTTCTTTATCCAATTGTTTACTATTCGCTTGTCGAGATTGCCCCCGCCAAGGTGACCAATGGGGAGATAGCCACTCCACCCGTCTACAGCTACGGCGTAGCCAATAATCTCACCATCTCCACGAGGCCAGCCGGGGCCCAGCGTTTTGATATTTGGGTCTCTTGTTTCAAGGTCGATTGCGATCTCTGCGCGATCTGTGATGTCAGGTAACTCAGATGGTGGAACCCAATCGGTTTCTTTATTGAACATGACAAGCTGTAATCCTTGTGGTTTCATTATGTGTCCATTCGTAGTTTGACTCGATCAAGGAGCAGTGTAGCAAGCTGAACCATTTGTTTTGGGCTCATATCTTTTTGTGCCCGCTGACTGCCAATCACCAAAAGACAACCATCCTCATTAGGCAATATCAGGACGGGGTGATCTTCTTCTTGCGCTTTATTACGCATAAATTCTTCATGCCTCATATCGTGTAGCTCCGCAAACCATCAACAGGGGAGACTATGTATAGGTTCTGTGAGCATCTGGTGACGCCGACATAAAACAAACGGTGTAAGTCATCCATCATCTTAGATCCCTCAAGAGTGTTAGAAGATACAGCCTGATCAGAAGCATATGAAATGTCCGTAAACAGCACAACATTAGGGGCCTCTCCGCCTTTCGATCCGTGAATGGTAGACACCTTGATCCGGGGTTCGCGGGTTAAGTCCTCCCCTCTACGCAAGAGTGCTGCTACATATGTTTTTAGATCCTCTGGCACACGATCCATCGCTTCGTCCCATGCCATGTCCTCTGTGGCTAACAAGCCGCAATGCTCCTGTAAATTTTTAAGACTAAAGGTATCTTTCACGTCGATGTTGGAAAGGGTCTTGAACCCTCGTTTTATACGAGTGCCCGACTTCATGTAATAGTAAAGATTACGGGCGGAGTGAGCGTCTACTTCACCCCCGGCAACCAAAGCTTTCCATGATACAAGGGCTGATGACAGTTTCTCACTGATACTTTTGTTACCCCTGTTTTCAAAATAGTAACCATACTGGCGCATGACGTCACATGTTTCGTTTAACATGTAATTGCACTGAGCCATGATCAGCCAATCATCTTCCATGAGCAACGCCATTGGTGGGCCAAATACGTTATCTACTTTGCCATCCTCCGGCTTTGGAGCGTATTCCTTGGGTCGGCGTGTTTTGATACGGTGAGATATGCGCTTGGCAATGTTAAAGACTGCCCGTGGCACACGGTAGGACTGAGACAAAACTTCAGAGCCCTCTTCGATACCCAAAAAATGCTCCACGTCCGCGCCTGCCCAACGGTAGATGGCTTGGTCATCATCCCCTGCCACATACATGCGGTTGGAGTTATCGTCCAAAACGTGCGCTATCTCCCACTGCAATGGCGATAGATCTTGCGCCTCATCAAGAAACACAAGATCAAAGCTTGGACATACCCGCCCGCCATTTTCTGAAAACCATTCAAGTATGTCAGTGTAGTCATACAGTCGATTCGCGGCCTTATATGAACGGTAGGCGTTGTCAACAAACAGAACCGTGGTCAGGGGCTCGTCTATCGTGCTTTGTGAATATGTTGTTTCAATGTGTTCTTTCTTCAGCCGGGATAGCTGAATGACCTGCATGATTGGATTGTCTTTGCTATTCGCGCCTATGTCGTCATCGTCATTTAAGTTCTTGCTTGTCAGGTTAAAACCAATCTCTTGACTGAACTCCGCTATATGATCCGGGGTCATCAGTTGCTCTTGATTTATGTCAGACAGGTGATAACAAAAACTGTGCAGGGTTTTGAACGAACTTAGGTCGTTGTCTATGTCTAATTTAAACCGTCTCGCAGCCCGCTCTCGCGCCTCTCTAGCGGCTTTACGAGTGAAAGCTAGGAAGGCTATACGGCTAGGCGCTATACCCTCCTCTAGCGCCTTCTCAACCATGTCTAACAGGGTCGTTGTTTTTCCTGTACCGGGCGGTCCATAGATTGTAAACATTAGAAGGGGATATCCTCTTCTTTTACGCCCTCAAAGTTCCGGGGTTTTATTTCCATATCTGCCATTTCATAAGCAGGGATTGACCATACCCGGATGACACGGTTCTTGACCCTAAGTGACACGGACTCACCTCCTATATCTCGTAGGAGTTGAGCGATCTTATGTGTCTTAAATTCAAAGAAGCGTTGCCGTTTAAGATAACTTTCAAAGTCCTTGAGCCTAAAGTAGGTAAGGCTCTCTTCTTCGTCGGTCCAAGGACGGCGAAGCAATATCTCCTCTTTGTCTGCCGCTGTCTGCATGTTGCGGCAAAAATCCTCAAGGAACTCATAAAAAGCGCCGTCCACAGATGAGTCTTCTGAGGCTTGCATGACACCCCCTTCCGTCTCCGTCATGTCACGCAATAGAGCCGCAACTCTGTTCTCCCAGATTATTTTACTCACTGTGGGCGGCATTACGTTCAACTGCTCTATACAAGCGCGTTGAAATGTTGGTTGGTTCTGTAAGCCCTCTGTGTCTAGCTGCAACGGTTCCCCGTTAACATCCATAAACCATATGGGGGGCTTTGAATTATACTTCCTAAGATTTGCAATGGACGCAGCCTGACCTACGTTACCCACGCCAAACTTACGGGTAAGGCACTTCTCTTTGTCGCAATGATCATTGATCGGCGCGTCACTGCACTTAAAAGCATAATCTTTTCGTTGTAATTGTTTTGCAATTATGTTGACTTCCGCCAATGGAAGCGGTGGCTCAAAGTGGTTCATGTTATACTTCATAAGTTCATCTTCCCATGTGTCCGGGAACGCCTTACGAAGATAGACCCCTATATTAAACAAGCCGTTGTTACGAGTGCCCTCTGGAAATCCTTGAGTGCAAAGATACTGTAAGCACGGAGGTCCGTCTTTGATGGGAGTGGATTCATTCTTCTCAACCGTGAGAGCCTGAATCTGCTCTGGGGTTTGTTTATTTGCCTCATAAAGATCAATGAACTCTGAAAGAGTAGCGGCACTCCCATCAGGATTAAAAGCATAGCGAAGGCTCTCTTCATGGTTATAGTAGGGCAGATTGAGGAAGTTACCCACGTCACCCCGATCAAGGTGAAGACGAATTTGCTTGGGAAAAATTTCACTTCCAGAATAACCTAAAGCCGCTGAGATAGACGATAAGGTATCCTGTAGTTCTTTTGCCGATATCCAATCTGAAACAAACATAAAAACATGAGCGCCACCAGACTTTGAACGACAGACAACCAGAGGCAGTTTCATCTCTGCAATCTTGTCGATCAGTTCTTTATGATTAAACCCGCTATACTGATCAACGTCGATGCATCCCCACTTGCACATATTGTTTTCGTTGATAGGAATAATGCCAATAGCAGGCCCATTACCTGAAAGGTGACCCTGCCAAGTTTCTTCGGTGCGCGGCTGTTTTATGACATTGGCTTGCCCCGCCTGTTTGCCATTCGACTGCTGCCTCTGGATTTCGTATGTGCCATAGGCAACCTCTAACCCAGAGAATATTTGTGAAAACTTCTCTGCCGACATGACGCCCTCGAAAAAGAAGGGTGCAGCCTACACTGCACCCAAGAAATTAAAACGGGATTTCGTCATTCAACTTGTCATTCTTTTTTGCTGGAGCGGACTTTTGCGCCGGGCCAGCATCCTCTGACTCGTGTTTGACGGTTACCTCGCCCTTTTCGATGGACTTGTTAAACATCTTCGATGAGGAATATAGCGTAGCGTCCTGAATCGGACCCTCCACACTCATTTCCCAACCATGCCATGAGCCCTTGGAGTTTTCTTCTCCTACCGTTTTCAAACGGTACATGTGACTAAACATGGGTGGTACAAACGGACCATTGGACCCGTTCATCTGCCGCGACATGATCATGCTCATCCACTTTTTGGACTTTTTCAATTGCGACATTTTCATGGCAATCAAAGCATCTGTGAATGTGCCGTCTTTGTTGACGACTTTGACGTACCAGTGTGCGGTAAGTTCAATGTACTCGCCACTACCGTCAGTTAAATACTCGCGATTGTCGTTCTCATCACGCTTGGTCTCAGGCATTTTATCATTGGGATCAAAGACATTCACAGGTGCGCCTGTGCCTTGCCCCCGTGGAGCCCACTGAATGAACTTACGTTGGTAAGCGCAGGGCACGACAACGATACCGTCTTTGCCTTTAATGATATCACCAGTGACACTGTTAAGGATGTCACCTTTACGAACATCTTCACGCTCGTCCAAAATCGGATCAAGACCCGACACGATTTTAAGAAACGGCAGAGCCAAATCCTCTGTATCGATGTTTGTCAAACCAACAGACGCATCCTGCTCAAACATCGTCATCACAGTCAGGTTGTTTTCATCCTTCTGTTGAACCGCATTGTCCAACAGGTTTTGCCTACGATCATCGCTCATTATTTTGCTCCTTTGATGATAGCTCGTTGCGCTATGTATGCGCCGAATAGTTCCATAGGGAACTCGTTTCCCTCTTCCGTTTGCTCTTTTACCCACGCTCTTAGAGTTTGAGAGTGGACTCTTTCCACTTGCTCCGGGTCTAAACCCTCGTCCTGCAAGGTTTGTTTCACGGCGTGTGCTTTTTCGTCCTCGCCCATACCGAAATTTACCGACACGATGTTTTTCACCATGTCCCCAAATCCGTTGTTCCGCAGCCATTGATGCGCCTCCTCCTTTTGGTCAACGGGTATCGAAGCTCCAAATATTTTTTTGATTGTCACTTCAGAGCCGTCATCCAATTTTAATCCGCTCAAACCCATTTCGGTCAAAACGGCAGGAAGCTCTTCGTCGGTTAAATGAAGCAGTTCTTTCTTTGCCTTATTAAGTTCTTCTTGCTTCGCCGCCACTGTTTGTTCTTTGACTGCTATTTGTTTCGCAAGTTCAGTAACGCCTTTGAGATTGCTATCATCAAAATTTCCTAATGGGTTTTCAACTCGCTCTTGAGTATCCGACTCCATTAATGAGGATAAATCCTTCATACTATTCTCCGTTGTTCACTGTTCGTGTTTCGTGTTTCGTGGTTCGTTGTTTAGTGTTTTTTGGACACTTGATTTATCCTATATAATGACATATGTTCGTATAGTCAAGGAGTTTTAAAAAAATGTCCAAGTCAAACGATTACAAATATAAAACAAAGCCTTACGAACATCAGAGGTCCGTGTTCCAAGAGTCGTGCGAAAGGCGCTCTTATGCTTTATTCATGGAGATGGGTACAGGCAAATCGAAGGTTATCGTTGATAACATTGGGTATTTAAGAGAAAAGGGTGAGATCGATTCGGTCTTGATTGTAGCCCCTAAAGGGGTCTTTCATAACTGGGTTCGTAAAGAAATTCCATCGCATCTGCCCGACAGAATTAAAGCCACGGTCCTAGCTTGGCAACCCACTGTTACTAAGAAGTTTCGCGAAGAATTTATGAACATGGCTTATTCAAAAGACCTGTCGATTTTTGTAATGAATGTCGAAGCGTTTTCTACATCGAAAGGTGCAGACACTGCGCTGTGGTTTGCCCGTCGTTTTGGTAGGAATGGCATGATGGTGGTGGATGAATCGACATCGATTAAGAACCGCAAGGCAAACAGGACTAAGGCCGTTAATACCGCCGGGGAATATTTTAAATACAAGCGACTTCTAACGGGATCTCCTGTTACTAAATCGCCTATGGATCTGTATTCACAGTGCGAGTTTCTTGGAAGGGAACTGTTAGGATTTACCAGTTATTACCCCTTTCAAGCGCGGTACGCGGTGGTACAAAAGCGTACTATGGGGCATAGGTCCTTCAACCATATTGTTGGTTTCAGGCGTTTGGATGAACTTAACGAAAAGCTTGACGCTTTCAGTAACCGTGTTCTCAAGCAGGACTGTCTTGATCTGCCTGACAAAGTTTATATCCGCCGTGAGGTTGAGTTAACTAAAGAACAACATGCGCTTTATATGCAGATGAGCAAGCTGGCTTTGGCTCAGTTAGATGATGGCACGTTAGTAACGACTAACAACGTCCTGACACAGATCATGCGGCTACAACAGATATGTTGTGGATTTATCAAAAATGATGACGATGAAGTGTCGGAGGTAAAATCCACAAGACTTCAAGAGCTTTTGAATGTTTGTGAAGAGGTAAGTGGAAAAGTTATTATATGGGCCACATATGTTCACGACATTGAAAAAATATGTAATGCCTTGACCAAGGAGTATGGTCTGCAAAGCTTTGGCGCTTTTTATGGGGCCACGCCACAAGAAGAAAGACAGCGTATTATTGAGGAGTTTCAAGACCCGGAGTCGGAGATGCAGTTTTTTGTGGGCAACTCGCGCACGGGCGGCATGGGTATCACCCTGACAGAAGCTAACACTGTCATCTATTATTCAAACAACTACGACTTAGAAGTGCGGTTGCAGTCTGAAGACCGGGCCCACCGTATCGGGCAGAAGAATAACGTCACATATATCGACCTTGTGTCGCCAAAGACAATTGACGAGAAGATTCTTAAAGCACTTACTAATAAACAAAATATAGCAAGCACAGTTTTAGGAGAGGAACTGAGAGAATGGCTATCTTAGAGGCTGGGGATGGAACCCTACAAAAAAGATTAAACGCGGGCCGTTGTCCGAAGTGTGATATTCAATTGCCGCCTATAGATGAAAAGGGCTGGGTTCAGTGTCGGGTGTGTAAACTACAAATCTCTGGTGTAAAGGAGAAATTAAATGGCTGAAAAACACCCACCGGGATATCAATATTATCAGACATTTGATGTAACGGTTCACGTTACTTATGCAAAAAGCTACAAGATCCGGGCCATGAACGATGATCATGCGGTAGCCTTGGCAAGGAACAGGTTAAGAAAACGTCACAAGTCTACCGATGCAAAAGGCTTGGGTTTCGTAGATGCTGTTGGTGTGAAGGCCAAGCGCATTCGTGAGGATGGCGTGTCTATGGATCTTGAAGAGGATTAGAACTTTTTGGTATAATAAATTCCTCCCTCTGGTTTGCCACCAAAAAAACGTCCTTCTATTGTTAAGTATGAGTTATCTCCTAACGGGGCATCAACCAAAGGTTTAAGTCCGTATAATCGTGCGGCAACGTCTGCAATTCCTGATAAATTTTGTCTAGTGGCTCTGTTTGTTGGGATGTAGTTTCTATATTGATCACCGGGGTTAATCGAGGTTGAAGCATAATTTTTAAAAAATTCTGCGTCAAAATCATTTAGAGCTTGATCACCAAGACCCGGGGGTCCCAGTACTAAATCTCTAAGGGAATAAGGGCCATCAGGGTCATTTAAATTAAAGGCTAGTTGACTGTCTGGATTAATTTGTGGAGCTTCACTGAATCGATACTGTTGTCGGAAAAAATCTCCAGCATCTGTGTTTCCTAGGGCATCTTCTAGTATCACACTCTCATTAATGTTTCCCGAAGCGGAGGGTAAAGAAGAGGTTTGCGACCCCACATTGCTTCTTTTTTCCTCAAACCCTGTATTTATATTTGGTTCTGTTGAAGTTCCAAGGGTTGGGCCAAGACGCTCAAGATTTGATAGGACAAAATCGTCGCCAAAACCCGGCAATGTGGCAGGGCGATTCATCCTCATGGCTGCTCCAATTACGGGTATGAGATTAGCAATTCCTGAAAAGAAACCGCCCTTACTTGGAGCCTCTTCAGTCATACCATATCTTGTTAGAGTGCCCGGACGAATATCTGAACGGAGTTTGCCTCTCAACATATCCCCGCCAACATCCTGCCCAAAGATGCTTCGTTTAGCAAAAGGGTTCTTAAACTTGTCGTAAGCTTGCCGATTTAATGTTGCTATTCCCTCTAATGTTAATCCACCAACGTCAGGTTGAGCGTAATTTGTATTTTTAAAAATTGAAAATCCTTCATTTCCATAAGGATTTGTGTCAGATCGCTCTGTCGCGGCCATAAAATCCCGGAAATCCCTTTCCTCTCTTATGGCTCTTTGGTCTGCTTTTCGTTCCGATGGTCCTATGGCACTAAAGGCGGATCTCTGCTTTCTAGTTGTCGGACTGCGTCTTGGTGGCATTAGAGGGCCCTCATTTCATGTGCAGCTTCTCTGGTTTCGTTATTGCGACGAAGCCAGCCCTTACCGAAGGTTTCAAAAGTCTTCAAGCTCTTATAGTAATCTTCTCGTAAACGGTGCATCTCGTCAATGACATGCACAACGTCCCGCGCCCCTACTTGCAGCAAGGTCTGGGGTCCGATAGCCCCGTCTTCTGTTGCGCCCACAACTCGCTGCAAGTATTTGGCGGCTCTCCCCGGACCGCTATTAACAGCCCAGTCGAATGTGCAAAAGTCAACGCCCGCAGGTAGTTGGTCAGCTTTTACACGATCCCAATATCCACTCTTATAGATAAGCTCTACATGCTCATCAGGTATGTTCTTTAACTCGTCTACGTCCTCCAAAGGCCGCTCAAGGAACTCAGCGTAAGTTCTGTGAGTAATACCCTTGTTAGTGGCCCCACCGGGATCGTCCTTGTGATCTACAAAACCACCCTCGTGTTTTAGCACCATCTCAAGGCTTTTAAAGAAATTTGATTCCATTACGCCCTCGTAGCTAACAAGCCCATTATGCCGTCATTGGGAAAAGCTGCCGCCATTCTTGCTGCATTTTGTGGTGAAGAAGGTGCCTGCGCCAAGGCTGACGCCGTAGAAGGGGCAGTGGCTTCAACCAGCGCAGGCTGCGTCCCACTAGGGGGCGCTTGCGAAACAGGTGGAATTGGGTTTAATTCTGAGCCAATGCCATAGGGAACATCAGGAGTAAGAGGAACATCTTCAGGTCGTGGTTTGATGGGCGGTTTAAAACGTCTGTCCCTCATGTAGGTTTCTTCTTCCTCTGACAAAGCATCTGATCCAATATCACCGTCCAATAACGTGTAACCAGCACCTGCCAAATAAGCCCTTAATCTTTTTGCAGCCTCAATCTTTTGTTTAGAATTTTTTCCTGACTGTAGAAGAGTAACCATAAAGGTTGGGTCAAAAGCAGCTTTTTCCAAAAGATTTATTTCAAAGCTTTGTGGGACTTTGTTAAAAATTCTAGAAGCAACTCTAGCTCCAATTCCAGCCTCAACAAGTCCTTGTGGTCTTAGTCCCGGAACTTGCTCGCCAGCTTTTCCAATAGCGCCTGCACCAAGCCATCTAACGAAGGCGTCCATATTTTCGCCAAGCTTGCTTACAAATTCGCCAGCTTTTGCACCACCAGCTTCAGCAACTTGTACGTTTGAACCTGTGTCTAAAATATATTCTAGGCGATCTAACTCTGCGCTTGTAAAAACACCCTCCGATTTTAACAAATCAGATAGTTTTGCTGCACCCTCTCCCATTTCACGGACTTGAACTACTCTGCCCGCGTCTCTAGCCATGCTTCTAGTGCCCGGTGCGGGTAAACTCGCGCCCGACATAGGACCAAACAGAAACTTTTTCATTTGTGCAAAATTAGGTTTGCCGCCCGTGCCGCCACCGTTAGCCCACATAACCTCAAGAATAGCTGATTTAAAGCCAGCCATGACATCGTCAGGTTTTACCCCTTGCTGTTTAAGTAGTTCAACCGTGTCAGCATTTGTGGTTGAATTTTTTACATGCTTAATCAGATTTTGCATCTCTGTATAAGGCCGTTTACTGGCATCCACCGCGTCTGAAATAGCATCAATAGGATTGTCGTAATTTATGACCTTTGCTAACGCATCATTTTTAGCCACCACCTCTTCCAAGGTGGCTTTTGTTGCTGCGTTATTAGCCAATTTTGCGGCAATTTCTAATTGTGCCCCATCTTCAATCATGGTCTTCACTGAAGGGAACATCTCAAGCAGTTTTTGATTTTCGGGTAGCCTCAGAAAACGAGCGGCCTTTGCAGGGTTGACCTTTGCAACTTCGTCTTCGCCATAATCAATCATGTTTCTTATTGCGTACTTAACAACTTGATCTGTAGCGGTTTCAATATCTTGCACAGGAACTCTGTCAAAAGATATGACCTCTCCAGAATCCGTAACTTTAGGCGCATCAACAACTCCCGGTCTAGGAACTATTAACTCTTCTGGAACGTCTAGATCTTCAATCATATTGCCAACAACATTGCCTGCGTTGACAATCTCCTCAATACGAAGAGCAGTAGGTGAAATTCCACCGCTGGTTACTTGATCAATAAATAAGCTAGGGGCAATTTTATACGCATTGTTGCGGTCTTTTAAATTAACAGACCCCGCAAATGTTCTGAATATTGCATCAGAACGAGCCTTAGAAAATGAGACCGCCCTTTCATAAGCTACACTTCCACCCGCCGCATTAATTGCTGCGGTCATGTCCTGATTAACGCCGTCAGCTATATCACCCAAAGCTGTGGCTAGTTGTTTGTCTGGATTATCGCCAAACATCAAGTCTTCAATTTGATTTCTCAAAGATGTTCTAAACTTACGAAGATCTGAAAATGTAAGAGGAGGAAGATCTTTTAAAGCCTCCTTAGTTGGGTCAACTGATCCAGCCTCCGCACGAGTTAAAGCTATGTTCTTTTTAGCAATAGCTTCAAACCGCTTAAAACGCTTGTCGTCAAATCCTCTTTGACGCCTACTTGCAATGATCTCTAAGACCATTTGATCAGAGTCTTTGGTTGTCCCAAAAGCGCTCATGTCGAGATCACCAAGGTATGCTTTTACAGTTTGAGGATCTGACCTTACTCCAAGATACTTATCTTTAAATGCCGCGTATTCCTGTTTTTGAACATCTGGTATGTCCTCTACCGATGTTCTTGCTTTAATTAAAGCAGGCGGTAACTTATCCTCAAATATACGGATGCCTGTTACTTTTTCGTACTCTCTTAGTTCTCTCTCAACATCTGCGGGCAAAGAGCCTGTTCGTATAAGGTATTTATCACGAGCCTCTGCTACGGCTTCTACAGTGTTTGAAACAGACCCCACAGGAATAGTTGCATCAACTTGCTCGTAGAGGACCTGTTCTTGTCTTTTTGCATTACGGTCAATTTGTTTCAACATGGGAAACAAAGTGTTTGAGATTACGTCTGCGTCATCAGACCTTAACTTCTCTGCTGCGGCAATGGCTTTATCATTTGCAGTTATAAATTGCTGTTGCAGCATATCTGATAAAACTGTTGCCTCAATTGTTGCTGCCAGTTTCATGTCAGGTTCGTTACCAGAGCCACGCAGTCCACTTATAAGACGTTCCGCAAATACAAGACCCTCTCTTTGCCGTCTTACCAGTTCATCGTCTAAAGCCCTGTCTGGGTTTAATTGACCCGACACCCTTACAACGTCGTTTTCAAACCTACTTAAAATAGGAGACCCTGAAATTTGAGCAGGGGTCAATTCAGGAAGACCCTCTCCTAAAAGCTCTTGGGATATTTCCGATAACTTTTGTGGATTAGCCTCAAGGTCAGCAATAATTTGTTCAACTGTCTCGCCGTCAGACCTTTTATTAATCATTTCTACGAGTTTTAAACCAACCTTCGCCTGTCGTGCGCTTTCTCCAAAAGTTTCGCTTCCAGATTTCAACAAGGATGGAACAAATTTTAGTAACAGAGATGTAGGTGTAAAAGCTCCAGCAACACCGCCGCCTACTTGAGAAAGGGCGCTGGTCGTTTCATCCCCCGGATCATAGGCTTGAGCTATTCCTGCGGCGGTTGCCGCGCCAAGTGTTGTAGGAATTTCACTGGCAAAAGCCGCAGCCTTTGTTATGTCTCCACTTTCTCCGCGAAGATCACTACCAGCTTTTTGTAAACTTTTTTCTACAGCCCTAGATGCTCTAAAGGGAGATCTAAACAAACTTCCTAAAGCCCCCTTTTGCCGGAGTAAAGATCTAGACGTCAACAGTCCCGAAAAAGTTCTGAAACCAGATTTAGGCAAAAGGTAAGGGGCCAAAGCAACCGTCGCGGTATCAAATCCCGCAACGTCGGCTATGGCTGCATAAGGTCTATCTGAGGGCATAAGTGGGCGGCCTTCAAATAGACCAAGAGCCTGCCCGCTCTCCACTGCTTTTTCAGCAACAGTATCCCCGACTAACATGCCTCCTACAAACCCGGCTAACGCCGCAGGTTTTTTTAATCTTCCCGGAACAACCTTTGATGCGGTCTTAGCCGTTGCAATTCCCGGAGCAAAGGTGATACCTGCTTTAGTAGCACCTTCTAAGAAAAATTGAGAGAACGCGGACAAAGGCCCTTTTTTAGGTGCCACATTTGAGAATTTATACAGAAAAATATCTGGATTTATAGTTCCTTTTGAGACCTTTCTGTTATAATTCTCTTCAGCATTTTTCATACGGATTCCTAATTCTTCGGCGTCCGTGATGCCCGCTTCCATTGCCCGATCATATGCAATAAACCTAGCTAATGCAGGGTTTATATCTGAAGGACCCAATCCCGGATTAGCTTCTAACAAAGCATCAAAATTTATATCATAAATTTTGTCAGCTTTTTGTTGCCCCGCAAGTTCAATTCTAGGCCCAAAGCCATACGCTCCCTCTACCAGATCAAGATCCTCTGGGTTTAAGCTCTCTTGTAAGTACGTTAAATTTGCCATTATTGATCAACGGTTCCAAATGAAAAAATATCTTCGTATTCCGCTTCATCTACATTTGTAGTCCCGGTCACAGAAGAACCTTTTAACATATTACCCAAGCGTCTGTAATTATCCGAAAGATACTCAAGTTCTACCATTAAACGGTTTAGTGTAGCACGTCTGGCATCGTTTCTAATACCAACAGGTAAATTATTTTTTTCTATCTCCAAAAACGCTTTTTGATTAGAAAGTTTATCCGCCACTCTTTCCGCTGATTTAGATAGTTGAACTGGGGATTCAGTTATAGCTCCAATATCAGGAAGAGTGTTTTCAAACGTGTTGATTAAGTTAGCATTTTGTCTTCCCACCGCAGCAATGAAAACCCCAGTTGAATATTGGTTCAAAGCTTGAACTGTTTTAAGTGCTTCAGATGCCGCAGGAAACGCAGGGTTTGATCTTCCCATAACCAAATTCTGGAATGGAACGGCTACTCTATCAAAGGCCCTCTTAAAGGCTCCTGTCGCTCCCAAAGTGCTTTCACTAAAATCTTGAGTTTGGCGAACTAAAGATAAAATCTCAGGTTCACTCGGTTCTAGGGGCTCAGTCAAAAGCCCATAATCGTTGATCTGATTTTCTAATGGGACTTGCGCCCCCTTTTGTTGTTCTCTAATCTTTTTCAAAGCCCGCATAGCAAAATTAGGTATAGACGGCGGTTGTGTTTGAATACCGTCTTCAGTGCTTATTTGAATTGACGCAGTTCCAGACTTATTAGCAATAGCCCCCAACAAAGATTCAAATTGATCAATTGCGTCTTGATCAATCGGCACCGTGGCTTCGTTAATCTGTTGTGACAAGGGCCTGATCTTCGTTCTAGCCGAAGATTCAGTGAGCTTGGCAGGTTTATTTTGCTTGGTCGCAGTGTAGGCAGTTGTTTCAACAAGTGATTGTTTAACCTCTGAACCAAGCGCATCATAATCTGCCCTCGTTATAGGAGGTATTGGCTCACCTTTCTTAATAGTTTCACCGTCAATTACGACATCTTTCTTTGCCACCATTGGATCCATCATCTGATTAATGTCAGACAATGATCCGGGGTCCGCTAAAGTATAGAGGTTTTTATTTTTAAGATATTCATCATACGGAATGCGTTCTGGCTCTCCGTCACTAACACGGAACACGTCTGTAGGAGCATTAGACACGGGCGTTGTAAATCTACCCGGATCTAAGGTTTCACGATAAGCGCTGACCTTAACGACCTTATTTAAAGTATTGTCAAACTTTTCACTAAATTGATCTGTGCCCCCGGGTTTAACAAGCGTAAAGTCGCCCTCAACCTTCTGTGTTTGAAGCTGTGCTTCAGTTACTCTTTCTTCTTTAATACCCGTGGGGCTGGATTTATCTACCCGGAAGATCGGCACCATTTGTTGAATAAGCTGATGCTTTTGAGGATCAAATTCACTTACGAGAATTGGAACTGTGGTCCCCGAAGCTTTGTCAATGACATTGGCAGTGGCAGTGGAACCCTTAGGAACTTCTGTAAATCGGGCATCATTACGAGACGCCACATAATATGGATTTTTCTGTACAAGATCACCCGTTTCATTGTCTTTATATTGTTTAGGCACAGCGGTTGGAGCATTACCAAGTGTGAATCCGGGAGGAAGTTCTTCACCTTCAGAAATTGTTATGGTTTCAAAACCCGTTAATGACGGATCATTTGGATTAATTCTGTAAGCGCTTACTCGTTTGCCTTTACCCTTTTGAATAATTCTTTCAGCATCAGTGCCTGCGCCAACTATAACAGTGTCTTGTGGCCCAGATTTAGTAACTTTAGTTCTAGCCTCATAATCACGTTCAGCTTGTTTTGCTGCTGAAGCTCTTAACGATGTCAGTTCATCCGATGCCAGTTTAAAGCGACCTTCTCTAATAGCCTGCTCACGAGCCTGTTTACCCTGTTGTGCTTGCAAACCCGCCTGTGCAAAGGCCGCAGGCAGCGGTTCGATAGCTTCGGTC
>Ga0208159_1000358_pt1 | contig 18764 bp, 8 predicted proteins | sample 9_EtaG_FD_184082 | JGI IMG/M metagenome (GOLD analysis project Ga0208159, IMG submission 184082) | Marine viral communities from the Subarctic Pacific Ocean - 9_ETSP_OMZ_AT15188 metaG (SPAdes) (version 2) | ecosystem: Environmental > Aquatic > Marine > Oceanic | place: Pacific Ocean | collected... | reverse complement strand
CCCGATACATTTACTCTTCGTGATGCTAGTACAATGATGGACACACCGGATGGTACACGAGCCATTTCCGCATTCCTTTGCTTGAAGGGTATTCGTAATGAAACTCTTTCTCTTGCAAACCACGAAGAAAGTCGTTTGCAATATCTCGACCATTGGACTAAAATGGACTTTGTACGCCGTCTTACAATTGATTGTGGTGAAGTAGGAATTAAAGAAGGTGTTACTGACATCCAAGCCGCCGCAAAAGAAATAGTGCGTTTAATCAATCAAGGTGGTGCAAAGAACGCCCTTACTACTGGTGCTAAAAATTCCGACACTGGTTCTATTCATGACCCTGCGCCTTGGTGGTTTGCTGATGAGTCGTTTGATACGCAAGACCGTGGTAGTCACATGGGTTACTTAAGAGCGCATTTAGGGCGAGTTGTTGAAGACCTTGATGGTAACACAGGTCATTCAATTATCATACATTCAACTATACCCGGTGCAAGTGGTCGTAATTTCTGTACATGGTTGGACAACAGTAAGGGCCAATCTCAATACAAGCCTCAATTCCTTATCGGTCACGGTGGGCGTTTCCGAAACTTTTGGTGTCAACCCGACGAAACCAGTGGTGAGAATATGCACCCTGCACCTATGCCTATCAATAAACACGGTAGACCATTTGCACCTATTACAACCTTAAGAGAGTATGTTGTACAAGAAGAAACCGATGATGACTTTGTTAGTAACGGTGACTTTGATGTAAGGAGCAATGATTTGTCTAGTACCATACGGGGGAGGAATACAAAAAGAAGTATTTCGGCTTTCAACGGTAGCGGTATGAATGCTAATACTATTAACGATGAATCTTTTGAGTCGCAAAGCCCATCAAAAACTCTTGTTGAGGGACTACGAAGTGGTAGTCAAGCAATAGGTAGAATCAATTTTGGTGGTATGGTAGCCGCCGGTATTCCGGGTTTTGCTCCCGATGCGGGTGTATGGGGTCTTGGTGAACGAGGTAATACTGATTTTGATACTCGATACTCTAACGCTATTACCACAGGCGGCACTGCACCCACATCAATAACGGATTACTCCGACCATGTTGATGATACTCAAGTAGAAAATGTTGGTGACGGGCAATTGTATGGATTCCAATTTGAAGACCATCGGGGTAATAATTACGGTGTACGGTACATATATCGACGACGGCTTGATAATTTTACCAATGATAATACTAAACTCCCACCTACTCTTGACAATGAAATAGTTGTATATTTTGATGACCGAGATGTAGGGCAAGGAGGTTTTACTATTGGTAATCACATGCTTGGTTTTGGTGATGTTACCGGTCGCATTGATACTACTGGGGTGCTTACAGAAGCGTCTTACCGTGGTAATCGTTGGAATGGTGTGCCTTCACCTTCTGTTGGTATAGATGCTAGTGTTACTTGGCAAACAAATGGAACTTTAACAGTGGTTTTACATGAACCATTTGATACTGGTACTGTTGGTGATGGGGTAATGGGTAATCATCCCGATGTACTTGGTTATCTCGGATTCCCAAAAGAAAACGGCTTACTTCAAATCAATGATACTTTTACCGGCACTACAGGATATACTGACGCTGATGGTAATGCTGGAATAAAAGGTATTGTTGGACATACACTTTCTTACACTCATCGTACACAAAATGATAACGATGGAACACATATTTTCTATGGTGTAGAAGGTAATTCTTTTACCTCTTCTCACTTTGTAAACAGTGGAACTGTAACTGATACAAGAAAAGTAAATCCTACAGACGGAGTGCAACTGCGTGTATTACTCTCACCCCGAATCAATTGGACAACACTTGTTACTGATGAACTGATGGCGGCTGTTACAGCAGCGGCAATAAACCATGAAGACCCGAACCGTGTACTCATTTTTGATTGCCGAAAGATGTATGCCGCAGATGGGCGAACATTCGGACAATGGGGTGTAGCCGCAAATGCTATTCAAATAAGAGCGCATAGAACAAGAAGAACTTTACCGCTTTCTCAAATGTTTGAAGCCACCATTCACAAGGATTGGGGTATTCATGCCGCCCACCTTGAGTATGGTGAATATACAACTTTACATGAAACAACAACAGGTTGGAGCCTTGTTGCTACTGACCCTATTAACAAACCTGCTAGTGATGCTGATATAGATGCGAACCAACGAATAGATGCAGGTTACTTACCTTATACTGTTCTACAAATACGCAGTAAAGGTCGAGGTTATAATGCTAATACTGCTACTCCAATTTTAGTTGACTCAAGTAACACACCAGTACCAGTGACAAAATGGAGACAAAATCTCAAAGGGGAACGCTACACTTCTTACAGTGGCGACCATATTTTACCTTGTTTAAACAACCCAATACTTTTGTTTGAATCATATACACACTCCGGTAATGTTTTCCTTACAAAAAATAACAAATTAGCACACGCTATGATACCGGCTGGACAAGAAGCAGATACAATTGATACTATTGCTAAAGAAGGCTCATTTGGTGAACGATTGATATTCCGTTTTGCTACCGACACTGGACTTGGTATAGCAGAATTAGAATCAATTAGAGGTGGTACTTCTCACACTTCTTTGACAAATCCATACGGTAACGGTCATGGTTCATGGAGAACACATTTTAGTCAAAACATTACTGATGATTTTATTCTTACCCGTTTTGCTGAACCAAACCAACCGGGATTAGAGCGTGATGCAATATGCGGTTATCGTTCTTATGGTAGCGTTGACAGTGAGCCTGTTATTTTTTTCCGTGGTGCTAGAGACAGTATGGACCACTATGTACCACTTTATTTTGGTGGTGGCTTTACTGGTGTCACTCTTGATATCAACGATGGTACACAGAACGATTACTCTTCATTCTACACCCATCCTTATTCCGGTGGACCAACAGGAACAGCGGGTATTCAAAACGCCAATGAAATTAGTGGGTCGTTTGCTATGGTGGATTGTAATGCACTACTCGCTTTCTTCCCCGGTACAGCCTTACTTAATCAGCACCGAGGGTCAATTAACAGCCCAGTATCGAACAAGAACAGCATCCTATCACCCGACCTACGAGGTGGTAATTTAGATGACAACTTCACTTTACTTAATGCGGCGGCGGCAGGTGATGTACGAGCAAGGTACGCCGCAGGTGTTGTTCGTCAACAGCCAGTACCGTTGGTGCTTCGCTTTGCTCACCCTACCGCCCGCTACCACGACAGCCAACCTATCGTTGATGCTACCTGTGACACAAACAGCAACACCACTGTTACTATGGATTCAACAGCGCAACTTGTTGTAGGCATGACAGTGACAGGTACAGGTATTCCCGATGGGGCTACAGTGGCATCTATCACCAATGCTACTACATTTGTATTGAGTGCCGCCGCAACAGCAAGTAATACCAATACTACTTTAACATTTAATTATATTGAAAACAAAACCACTTACCTTGTCTATGGTCCCGGTCAAGCATTCCCATTCACCGAAGATGACAACTCCAATGCGGCTGTCGAACCACACCCCGGATATGTTGTCACTACAGGTAACACTTGGAGTAGAGTACCGGTTTTTTCCTACTTACCTAATGAAATTACCAATAGCGATGATTTGTACGGCCCTCCGAATTCAACATATCAAGTAGCAAGAAACAGGTATCATTGGCGTACTACTCTTAACTGGTCGCCACCGCAAGGTATTCCCAATGTAGGTTATTTACAACAACGACCGGAACACGGTTCTCATTATGGTGAAGTCTTTACAAATCCAACAACTGGTAAAATTACCAGTGATAATAAAGCAGATTACTGGAAAGCCCACCCTTACAAACACTGTGCGATTTCTTACTACGGTATCGCCATGAGTGCAGATATGACATTTCACATGGATGGTGGGTATCATCCGGGTGGTTCATGGCTTGATAATCAAATGTCTTTCAATGCACCAAATCCCAACAGTAACTATCGCTACGCCTTAGAATCATGGAACCAAGTTAATGCTACAGCATTCCGTGTTTCGGGTGTTATGGCTAAAACTATTCTTGAAGGTGCGAACAGCGAAACGGCACTTAACTTTGACAGTGATTATATTGTTGTAGATGGTACACGCTGTCAAAACGGTGAAGAACTAGCGACTATCATCGGTCAAGCCATTAACGAGAATCCGGGTAAAGGTGCATTGAAAGCAATGGGTGGGACATTCCTACCGTCTATGGGTAACGCAATGCGTCAAGACAGATATGGATGGATTGTTAATTTTGAGTCAGCAGAAGTCATCTATAGTAATGATGATGATTCTTTACTCAATAAATTATTAGACGGAACAGCGTTGTCAAACTCTAAGGTATTCGTACAGGCTACAATAGCCAATGCTACTCAAGAAGAATTAGAACAAATTCCTATGAGTGGTTGGTTACGCTCGCCGGGTGGTGGTAGGGACCATACTGTAGGAGATGTTGCATCGTTTGAATACCATGTTGGACCTACATGGGGATGCTATCACAGTAGAGAAGTTTTTAACGATAGCGGTACATTTAGAGTAAGATTTTATCTTGCACCGAATAGAATAAGCGGATTACCTGTTCTTGAAGACCGTATGACATGGCATAATAAATGTCAAGGTGCTACACTTACTTTCCCTACACCCGGCCTTGAAGTTTTCCCCGATGATGGCTCACCTCCATATTCATACGGTGCATTTGAAGGGTTGGCTGTTTGGTCGAAGGCTGGTGTTCATCGCTTTAACAACGAATACGAAACACCTCGTAACCACATGACTCAAGTACACTTTGGTGGCTTGGTTGATGCTATTGACCGCACACGCCCTGTAGGGGCTGTAGGATGGGCGGGAGAGCGTTATTCGTACCTTAACTCTCTCAAGGTCGATACAAGTACATTCACCAGTTCTTGTGTTTTAACTAATAACGATGCTACAGTAACTATGACCTCAACAGCAAGTCTTAAGATTGGCATGTTAGTGAGTGGCGTTAATATTCCAAGTGGTGCTTATGTTCGTAGTATTACCAGTAGCACAGCATTTGAGTTAAGTGCTAATGCAGAACGAAGTGCACCTCGTACACTTACCTTTACCACCAACCTTTACGGTGCTGGAAAGGGTGCTTGGCATCCCAAATTAGGCTTCACTCCGTATGGTTCATCAGCCTCGTGTATGAATGTATTAGGACACCTCCCAAGTTCTTATCCGATGTACAACAGTCCCGAAGCAAGTCCGAGAGTCAACGGACAAGAAAGTGTTTCTAATACTTCTTACGATGTCGCTATTAGTACCCCTTACACTTGGAATATTGGTTTAGCAACAAACAATGCATGGTACACGGCTTACGACTTTACTGATGTTGAAAGCACAAAGGACATAATGAGTGCAAAGCCTCCACATATTTTAGAAGCCACAGACACTAATACATCGTTTACACTTGATAAAAAATTACATCATCAGCAAGGTGTATTTAGTCGAGCAATGCTTGTTATCAGTAACGAAAGTGAGTTGGCACTTGTAGCCAAGACTGACCGTGATGGTATAACAGCAACCGGTGATTGGTTATCTGTTGTATCAAAAACTCGTGCCGGTGTAGCCGCCGCTACTGCTATTACCTTTGCTGGTACAACACGGTGGGATGAGCGATTCCATGATGCTGAACGATACATTGCTCCTGCTAATGCTGGTCCGAATGTAGAAGCCTTGATTGTCAGCGGAACCGCAACACCTACTGCTGATGTTCCGTCTGCGGCTTATGTGTTACATACAGCATTGACTGGCGACCAAGACACGAATCTATACAACGCAGAACCCTGTTTTGCTGTTACAGGTGATTTATTCTTTGACACTGATATAAGTCCGGGTTCTATTCAACTTGAAGTTGCTACTGATGTTACTCGTAATATTACAAAAGAATTGGGTACAAGCACTGGTGATAGTGATACTGAAATTAACCGTTACGATTACACTAATGATGACTTTTGGCTTGGTGATACCAACGGTTACAAGTTATCACAGCGTACCCCTGCACAAAACTTTAGCGTTGAGCATGTAGTTTGGAAACGGATGGATGGAGGCAACCTTAGCCTACCTGCACCAAACGCACGAGGATTAGGTGCTGTACCGTTTGTTACTCGTGTAGCAGGTGGTAATGCTTACACCACTGGTGAAAAACTGTACGGTAACAACCGATTTACCTTTGAGTCAACTAACAGTGCTATGTTCCCTATCATCCAAGCGCAAGAATTGTCACACCCACAGATGGCATCTCGCCACCCCGATTTACTGCGTAATATTCTTGAAATACCAAATGAAGAAATTCAGTTTGAAAGTATTACAGTAGTAGATGATACAGGGCAAGAACATACAGTAGAAGGTGGTTCACCGTTTGGGACAATCATACGAGCGTTTACTCAACTATCAAACCGTTCAGCGCAAGGTTTAGCCCCCGCTATTGCTGGTAGCGGTGTTGAACCGAATATGAAAATACGCTTACCGAACCCCGATTCTATACCCGGTAACTTGATTGTTCGTTCCGGCTTTGATAGACTCCAAGCCTATCAAACTGAAACGATGGGTACAGGCGGTATGATGACAAAATCTACCGTAGAGCATATGTTCGATAACAGTTTAGTGAGTCCAAACCTTGGCCCTACTTACAGTGACCACAACTGGGAACATCTCAAACAAGGTGAAACAAGCCCCGAAAGTACAATGTCGGGCTGGCAAAGTTCCACTGGAAACGCACCCCTTGAAACAGCATACGAATTACACGACCGCACCTTGTTTTTCCATGTAACAAAAATGGGTAATACCAACACTCACAAGCACCCCGTCATCTATTCACACAGCGGTGGTGTTGTAAATCACGAACTTACAGCCGTATCTTTTAGCGGCACTACTTTAACAGTGAATACAAGTGTAAACTCCGCTGTCTATGATTCAACTTTTGGAAACCGTGAACACCCGATAACTTTTACAGATTCTACCTGTGATACAATTAACACCGATGCTACAGTTACTATGTCATCAACAGCAAAAATTGTTGTAGGTATGTTGGTGACTGGAACAGGTATCGCCGCCAATACTTTTGTAGCAAGTATAACAAACGCTACTACCTTTGAATTAACTGCTAATGCTACAGCAACAAACACCGATACTACTCTATCATTTACACCCAATGGGCGCAGATTCCTTCGCTTGTACAATCCAACCACTGATGAAGGTGGTGTAGCATCTTTTACTGGTATCAGCGGTTCTACATTCACTGGTTGCGTAGGTGATGAAACATTCAACAAACTTGTTCTTAGTAGTATTACTACACTAAAAGTAGTTCCGTCGTATTACATCCCTGCTGGTAGCACCCGATTCTATGGTTCACGCCGTATTCGGGACCATGCCGAAGTAAGCGGTAACAGCCCCGACATGGCACATACTCACTATGTCAATTACTCCGTAACAGCCGAAGAATCCATGACTGGTTATTCAATATACAAAAAACCGCAACTCACCCCTGCACCTATACCTCGTATGGGTCATCACTTTGTCAACGCTACAATGGCTATGCTACCCGGACATTGGGCGCACCCTGCCTATCAAGGATTATACGACAAGCATCGTGCCTGTCGTGCGGCTACTATGCAATCCGAAGAATATGAATTGATAAGTTTGAGAAATATACATACTTTAATTACAAGTAATGACCAATTTCCTACCTATGACCCGTTGTTGGTCTTTGGTTCATTAACCGCTACACCGAGTGGTCCAAGTGACATACACGGTGGTGGTTTCTCACTGATGTTTGAAACCAAGTTGCGTAACGATGGTTATGGTGTATTAGCATCCGAAGGTGAAGCAGGTGTTGTCAACTCAAAGGGTGGACACACCATCGTTCTTGAAGCCGCAGGTACTTACACATTGAAAGAACATTTCCCCGACCCTGCCGAGGTTGGTGCGTATCAAATTATTATCCAACCGAATATGCACAGTTCGCAGTTTATTGGTTATCATGCTAATGGCCCTGCTGATAACAGTGCCACTCCCGATGGTAGTGTCAATGAGTTGACAAGCCAACAAGTTGCACTGGTTGTAGGTATTCGTGAACCGGACAGTAGATACGGTGCTTACACTCTTGTTTTGGCAAACGCTACAATGGCTGATGTAAGAGGGTGTGAAGTATTTGTTAATGAGTTGATGATTGACCATGACCCCGACCATGGTAGCCACTTCACCAATATCCCACCACTGATGTTATACAACCCGCTTGGTGTTCAAGCCACAGAATCACCAGCCTTTGTTCGTCGCTCACTACCTTATCAGCCAAATATGTTTATTGATGCTTCACCCGGATTTACTACCAATATACCGTGGTGGTCTATTGTACACAAGGTTGGCCCCGATGATGCTGATGCTGACCGCTTCAATCATTTGTCTTGGCATCGTCTTGATAGTTACTATGAGTTCTTAAGAGCAAGTAGCGGTTCGATTGCTTCTCAAATTACGCTTGCTGGCTACCCAAGTTTCTATCCCGATTTATACTCGGAGATACTTGAAAACATCAGTCTTACACCTGTTTGTAGTTTTGTTAGTCTTACATCAAGTACAGTTATCAAAGTAGATGATGCTCGTGGATTCCCTAAACAACCCTACTATGGTATGGTGCTTGAATACACCGACGCTACAGGGACACGAAGAACGCACACTTACACTGAACGCAGTGGTTACGATTCAAGTAATATGAACAAACCTATGCAATTTACTATCGTAGCCAATAGTGATTTTACCAGTAATTTAACCGCAGGGACAAAAATACGCTTGTCTCGTGCGTATGATTTCCGACCTGCAAGAACTATATTTACTGATACTGAAACAAGTGTATCGACTCGTACTATATCACAAACATTAGCAGGTAGTCGTGATACCAACAGCCTACATATGGCTGATGCTTTCCTTTGTCTTTGGCATCCAAACCTTGGTCGCCCCCACACTTTCTACAGTGATGCAAGCCGAACATGGTTGAACCCGTTGACTGACCGAGCCATCAACCAAAAGCCACTCAACAGTATGCCGGAACACTTTGAAACTGTTCACTATCATGATGCTACCTACTATGCCAGTATGGGGCCGTTTGCTTTGCGTATGAAGACAGCCATGCCACCCACCGAAGCACAATCAACATTCTATACCGCTACATCAGCGGGTGTGAGTACTACAACTGTTACTGCTACAGTTAATTTCATAACTGGATGGCCTACAACAAGTGGACCGCATACAGTATATGTCAACAGTGGTAGTGAAGAAGAAATATTTACTTATACTGGTGGTGGTGCTGGCGGTAATACATTAACAGGATGTGTCAATGTTAAGGGTACGCCGTTGACAACTATGGCAAGTGGTAATCATTCACTGCGCTACTACAAGACCGCTGACCTTGCCGCTGATGGTTCACACACTCGTCAAGTTGTATCACACACTGGTAATACAATCACAACAAACGGTGGAGAGGCTATCGGGGATGAAGATTACATATTTGTTGATGGTCGTATGTATCAAGTAAACGGTGCTGTTGCAGAAGGAGGTACAAGTGTTGTAGTCTTTGATACACTACCACCTCAAATCACTGTAGGCTCAACTATTTACATTGATAGTGCTGATGGAACACCTCAAACTGCTCAAACAATTGATACTACTATCGGAACAGGACTCATGCAAGGTGGACAGTCGGACAGCAGTGATACAGCCACAAAGAGTATGCTCAATCACTTTTGGCCTTGCGGTAGTCGTGGTGGGCCGCTGGTAAGCCGTCTTGATGGTTACGGATATGTTTCATCAACATGGGATTATCCACGAGAATACGGTTTTGATGGACCTATATGGTCGGATGCTGACGATGATGGTTCGTATGTCGTGGACCAAAATGACGGTTTAACAAAATCATCGTATGATGGCATCAGTAACCCAACACGCCCACGCCCATTCGGTTATCGCTTTGGTCTACGCCAACCATACAACAAACCGCAGTGGTCTATGTACGGATTGCGAGCATTGCGAGAAACAGCAGTGACCGCCACCAACGCCAGTGTTGGTTACACCCACGGCCCATTGGTACAAACAGAAACTCAAACTTCAACATACGCTGGTGGTAGTGGTAGTTCAACCTCTACTTTCCCGAACACCTACACTGGTATTATGGAACGCCAAACTAACTTCTCCGGTATGCTTGGTATTGACAAACCGGAGTGGCAGGTTCGATACAGTGACGGTGTACGATTTACCCGCCCATTCGGTTGTCCTGTACGCACCCTACGCAATAGTTCTACTGTCCTGCGTGATTGGTGGGGTGACGGTAACGGTAAGGGCTTAGATTCGATTGAGGATGCCGTTAAGTATTACATTGTTGATTGGTGGGGTAATACTCGTGGTGAGGATGTTCGCCGTTTCCCTGTCCGTTCATTTGGTATTCGCCCATCATGGGATGCGGGTGACGCATACGAATACGACCGACGCAACAACCGAACACCCTATCAACGAATACACAACAATGGCAATCACCTTGTCAATTTGAAGGGACTCACCAATGCGGCTGATACAGCATTGAGTATATCAGCAACTTTACCAAGATTTGGCGGTCGTTTAAACAACACTAATAATAATGATACAAGCACTTTGGTTGATGTATTCATGCCTTCAAACGCACAGCGTGTAGGTGACATGGGTAACGGTAGAGGTATTCGATACCCAACGCAATTCAACGAGGATATACTCACCGCATTGAGTGAGCCTATTCATACGACAGGACTTGTTCTCTCTCATCACACCGCCGAGCCTATACTTAATGATGGATTCATTCGTGCAAGAAACGATGTACTGCAAAACACAGAAGTGCCTCGTGGTATCAGTTCACGATTAGAGATTGCAGAAAACGGACTACTCAAGCCCGAAGCAGTAGTAAGTGACCGTATGGAAAATATAGTTGGCGACTCGCCGCATAAAGATGCAGTAAGCCGCAGTAGTCCTCGTATCGGTCTTGACACCGAAAACCTACAAGGCGTTGACACCAATCAAATCATCATCAACACCGAGGCGCACAGCCTACACACAGACCGCAATGTAGGACAGCGTGTTATACTTCAAGGTGGTATGCAAACTGGCTCTCAAACAATAGGTAACTACGACCTTACTGCACTTGACTTTGGAGGACAACCTCAAGGTGGTGCGGTGCGTATGAGTCATACATCAAACTTCAACCCGCTTGGTGGTACTTACCTCGCTGAAACCCGCAATTATCTTTCACCGATTGATGACAGTAATTGGGGCGGCTTTACTGATGCTACATGTAATACAAACCACACATCCGGTTTGTCCGATGGTTCTTCAACAAGTGTCCGACATGTCACTATGACTTCCACTGCAAAATTAGTTGTAGGGATGACTGTAGCGGGAACGGGTATTCATGCAAGTGCTACCATAGCCGCTATTAACAATGCTACTTGTTTCACTTTAAGCCATGATACCACTGCTACCAACACGCCCACGACATTGAGTTTCGGTCCACCTACAGCAATGGGTAGCAACCCCTATGTTACAAGTACATTTACCAGTGCTGGTAAGCGAGCAAATGCTGTTGATAAAACAATTACATACATGATGCGACCTGTTCGTTTAATGGACAAGCAACACATCGAGATGTTCCGTTCTAACCTTAATTTGCATTCATCAGCCCCGCAATACGGTAGTAATTACTTCGGTGCTACCGCTGGTGGTAAGTACGGTTTGTATCTGTATAATGTTGACAACGGTAGAGCAACTGGTGGTGGTACATACATGCGCTCAACCAGTCCCGATACCAACCCGCCTTACGCACCTGCTTATCTTATGGACATCAGTGCAAGTGACACTGTGCCTATGAGTAAGGGTCCAAAGATTATCGGAACGGCTGACAGCGGCTTTGATAGCAGTAAAATTGACAATGAAGTTACTCGTGTAATTATCAGTGAGAATACTTTAGAACACTATCGTTCCGATGCATCACGCCGCCGTACATCTGTAGAAAACGACGAGACTGTTGTTCGTAAGGATTACAGTGTACAACCACGGTTCAGTCAAGCCTTGCATCCAAAAGGACATAAAGGAGATGTCTCCTACAACTCAACAGACCACAGTGGTGATGGCGCATGATTGAATACGACTTTTGTAATTGTTGTACACCAATGGAGAATGCGTTTGCTTTAATGAAGGCTAAGAAAAAGAGTAAACCATTTCACGGTTACAATCCAAACAAGCATCATCGTAAAGGTGGACTAAACGCTAAAGGTCGAGCAAAAGCAAAGCGTGAACAAGGTTCTAATCTTAAACCACCCGTAACTACTAAACCAAGTAAACTTAAGCCCGGTAGTAAATCTGCAAAGCGACGAAAATCATTTTGCGCCCGTATGAGTGGTGTAAAAGGACCAACGAGTAAGAAAGGTAAATTAACACCGAAAGGGGCTTCTCTTAAACGGTGGAACTGCTGATGGCTGTCATAAAGAACACAGTTGTTGGTCGGTTTAGTACTGACATGCCCGCAGTGATGGACCATGTGCGTAAGCCGGTGTTCGTTGACAACGCCGTTCATCATGCAAAGGTAGACACGAGTACAGGTGTACAAGCGAAAGTTACCATTGAAAATAGTAACGCATCTACTTTTCAAGTCATGCCCGAAACTCGCTATCAAATTGTTGAGGGTGAGTCATCAATTCAAATCACACATAAAGAAACACCGGGGCATAGTAGTACCGCAGTACCTTTTTTGGGTGACAATGTATTGAGTTCAACTAACAAACCTATGCTTGTTTACAACGCCGACAACCCCGCCCAACGGCTATCTATCTCTACACTTGAATCCAGTACTGTCGGTATTCTAATGAATCTACAAAACATGAAAGGTAAAACACTTAACGACCTTGGTTTCTTTGAGCGTGAAGTTAAGTTAGGTCAGCCGATTGATGTCGGGTTGCGTACAACTGACATGGCTATTCGATTAGGTCAACAAGCAACTACCAGTATGAACAGTTTCAACATTGGTCGCAGTATGAGTTCTGCAAACAACAACAATGGTCGCAGACTACATTCTAATCGTTTCCTCGGTCAAGACTTTACAAATGTCAATTTGATGACCGCACTACGGTTTATCGGTCGGCATGACAGCCGCATGATATTGATTGATAGATTCGGTAATATGCTGTATGTACCAATTACATTTAGCGAAGCCACTCGTAGCGTTGATGCCAACATCCGTTTCGGCTCTAAACGAACTGACCCTGTTGATAACACACCAAACCGTGTTACTGTACAAGGTCAACCAATGGCATTGAATGACTTGGTTATAGTTACTGTTGATGACACGGAAAGGCAAAGTGGTAACAACGGTGAGATACGAGAAGAACCAGCACCAGTCGTAGATATGACGGTACGCTCAACCAACGGTGCAAGGAGAGTTGCTCGTCAAATACTGCGAGGTAATACACTTACAGCGGGTGCTATCAGTAGTAGCGGTCATCCCGGTATCACCGACATGCGACCGGGTATGACAATTGAGTATGACGGTCAAACTCGTGTGATAACAGAAGCAAAACATATGCCGATAGTAGGCACTACTGACATTACTTTACTTAACATCGAGTCGGGTATAGAAGGTGTACTGCAAGGTATTAGTGAAGGTGCAACCGCTGTTTCCGGTGGAGAAGCACCTCTTACATATGTACAAATTGTCGAAGAAAACTTGTCAATGTTCGGTAAAATAGAGTTGCGTATCACTTCTCAATTAACCGAGCGAGGTGTACATAATACCGCTTTCATTATCGGAGGGGTTAAAGGCACGAAGACAAGAGGCAAGATTGGTGGCGAAGGGTTGCCAATAGGTGCGAATAAGACCGAGATTAGGAGATATTGACATGCCTGTATCAAATCACATACGCCGTTTGCTCTTACAAACCATTGCTGATACTATCAACGAAGTAGTGGTAGGTTTCGACGGAACACCGGCTACTGCGGAGGATGGTGCGGCAGGTCGCCCTGCTATCGTTCTCACGCCAACAGTGACGATTATTGACGACACTGCTCTTCTTGTTGAGGCATCAATGAGTATTGATAATGCGTTCAATGATAGCATCCGTGAGGTGTACATACAGAATCGTAGCACCTCCGACTTCACACCAGTCGCTCGTTATACGACAAAGCCGATTATCAAAACATCGGCAAATGAAATTAACATTGAAATTTTAATTGAGGTGGCATGAAATGGGAAACGGTAATCCAGTATCGGGGCATACGAATAAGAACTTAACAGTGACAACAGCGACTAACGCTGATGGTTTAACTGATGGTGAACACATCATATCACCTACACTCACCAACATGGTTGAGGGTATTCATGGCAATGGTATCATCATGTATGATGACACCTCCGTAGGTGAAGGTGACAGGAACACGCCCGCTAATTTACCCGGTGCTGTCAATTACGCAAGTGGAACTACTTTCACTGTAAAAGGAGGATATGCGGTTCTTGATGGTATAATGTATGAGTTCGCAGGTGGTGTGGGTGCAACAACAACTTACACACTGAATACAAGCAGTGCCAGTGCCGCAGGTACACCCTCTCTTCTCGCCAGTGGTAATGAGGCTCTTGTAGTAGTCTATGTATGCGCTGATGATGATACTTCTGTAAAACATATTTATTGGGAACTGGGTACAGACACTCCTGTGGGTACTAACAATTACCCTGCTACACCCTCATCATTCCTCAAAACACCCACTGCAACAGGTAGTAGTGCGTTGGCGAACACTCAAACACTCGTTTTAGCCGTTCTCCGTGTCGTGTATGCGAGTGGGGGCGATGACCTCAAGTTAGCAATCACAGAAGTGAATGACAAGCGTGTGTTCATCCGACCATCACCTATGTACTTCTCACCCGTCACTACCGGCGATATTGCCGCTACTGCTGAGGTTGATTCGCATACTGAACTTGACAACTTTCACAGTGGCGAAGTAGGTGGTTTTAGTGCCTCACGCTTTGGTGCAATGTGGCAATCATTTGGTTCACAGGTAGCCAGCACTACAGCAGGTGACAACGATAAGGATGTGTTGTACTACAGTGGTACTCACGCCGCCCGTTTCACTCGTTCAGTATTCGACCGTGTGCTTACAAGTACTGCTACCAGTATTGACCTCACATCAACCGATGCTAACATTCTCGTGCTTACACCGGGTGGTACATTCGCTGTAACAACCAGTGGGCCATTCCCTGCGGGTTATGTCATAGAGATAAAAAATACTCATGGGTCAAACACCGGAACATTCGCTCTTACCAACTCAACAACTTCTGCCATCGGTGATACCGCTGACAGCGATGGTGGGTACGCTAAGTTCGTCTGTACAGTAAGTCATGCGACCAATCCAACCTTTGTTCGCTTAGTGTGAATAGGGCGATTCAAAATAGTAGAAAGAAAATTATTCTCATTTATTTTCACTGTTATTTTTCTTAATTGCCGTGTCTTGCCAATAATGACCGCACCGCCTACATTGTAGTAGTAAGAAACGCTCACGCTCATCATCAAGGTAACGAGCCGATATGCGTCGTGCTATGTGCCAATGGGCGCAAGCCCTACACTTTACTTTCAATTTCTCTAGCAATCGCCCCATCGAAACACGCCTCACAAAAATCTCCATCAACAAGAACCGTACAAGGTTCATGGCAGAATACACATATGTATGTCGTCATTGAGGTGGCCTTCTCGCTATAATGTCATCAATACGCAGTATTGAATTGGTGACTTCACTCGCACTTAGTACTGCTTGACGAACCAGTTCCGTAGGTTCGTACACACCAAGTTCCATCATACTACACACACCGCCGTTATGTACATCGGGGCCAATCTCACGGTTGCCCTGTAGAATTTCATGACGGATGGCAAGGATGGTATCGAGTGGGTCATGTCCTGCATTTTCAGCAATGGTAGCAGGAATACACTCTAATGCGTCTGCAAAGGCTTCTATCGCCATCTGCGCCCTACCACCTATCTGTGCCGCATGTTGTCGTAGATGTGATGACATACGAGCGTATGCGTTACCACCGCCAACAACAAAGTTACCGTTCTTTAACACTAAAGATACTACACCGAGAGCATCATCAAACCCACGCTCAACTTCTTCAAGCGTGTGAGATGTAGCACCCCTTAGCACGAGTGTTGCTTCATCACTCTTGACTTTACCTTGTACAAAGAGATACCACACATCGTTATGCTTTTGTCGCTCTACGGTACACTTAGTTGCTTCTTCTACCTCTTCGGGTGTTTGATAGATAGTAGCACCTGTAACCTTACTCAATGAGCGTAGTGTTGATTCGGGTACTCTACGAGCAACCATGATATTATGCTTCTTGAGATGAGCGCATACATGGTCATTGACCGCATCACGAGCAAAAACAAGTCCACCCTTTGGTAATACTTTCACAAGTAATTTAGCCAAACTGATGAGGTTTGCTTTGCCCGATGATTTGTATGATTGGAATGATTGAGCATCAAGTTGTACCTGTACATTGTCTTCACTCTTTTCATTCTCAAGCCCTGTATTCAACAATACTACATTGGAGTAAGCATTGTCACCTTCAAGCACATAGTCCTTGTTTACTATACATCCTTCATAGAGGTAAGAGTCATCAAGCGAGCCACCGGGGAATGAAACAACCTTAACGCTTTCAGCATCACCGGCTTTCTCAACTGCTGATACGCATAGTTCTGCAACTGCATCGAGTGAGTTCTCAAGTGCTTTACCAGTGATAGCAGTTTTAGCCACTGATACCAGTACATCACGCTTATCACTTGTCAGTGATATGTTAGTGCGTAGGTATTCAACAGCCATTTGAGATGCTTCATGATAACCACGACAAATAACATTCGGGTGCAATCCTTTCTCAAACAGTGTTTCACTGTTACCGAGTAATTGACCTGCAAGAATGACTGTACTTGTTGTACCGTCATAGCACAGGCTTTCTTGAGTCTTCGCCACTTCGACAATCATTTTACCACCGGGATGTGACACATCAAGTTCACGCAGGATAGTAGCACCATCGTTTGTAACGATGACACCACCTCCACCATCGACCATCAGTTTGTCCATTCCCATAGGGCCAAGCGTTGATTTGACGGTATCTGCTACCGTCTTTGCCGCCCGTATGTTGTGTATCTGTGCTTTACTTTTTGTACTTTCAATCTCCGTCATGTCTACCATTCCACATCTATTTTTACTATTTCGCCTGTATCTAATTGTCTTGATTTGATATAGCCTTCACTCTTTCCAAATTGATACAAGTCGAATGTTAATTGAGCATCGCTAAGGCAGTATTTGGCTACCTCATCGAACTTACCTGCTCTCCATGCTAAGGGGGCATCTTCACTGTTCATAAGTTTATTGTCCTCTAAAGTGGTCTTTATCAGCATTCCCAGTGTTGTTGATACTTTACCAACGGCAGTTGCCGCCTTCTGTACCAAGTGCTTTGTGTCAATGACCACATCGGATTTACCGAGTATATCACCGGCTGTCCAGCAATCAAGTGCGTCACGCAGTACAGGCAAATCGAATCCTTTGATGTTATGGCCGATGACAACTCCACCGCCAGCAACATGCTTTGCTAAGTCCTCGCCCAGTGTACGAGGGTGAAGTTCTTTCACTGTAGCATCAATGTCAAGTGATTTGTTGCAATACACTGTACCATCGTTACCGTTCCATGTAGCGACCACTGTAGGCTCAAAGGAGGCGGTCTTATCCCACCCTCCAATCTCCCACGAGTAGTTACCTGTTTCAATATCCAATGCCATTATGTCACTCATTTTTTAGCCACCTTGTGTCTGTAGTAAACCCGCTTACCCTGTTTACGGTTCACAAATACCTTACTACTGTAGTCTTTAAAGTGTCTTTGGGCTGTACTTTTACTTACACCTGTATCAGCCATGTATGTATTCCATACGGCTGACTGTCTACACCAACCATCGCCGTGACCTTCAAGTTCGTAACTCGCACATTGGTCGTATGCGTTTTGCATGTCACCAAGGATTTTACCTTCTTTGGCTTTGTTACCGCCAATTTCAACAGAATCCTCAAGCCAAGAGATGAGGTTTTGAAACAAGTCAATCAATATCTCGTGAGCCATATCAACATGTCCATCGTTTATCTCCCACGACTCATCAAGCAGTGCCATGTGAAGTGAAATTATACCAAGGTAATTCTCAATACCCGGCGTGAATGACGCTACAATCTCCGACATGGAGGGGTTCATATCCATCAGTAGACCGTAGATATCTTCGGATGCTTGATACAACGCAGTGGTATAGTTCAAACCCGGTTTGAACATATCCCACATGTGACGCTGTATGATTTGTTCTCGTTCATCATCAGTCATTTCACCCCATTGCGTAAATGTTACTTCGCTCATGTTGAGTAAACGGTCACGAATACGCTTTTCTGTATTCTTGAAGTAATCACAAATATCATCCTTAGACAAATCGTTTACTTCGGGCTTCTGCCAAAAGGTTCCAAGACGGGTAGTACTCACTTCTTGTCGCATACCCATGTCCCAATGCGCCCAGTAAAGCAGGACACGCTGAAAAATACCTTTAGTTAATACATAGTCCTTAACACCCTTCGGCGGGTAGGTAGTAATCCAAAGCGACACTAAAGAATCACACTCAATTTTGTTACCCTTCATGTGCTTTACCAGT
>Ga0208159_1000357_pt1 | contig 18840 bp, 29 predicted proteins | sample 9_EtaG_FD_184082 | JGI IMG/M metagenome (GOLD analysis project Ga0208159, IMG submission 184082) | Marine viral communities from the Subarctic Pacific Ocean - 9_ETSP_OMZ_AT15188 metaG (SPAdes) (version 2) | ecosystem: Environmental > Aquatic > Marine > Oceanic | place: Pacific Ocean | collected... | reverse complement strand
TAAGCCATAAGCGCATTGCCTGCATCTTGCACAGCAAGCATAGGTGCTGCCATTGCTCTAGGATTGAGTTGTGCAGTAAGCATTCGTCCAGTGCCTTTACTGGTACGCCCTGTTTCTTGTTTATAACTCGGCACTCTCATTAAACAAACATTCCTGCATCATAGGCTGATATGCTGCCTTTAAATAACGATGTAGCTGTGCTTGCTCTGATTGCAGAAGCCTGGGTATTTGCTTCGAGCTGTGCAATGTTGCCTTGCAACTGCTGGTTGATGCCCTCTTGTCGGAGGTCACGCGCTTCTGCAACACCGTTATATTGTATAGCTGCAATCTGTGCATCTGCTTGCATTGCATTATCTAGCAGTACATCCAACGCTGTGCCACTGGATGCAACAACACCATTGAAACGCAATGCTGCTGCGCTTGCTGCCTGCAAATCATAAAAGTTTTCACGAAACCGCACCACCTCTTGACCAGCACGGAACACAGCTTGTTCTGCTTGTCTGTCTAGCAGTTGTTTGTTGCGGTCTGCTATTTGTTTGTTATATCGCCCAGCTGCGCTTGCTGCGTTAGCTGCTGCGTTGCCAGCTAGCAGTGATACACCGGCTCCTGCAAAAAATTGCCACATAGTTACACATCATTTACTGTTAAGGTTTGGAATATCGCCAATAAACTCATTGGCAGGGGTTGGTCTTGTTTAATTAGTATTTGCGCATCAATATCATAACCACCTTGAAACTCGATTGTTTTTTGCCCTGTGAATAATGGGATAGGTGTGGATAAAGTCGAGCCTATATCAATAAAACTTACTTCTTGTAGATCGCTATCTGTTGTGCCTACTTTCAAACCAACAGAACGGTCCAGTAGCACAGTGATTTCAGATATGCGTTTTAGTTTACCTTGTGCTGATCCTAGCCGACTACCCTCATCTACACGCAGAGTTTTTATACTGCTTGTAAATGGCAGTCCTACATGTACCTTAGTCGCGCTTACGTCTAGCGAGACAGCACCGCTGGATACCGTTTTTTGCGCATGGGTAGAACCGTCAGCCAAGATAGAAACCGTTTGACCCTCAAGGTGAGCAAGACCGGATATTGTGTTGGCAGCGCTGCCAGAGTATGTAAGACCACTATCGACAAAAAAACTATCCTTAACGTCATTACCGAAATCAAAGTTTCTTAAATATTCTACATAACGTTTTGTAGCGCCATTTATCGTGCGTTTTACAATAAAGTACACTTCGTCTTCTTGCGTGCCTGGTATCGTTGCAACTGACTCTACTGCTACAGCTGTACCGCCCAAACTATGACGATGCCAGGCAACTACTTGCTCTTCTCTGCGATACGTCATGCATGCTAGTGTGCCATTATTCAGAACACACCAGGCAACAGAATCTGGCTCTTGCTGATACGCCATTTCTTTTATGCCAGTTTCTGTAACATGCTCTGCTAGTATCGTCATATCAGGTGCTACGTAACTATCCGCATCGCTGCTAAATACTAGCTCACGTAACTTACGTTCAGCACGCTGTAGAAACAGCACAGCTTGTCCAATTTGTAATGGTTGCACATCAGCTGCGCCATACACTGTTTGACGTTTGATTTGCGTATTTGTTGGATTCAATGGTTCATCGAAACCAGATGCACGCACAACAAACTCGCCGCCACTAGTACCTATCAAAAGCTGCCGGCTACTCGCCAAGTATCGTATGACATTTACTTCGTTAGAGCCAATCGTGTAGACCAATCCATCGTCTGCATCCGTACCACGCTCAAAGTTTTCAAAATCACCCGATTGGCTAAAAAATACTGTTTGTGGTTGCGTAAGAGTGCCGCCAAACACAAGCCGCTGCTCATAAAATGCAACGGTTCGTGGGAAGCCAGTTGTTTGAGAAAACGCACCTAGCTGCCAATTATTATCAGCGTTTAACTCTCCTTGAATTGTATGTCCAGCTGCGGCTGCTTCTGTAACCAAGTCTTCCGCTGGTGCAAGTGTTATAACATTATCTGTCACATCAACAATTAGCAGTCCGGTAAAGTTATTACTTGTCGAACCTGTTACTTTTATTAGTTGTCCAACCTTAAACCCTTCGACAACAAAATTACCGGCAGTATCTTGTATGCGGTCATTATGCTCTAAGCCAGTGCTATCGGGGTCACCTTCATGAAAACTGATTGTGTCTGATTGATAAAATGGCGCTAACTCTACCTCGCCGTTTGCTAGCTCTTGTACTACAGCACTTACGCTTGTCGGACTATTATTATATGAGACACTATCTACAGTAGCGGTAGCGCCACTACCATTGCTGACTGTCTCGCCTATTGTGAATATACCGCTTACTGTTTTCAAAAACAGTTTACTGGTAGTAGGAAAGTCAAATGTAAGTGACCAGTTACTTGTGCTTTGCCCAGTAAGCACATATGTGCCACCAGCTGATATTGTCTGGCTAGAGCCATTAATAGTTACTGTAATGCTAGACCCAGTTGTATTTGTGAATGTTAGATTGCTTGTTGCTGCATTAAACCGGAAAAATGTAAGTGTCGTGCCAGAATTACCGTCATTATAAACATAACCAGCACCACCAACAATCCAGTTAGCAGAATATTTGCCATAGCTGCTATTAAAACTACCGGTAAATTGCGAACCACTTGAACTCGTAAATGTTACACCTGGTGACGATGCAGTTGTACTTACATGCGTTGTGCCAGCTGGAAACGTGTTTGTCTGGTTGTTGCTGCGTGAACCTAAATTTGTATAACTGCTTGCAGTAGTTGTAATAGCAACACTTATACCAGTTGTCCCAATATTAGAATTATTAGTATTGCCAGTAAAAGTTTGCGTGTTTGTTTGTACATCTACAACACACACAGCTGTTTTAGAACTTGTGCCACCAGTAATTGTATTGCCTTCAGCAAACGTGCCACTCGCAGAGCTAATAACCATCTCCGTATGCACTTCAGATATTTTTGCAAAACCCTCATGCACTTTTACTAATCGACCTACATCGCTTTGTGTAAATATATCGCCGGTAGCTGTGAGGGTGACTGTGCCAGTTCTAGCACTAGCTGTAATTGTTGTGTCTGTTAAATTAGTATCACCCATTGCACCGCGTTTAAGGTTTACTTCTTCAATAGTCCAAGCAGTGTGAGCTGTGCGCGTAATTTTATTTGGGGCAAATTCTGGATGCACCAAATACATAACGTCAGCGGTTTGCGCAAACTTAATACCACTTAGCTGCGCTTCAGCATATGGGTGTACTACCTCAATGGGGTTCGATGAGCCATCGACAATAATACCGCCATCTTTGTAGATACGAAAACAATACTCACTAAACTCAAGAATATAGGCTTGCTCAACATTGAACTGAAACGGTATCAGTCTGCTTGTTTTTGTACTGTCTTTTGTTTCTCTAATAAACCGCGTGCCTGGACGGCGCGTTAGACCGCCGTGTGGCTGTATTAGAAAGTTTTCTATAGTACTAGCGCCATTGTCATACCGACCCAGGTCAGTACGCCCAAAAAGGCGAGGAGATAGCTCTCCAGCAGTAAAGTTCTGTTTAGCTGCCGTAATCTTAGCCATTAGAACCTACTTGCAATAAACAAATCAGATTCGTTAAATGTGCGGAAGTCTTGGTTTACTAAATTTTGTGGTGTTCCCTCTGTAGCATCAACAAACCGTGCCTCAGACAATTTTTGCTCATACAACTGGTTCATCTGGCTAGTTAATGTATTACTGTTTGTAAGATTAAAACATACCTCTGCTGCCAGGCGTGCCACGATTGTTTCCATCAATAATGTGTCATACTGGTTTACATCTAAGACCCGACCTACATACGCAATTTTGACGCTATCTGCATTGATGAGCAGTTTGCGTCCTTCGATGCGATACACTGTGTCCATTTCTTCTAGGCGCAAAACACGCAAACAAAATGGATCGTTAGGTAAACTAAATTGCTTGGTATATCCGAAAACAGGCGTTGCGGAATCTGCTGTTAATGCAACACGGCTAATTAAACAGTTCCATGGATGCGCTCGAAATACTGCATCACGAACGAATGGATAGCGCTGATTTACAATACGCGCTGTCTTTGTATCATCTGTAAGTGCGGTAATATTGGTAGCGCCCAGCGTGTTTAAGGCACTATTAGCTAGGTCAACTGCTGCTGTCATAATTACTCCATAAAAAAAGAAGGGCAGCCGGAGCTGCCCTGCTATTTAGTCAAGAACGTACTTAACTGTTACCTCGATAGTACCAGTGCCAGCAGCACCGCCCATCGTGACAGTAAGTGGTTGTCCATCTGCATCAGCATCGATTTCTGTGCCGGACCCTAATGCTAGGGTTGCCATAATATCAACTTTTTGTGCGGATGTAGATGCAGCAGCTGCTTTGTAGGCAGCGGCTGACGCACTTACAGCTGTGCCAGCTGCGTTGTTATGCGCACCAAAACCAACAGATAATGTTGTTGATCCACCTAACGCATCATGCGCTAATGAACCCTCAAGCAATCGTGCGCCGTCTGGTAGTAGAAACATTTCAATCACATCACCAGATGCAAGTGAGCTTGCTTCATACACACCATGTGCAACACGTACTCTGCCGGACATTTCGTTTGGTTTGTTTTTAACAACAGGATTAGCACGCGAGTTAGTGCGTTGTACTGAATAAACTGTAGCCATTATTTAGTCTCCTTCTATTCTGTACATGCAATTTCAACTACTTTGACTTCTTCCATCCGGGTAGCCCCGAAAGAAGCGCAGTAGTATACTTGCGTTGCGTATGATTTATCAGGACGCTCATCAATGCGAGCTGTTACGTCCTTACCGATTGCCATCATGCAGCCATCTTCAGCCCAAGCAATAACCTGACGATTACCATCGGTATCAGTAGTCAGACGATTACTTACAATGAAATCGAAGCCAACAAATGATGATAAAGAGCCGGTAGCCAAGCTACGGACCGTATTGAAGTCTGCACTTGTTACTGTTGTGTTATTCAACAAATCAGATATCTGTTTTGGTGACACAGCAATATAACGCCGTATGGATGGATCAACGGATTGCTCATCGAGTTTTTGCTTTGCTGCAACAAGTTTCGCAATAGTCAAACCAGCTGACCCATGTGCAATTTTTTGTGCTGATGGCAATGTAACAGATGTGCTTCCTGTCTTACCAGTAAGGGAAGTTCCCAATAATGCTGATATAATAACATCATCCATCTTGCGACCCATTGCATTGGCTGCTGCCTTTGCATAGGAGCTAGTTGGATCTATTAATAATCGCAGCTTATCTTGGTCATCTATTAAACTATTATGATGATAGTCTTTCATAGTGACCATACGTCTTGCATGTGGCACATCCATAATGGGTGTGTCCGTATGCCGATCACCTCTCTCGCTTGCAGCGACAGAGCCTATTTGATCGAAAAATGCCTTTTCACCGTTAATTGTTTCCGAATCAACTGCATTACGCAACAGACTGCCCTGCTGCTGTGATAGCATTTGGACATTAGACGAAAACTGATTAACAAAGGCGGTTGTGATTTCAAACGACATCACGTTCTCCTTATTTAAGTTTAAGATTATTGTGTTGCGCTTGGCTATCTTGTTGAAAACAAGACCATGCTGCTGATTACGTCAGCTAATCGGCATTACTCAAATGCGTGCGCTGTGGGGCAATATGCTTATCCACAGATTCTATTCGATCATACCACGCAACTCTAAAACGCGTTGTATTTCTCGATTATGGTCTGGGTGATGTTTTTCCCAATACGGCATGCCAGGCGCAGTACGTTTTGAAATCTCATCGTGTATGTCTTGTATGTTCATACCGATTTCATTATCACGCCCAGTAAACTTATCCTCACCTAGTTTTTCTGCTAGAAAATCCGCTGTGTTGATCATCATCTTACAGAATAATGGATGGTCACCTAATACTGTGCCATCTTGCAACACAATGTCTTTTACATCTTCTGCTGTTTCACCAGCAAACTGATTCACCACCTCATCTGCTGCTGTTAGCTTTTCCGTTGCAACATTATCGCCGCCTAGCTCTTTAGATAAATCTGCAAATCGCTGTGTGCTTAGCGCTTGCAAATCTTCTTGGCTTGTTTCATTTACAGTAGAAATTAAATCCGTATATTTATCGAGCAGCGTTGTTGCTTGTGTTTTATTTAATCCAATCTCTAGTGCTACATCTTGCAACCATTCAATATCAGTTTCTTGCATAATATCGTTGGTTTGCAGCTCATAGCCAGCAGCATCGTCTGGTCTACCTAGCTTAATGTAAACTTGTTCTTTTTCCTCATCGGTACTATGCGCACCTGGTATTGAAATTTTATCTGCGCCTATCATTTTTTGCGCATTAATGAGTGACTTTGCCATGCCATTTAAATCTTTATATGTGGCTAGGCTTGGGTCATCTCTTATTGATTCATCAATATGGTCTCTGAAATTAAATGCTGTTACCGCTTCAGACGGTGCCTGCCCGGCATCTACCGGAGCTTCCGCTACCTGATCTTCAGACATAATTTATTCCTCTTCTGTTGTTGCTATTTGTTGTTCTGGTGCCGGTACGTCCTTCACCATATTGTTAATAAATAAAAGTACGCTGCGCTGACCCTCTTTGTAGGCTAGCTCGTCTGTTTTCTCACTCCACGTAGTTGTGAAAAAATGACAGCGTTGTGCTAAGTCGTTTAAAACAATGTCTCCTTGTTTGTTTGAAAATGTTTGTTGATATGCTGTTTTCAGTTCTTCTGGTGTCATAAACCTAATGCCTGAGTTAACGCGGCTTGTGTTTCTGGTGATGTATCCTCGACAGCCCTAAGAGCTGGTGCCGCACTACCAGCTGCTTCAGCTGCCATTGCTTGTTGCTCCATTTGCTGTTGCTGTTGCATTTGTTGCTGTCGCTGCGCTCTCAACTGCGCAACTTCGTTTTGACCTCTAACTACCGTAGCCGGCACGTTAGTGACCTTAATAATATGCGATGCCAGCCCATCCAGATCGATATAATCAACCACACTTGGATCAATCTGCATAAGCGGTGCAAGGAACTGAAATAACTGCATAGCAGACTGTACATCGCCAGACCGCTGCGCTTTTGCCAGTGGGCTAACATATTCGATGTCTATTTGATTATTTTGCATAAACTCTGGTGCCGGTGCATATGCTTTTTTACGTGCCAATATATTATAAACCCGGTCTATCAATGGACTGAGCAGCTCTGCTTGCAGTCTGCCTACCGCTGGCGCTAGCAGGCGCATCTTTTCTTCTGTCCGTTGAATGACTTCAGTGGCGGTCATGCCAGGTGCATTGCCTAGTATCAGCTGGTCTACATAGAATGCTGCACGTATCTGTGTCCGGCGCTGCTCCAGCATGTCGTTACCCAGCGGATTATTACTGCCGATATTCAGCGGTTCTATTCTGTCTCTAGTGCCAGCCCGGTAAAAATTGAGACCGCCTGGTATAGTACGCACTGGACTTATGAAGCCATCATCTGGGACCATGAGCGGCGGATGGATTTGCAGCTGTGCTGCACGTATCACTGTCTCAGACATCTTATTAAGCATTTTGGTATCTGCTAGCGCCGTCATTGCCGGGCTGCGCCCATAGCCATGCTCAAAACTTGCTTTAAGAAAACGCGGCACCACATACGGCATTTCATCAAACCCAGACTCCGATAAGATGATTTTGTCTTCCGGGTCGATATAAATACTTGCTATAGGTTTATTGATAGCATCCAGGCGCTCTACAATGCGCTCTGTGCGCGGCGTTACTAGATGCAAGATTTTTACCTGATCATAAGGGTTTTGCTCTGCTGTCTTGGCAATGCGCGTGCTGACGTTCTCTTCACCAAACTGTCGCACAGCGGCGCGTGCTGACATACGAAATTCACGATAAACCGTATCAACCCTGCCGAACTCATCTTCTGCTAAGTAGCATTCTGCAATATGCCGGGTAGAAAAACGCAGCGTGTCATTCTCATCCTTGTCGATGAACATAACAGCGGTGCCAAATGTCACCAAGTCACTATATAGCTCATGGATTGCTTCGTGTAGGTTCGAGCGGTGCAGCTCTTGGTACATTACATCTGTTACGCTTAGCAGCCATTCCTTTGCCATATCGTCTGTTTCAAAATTATCATCACCAAAACGTAAAGCAAACCAAGGCGTGCTTGCATTGGTTAGCATACCATGCAGGCTCGATGCCATGAGTTCGGCTGCATGTATAGCCGTGCCATCAAATATCAATTCGGTACGTTTATCACCGGATGTGCGCTTTTTGGTTATGTCCGCCTTACGCGGCACGATATAGTCGGCTACTTCTTGCCAGTGTGATTCCCAATTTTGACGCTGGTTTTGCAGTGATGCAAATCGTTTCATCAATGCAGCAGCGCGTTTATCTGTCTCTGCCATTAGCTTTTCATCTTATTCTGCCCAAGTAAACGAGGCTTTTGTGTTGGCGCTTCTGTTAATAAACCTTGTCCACCAGTAACCACAGCAGCTGCCTGACCTTTTTTCTGTGCCTGTTGCGTGCGTGTAAATTCAGTTGCCTTAGTCGATGCCGGCTGTATTGGTGGTGCCGGAGGTGGAGGTGGCGGCGGTGGCGGCGGTGATGGTGGATTAAACTTACCCATGACTATACCCTTTTTTTAATGTTGCCCCGACATCTGCAAATCCATTTTTATGAAACAGATTCTCAAATAATTTTTGTTCGCGTGCATCTAGCTCCGCTGTTGCTGTCGCATACACAGCGCTGCACTTATATTCTGCTGCAAAATCATCTATAAATTTCATCAAAAAACGTGCTGCCTGGGTACGCCTGCCTGCTTTACGTACCCAAAACTTAACCACATACCCTAGCGGCTGCTTGCACCATTCCCAGCTGGCACACATCATTACACCGCCTAGCAGCTCACCATCTAGCTCAGCAAGGCAAATATCAGCGTCCGGTATGTCTAAAAAATGCTTTAGATAATGTCGTGCTGTCCAGCTATCATACTCACCGGCAAACCGTGATTCTTGGTTACCTTCTTCGATTATTTCCAAAATAGCATCAATGTCGCTATGGTCTGCTATGCGCAATTCAATCATGCTGCAAATGGATTATAATCCATATCCGCTAACGCTTGCGGCGGTTTACCCAGCGCCCTAGTTTCTCGTAATCCAATCGACATATATCGAAAAGCATCTGCAAAGTGGCTTGACCAATCGTGTACAGGCGTATTACGAAAGGCTCTATTTTTTTCGTTATACCCTCGATGATATTGACGCAACGCGTCCAAACCCGATTTGCATTTTTCTGCATCAAACCAACAACGACCAAAAACCATTTGCGCAGCATGTATTCCGTCCTCTAATGGCAGCTTTGGTACTACCCTAAAATTCAATCCTAAATCCCAGGCTATCTCTCGCCTACTTTTGCCAGTGCCTAGTTCTCTAACTTCAATATCGTGTGGCGCGTAATGCACCCCATATAAATATTCTTTTGCATTAAGTATCTTACAATAATGCGGCAGCCCCTCACCTCTGGACTCATAACAATCAATGACATGCACTGCCCTGCCGATACTTTGCACAAACCAAATAGCTGTGCTATCGCCAACACCAAGGTCCCAAAATGTATCGACCTTATACCCTCTATCATACGGAACCCTGCCTATGCGCCCCTCTTCTAATGCCGCATGACACTCCTTACCAAAAATAGCACCTGGCACATTAGCAACCCAGCTGCACTCATACTCTTGCGCATACTGGTCAGCTGTCATGGTCTCCATAGCGCTAGCTAACTCACCGCCATCTAATATATCAGTCTCACTTGCTCGATGTACCGCCGTATACCAATCACTGCTGATAACAGCCTGCTCATACATCTCATAAAATGCATTCTGCCCCTTTGGTGTTCCTACGAAAAAACACCAACCCTTTCTATCAGATAGCGCCGGTCTTATAACTTCCGGAAATACACTCTCAGGCATGTCAGCTACTTCATCCATAAAGCAGCCGTCTAAATAAATCCCTCTCAAACTATCCGGGTTCTCAGCCCCTAGTAAATTTATCCTAGCCCCATTAGGCAAATCACAGCGCAGCTCAGTCTCATGAAACTTTACTTCTGGTATACCACCAGCAAACTGCTTGAGATAATCCCATGCAACTGCCTTTGCCTGGCGATATGTAGGCGCTAAATACGCGTATCTAGGGCTCTTGTTAGCGCACATAATCGCTGCACGCAGTAAATGATTTATAGCCATGACTGTCTTACCCATACGTCTATGGCATACAATCACGCCCCATCTATGCTTGTCTAAACTACTATGTAATTCTGCCTGTAACGCCCTGGGGTGGTACGGTATTACTATGTTCATCTTTCTTTTCCATCAATGTCGAATACTCGCCGTGATGACCATGCATGCGATGCAACGCTATCCAGCCTGTTCGCTGGTATTGTTCGATTGCGCTGTGTGGTATGTAACGCAGTGTGCGAGTGTTAGAGACTGTTGGCATGGTATAATATACGTATAGGATCGGCGCCCACTTTCTGGGGGTGGTAGGGGTGCCTGTCAGGTAAATCGCAGCAACAAAAACGAACACAAAACGAACACAACAATATTATTGCAAACAAAAAAACAAGGCAGGCTCTGGGTTGCAGAACAAACGACTGCTAGACTAAAAATCTAGCGCTCGCCGGGTATGACTCACGCGCGTAGCTAGGCAACAGGCAGGACGTTTTATATATATCTATCCCTTGCTATTCTTCTTCTTGTCTCGCAGCTTCTTCAAGTCTGCTCCAGTAATTTTATTGCGTGGCTCAGCTAATGCAGCCATAGCCATTTGCTTCTTGCTATACTTTTTACTTGGCATTACTTACCTACCTTTTTCATAGCTTTTTTATGTGCAGCTAAAAAACTTAAACCTTTTGACATATCGGCTTTCATTGCATTCATATGCTTTTGAGTGTGATGTTTGCTATGTTTTTTCAACGTGCTTTTTTGTCTTGATGTGAGTGCCATTACAATCTCGCTTTCCTAGTTAGCATGGACCTGACCTTCCCAGCTAATAGTGATGTTACCGTGATTGACCGCTTCTTCTTTCTTGTCACGAATACCGAACGGTTGATTACGTGCAAACGTCCACTTCAATGTTTCAATCTCCAACTTCCTGCGCTGCATCTCAGCATTCAATACCTTTGCATCAAGCGATGGCGGTAGCTCCTCAGTAGCCAGGTCAACAATGTGGTCACTGTAATATTCAGCTTGCATAACACGACCTCGCCTATATATCTCATACAGCTCCTCATCACGATTAACAGCTGTCGTGATAGTCCGATAAGCTGGCATGTCTGGGTCCTTGCATATCTGTACCAATGTCTCGCCTACAGCTAGCCGGTTAGCGATATCTTGCATCATTGTTTTTGTAATACGTTTAGCCATTAGCTGCCTTTTTAGGTCTACCGCGTTTCTTTGGCGCGTCATATTTAGCTGGAAAAGTGACTGTCTCTATAAGACTTGGTGTTTTTGTCCCGAACCAAAATGGCAAGAATGTCTGTAATAGTTTTTTGAACATGATAATTTCCATAAAAAAACCAGCTATATCTGTTTCAAATATAGCTGGTGAGTTATCATTACCTAACAAAGATGGAAGGACAAATGCGCGTAAAACACTATATGCCTTATCTTAGAAAAATCCTACACCAACTGACGGCATTCGCCAACCCTTAATGCAAAAAAAATCAATTTAATTGATAATATAACCGATACAATGCGTCTTTATAAGCCTGTTTAACGCGTCTAGGGTCATTCAGCCCTAATATTTTGGCTAACTTAGTCCATGCAGCTCCACGGCTTTTAAATGCAGCACTATGGCATACAGCCCACACTAGCTTTCTATCGTCCAAACCCATACGACAACCCAGCTCTAGCGCATAATCAAATCTATCTATTTGTTGGCTAGTAGGCTTGAGTATTGTCTCGCCTTGTTGTGTCCAACCATAGCCATGCCAATCGAGCGGATAGTCTACCCATGTAGCCATTTTAGCACGGCGTACAGCTGGCGGTAAACGGCGCTCTGTCTCAGCTGCTTCTTTAAACAGCTCATCTATGCTGGCTATATCCAAAAACACGCTCCATCTTTCTAATGAACAGCCATCTCTCTTGCCTACTGCAACTAGCTGTAGCTCGTAATACTTCTTTGTAATTATCTGCGGAATATGTCTGTCTGAGCTTTTTGAGTATACGGTCTAACCGCCAGCTGTGTTCGTCTATTTCTTTTCTTTGAATTGCACGATTATAAGCATAGTTACTGCTTTTGCGTTGCTTGGTGAGCAGGCTAGTTATAGCTCTAGTATTATCTATAACTCTTTCATTAGCTATATAAGAAGCTATATATAGCTTAGCTTGATCTAGAGCTAGATCTAGCTCCCCTGCGCTTGCTTCAGCGATTTTATCGTCTTTGTTCAATCTGTCAACCCACTTAATAATTTATCGATCTGTTCGATAACATATGGTTCGGTGTAAATACCGCCACAGGAATAGTTCCTACTGACAAACATTGGCGGTATGTTTAGCGCTTTCACAATAGCCGGCAAACCCATGCCAGTGGACATTAACGCGTAATATTCTTGTGTAGCTTCATCTAGATTTTTCATGTTGCACCTTTATTACCTCGCCAATCTTCTGTGCTATCTGTGGCAATATCGCATTGCCTAGCCCCTTCAGACGGTTAGCCCTGTCCTTTATGCCTACTGCTACTCTTGGGATGTCTTCTGGCTCTCTGTGCCATCCGTCAAATCCGTCCAACCGCGAGGATAGCCCATCATCCATTCTACAAAGGCTGGATTGAGACTGCCCTGTTTCCATTCGTTCTCCGTCTGTCCTCTGATGCTTGGATGATTGCCTAACATTTTCTGCATCTTGCCGTTTGGTCTGCCTGCCGCGTCCTCGTTGGCTGTTGGTGTCGGCAGAAGCCTGACCGCTTGTTCTAGCTTGACCTCGTACCCCTTTTTTTCCAACCTTTTCTCTACTGATTTCGTGCTGTCGTTCATCGCGCTGCTCGCTCTTGGTGTTGGTAGCATCGGATTGTCTCTCACTGCTTGATTCAGCGTATACTGTGCGTGATGCCCACTTGGTCTGTTCCTTGTCCAGTTCGGTTGCGTTCCCCTCGCCCCCATGTTTGCGTCTGGTGTCGGCAACATCGCTACTGCTGTTGCTAATGGATTGCCTGAGTACGGTATTTTTTTGTTGGTTTTGTTGTGGTTTTTGTATGGGCCGCCACTCGAAGCTATGGGTGTGGGCAATAATCCAGAGCCTGTCTCGTTTGTGTGGCGCTCCGACAATCGCACCGCTTGGAAGTATAAACGTCCTGCTGGCGTACTCCTTGCTCTCCAAATCATTGAGTACCTCATCGAGTCCAAGGGAAAGATGCCCATAAACATTTTCGAGAACGACCCAAGCTGGTCTTTTTTGTGCAATAATTCTAGAGATGTACGGATAGATGTGGCGTGTGTCTTGCGTACCAAGCCTTTTGCCTGCCCCAGAGAATGGTTGACAGGGATAGCCTGATGTAAGGATTGTGTTTCTGGGGTCTGTGTCTGGAATAAGTCCATCTGGGTCATTGGCTAGCTCCTTTACATCTTCAGCAATGGGTACGTTAGGCCAATGCTTTGCTAAAATCTTTCTGCTCCAAGGCTCTATGTCGCAAAACAAAACTGGTGTTGATAATCGCGCTTGCTCAAACCCAAGCGCAAAGCCACCCACACCACTACACAAATCTATATGAGACATCACAACCACGTTACCTTCGTATCTGTTGCCTCGGTATCCCAGACAAACCAGGCATACGGCGTTTTACCGCTGCTGCCATACCAGGCGCGATCTTCATCGCCGCGCCAAATAGTTAATCGTTTTGTAAATACATGCACCGTTGCTGGCGGATTGCTTTTGTACAGCATCTCGTAGCGTCCTTGTCCTTCTAAAAAGGCTAGCCGCAATAACCAGGCATGCTTTTTGATACCGATATTAATCGCGTGCCGGACGAACTGATTCGCCAGTTTATAAGGTGGATTAGTTATAATGGTCTCAGCTCGCTTGTTATTCTCAAACAAAAAATCAATACCAGTTTCACCGAACCCGAAATCATTAAGATCGGTGCTAATTACTTTATGATCATGCTTGCGTAATACTTTCGAGATATGCCCTGCTCCACACGCTGGCTCCCAAACGCGTGCATTAAACTGCTCTACAGCTAGCAGCGCTTCTACAGCTTCCGGAGGTGTTGGATAGTAATCATCTTTATGCCGGCGGTTAGTCATGTATGATAACCCCCTCGTAGATTAATCGCTCTAGCATGCGGTCAGACATTACGTCTGTTGGTTTTTTCACTAGCTCAATAGTCTCAAAACGCCCCTCACAAAATTTGCATTTACGTTTGCGAATTATCCTATTGCGTGTTTCTCGCGTGCTATCCACAAAATGCTTACCGTCAACATCGCAATGAGGGCAAATCATAGCGCACCTACCTGATTGGCATATTTTTCTGCCATATCGGTCCTTGGGTTCGAACGCAGCTCTATCATGTTGCCAAGGAAAAACTTTAGCTGTGATAGTTTATTAACCGTTGCTACAGCGCAACCAAGGTCAAGCAGCTGGTCTTGGATAAGTTTTTGCTTATCGGTTAGCCTGCCCTTGCCAGGCGCTTTTACTTCTACGAAAATTGGTGAAGCAATACCATCCCACCAAAACTGCTGGTGTACAAATATCTCAATGTCTGGAAACCCTGGCTTCATGCCCAGGTCTATTAATCGTTTAGTATACGCGACATGCCGCTTGCCCTCATTCGGACTATGGTGCCATAGACTTTTTTCTGGCAACGCAGCATCCAGCCATTTAGCTATTAGTTTTTGGAACTCATCTTCACTCATTGTAAAAGTCATTCGGCATAACCGAACCCATAGTAGCTAACTTGATAACTTGCATTTTATCCTTGCTTGGCAACACAGAATGGTCACACCAACGCTTAACTACTGTTGCGTGTTTTACGTCCAGAAGTTGCGCCAACGCATGGTAGGTGAGACCCTTTTGTATTCTGAATTGATTAAGTGTCATAACATCAGAAATTAATTATTTTGACAAAATATGTCAAATAATGTTACTCATTATGTCTGTCTGTGTCGGCGCGTGACGATACATGACTTGATAAACAAAATATTTGAATGGTTATGGGGAGGAATTTATAATGCGACATGCGAATCATGACAAAGATAGTATTATGGATACATTGTATAACAATTTGTCAAAGAAAATTAGACAAACTGGCATGGAGAAAAAAGAGGTAGCCAGGCGTAAAGGTATAGCGCCAGAAACGCTATCGCGACATTGCAGTGGCAAAATCCACCTAACACGTAAAGATGCGGATGAATATGCACAAATACTAGGCTGCCGAAGCGCAGAAATATTATATCCATTAGACCCACATCCTATCATTGGCAAATGGAGTATATCAAATTATTGCCCAACTAATCCGCAATTAGTCAGAAAATATGAGTACGGTTTGTGCCTGCAAATGTCTAATACTGAAGTCACTAAATGTGACATGGTTTATTTGCGTACTTTATACTCCAGGCAGATAGGCGTATTTATGTATGATTTTACAGCAGAAGAATATGCAAAAACAGGATTTCCACAAACGCCGTGGTGGACGCCCAGCAAGCTAGATATTATCAATGTAGACTATTACAATAAAGGCGTGGATAAAAATTGTTTTCAAAATTTATGTTATTGTATGACTTCTGATGAATTGCATTTATGGGGTTATTTATATCCAGAACCAGAATTTAATCGCTACACAGTGCATGTTCCCAAAACACTAGGCTTTGGCAATGTACAAACACAAACTGGTGTCGAGCTAAAATGGGCATGTCCAGTGCTAGGCAGCATTTTCAGACCTGACCTACGTGACTTAGAAATAGTTCCATATGAAGCATAATTGATATAATATGCAATTCTAATTACGTCATTTGTAGTTTTCTATTGACACATAAATCATTTGAAATGCATACTCGTCCGAAAACTTACGGACAACCGCTATGGCATTTCAAGAAACACCACACTTTGCAAAGAGATATAACTGGTCACATCACAGCAACCCAGAATCAGTTCCTATTTGTAAAAAGTTTTTCGAAAAAGTGCATGTACGCCCTGCATTAAATGCAGCCTGGCAAGTTGTAAAAGGCGAAGCAGCTGGCGATAAATCGCAAGCATTCAAAACAATCAATAAATACGCAGAAACCAATGCCAAAATGCTAGCCGGGCGCACTGTTCAAGAAATGTGCGACATGGTGATTCTTGAAAATAAGAGCCAAGAAGAAGCAATGGAACACGGTGCAGCTGCATTCCGCGATTACAAGCCCCTCAACTGGCAGGCAGAAAAAGATGCAGCACAAGCAGAGATTTGTGCAGAGGAGCTGCACAGCGTCTTTAAAAACGCATTAGAAGGGTTAAACGAAGCGCAAGCAGCATTGGGATTGAATAGACTTACTGGTGAGGCAGACATACTAGCAGACTGGCGAGGTTTACAGCTGCGCTTTAATGGCAAACCAGACTATAGCAAGCGTGTGGAATTAAAAACGGTATGGTCTAGTGTTGCCGATACCAAGTCTGGCAAACGTGCCGGCAGCGTGCCAACAAACCCAACACACAGCCATCTGTGTCAGGTTACCGGGTATTGGGTCATAACGAATCGCTTATCACAATGCATTGTGCAGACCAGCGCCACAAAAACAAATGTACACACAGAAGATAATTGTGAGCAGCTGCAAGACGAAGCGATGCACATACGCGCACAAGCTATTACAGCACGCTGCAAAATCCGTGAAAATTTATTGAAGACAGCTGAAACAAAAGAACAGCTGTTCGCCCTTATAGAACCCGACTTCAGTCACATGTATGCCTGGAACATAAGCCCGGAAGCATTGTTCGAAGCAAAACAACTATTTGGATTCGCATAATGAGCAAACTGAGTATGCACATACAAGCTGCTACACCTCGCCGGCGCAGGCGATACACAACACTGCGCAGCTTTTTAGTTTTGGTAGGAATCTTAGCTGGCATGATGGCTGCGTTTTTAATAGCTGTGTTGCTATTTTTTATTTTAATCACACTAACGACAGAGGTTTATTGATGGATGATATGCAGTCTGCTCTCGCAGAATTAAAACAACTTAACAAAGATGGTGGTCTGAGCATCCACAACAAAAAATATAGCACAGTGCCAATGCGCATTGAGATATTTCGCAAACATTTTGGCACTAAATACAGCATCCAAAATGAGATACTTATAGATGACGGCAAACGCATAGTCGTGCGCTCTGTCATAAAAGATACTGCTGGCAATGTGCTGGCAACTGGACACGCCGAAGAGTTTCGCGGAACCACCAACATAAATAAAACCAGCGCTCTTGAAAATGCGGAAACATCCGCAGCTGGCAGATGTCTAGGTATGTTCGGATTACATGGCGGCGAAATGGCTAGCGCCTTCGAGGTAGAGGTAGCAATCGACACACAACAGGACATGACAGATTTTGTCATAGCAGCGCATGGTTCAATTACAGCATGTAAATCACAAGTCCAGCTGGCAGCTTGGTTTGATAAATCAACAAGTCAAATGGACGCGCTCGAAAAGCAAGACCCGGACGAATGGACAAAAATAGTAATAGCATATGAAGAAAAAGAAGAGGAATTAAAAAATGGCACAGCCTGATTATAAAAATTCAAATGTAAAAGTAGCATTCCCAGCGCCAGGCACAGCCCAGGTTGGAGTAGCCTTATATCTCAACGTAGATGACGAACTAGCCAGCTTACTTACGACATATTGGGATAAGACAGGACAATCACCGTCCATTGCATTTTCTCAAAGGAAAAAGAACGAGGATTGGGAGAAAATGGGCAATGCAAAATTATTTCCACCGGATGAAAAAAACGAGGCTGATACAGGCTCGTACAGCGGCAGTAATGAGCATTCTCAGGTTGAACGTCCGGACAGTTATGAAACTCAGCCAGCAAGCGCAGAAACAACAGCAACACCAAGACGGTCATTTAGGTAAAATATTATGTCATTATTAATAAATACAAAACAAGCAGCAGAATTATTATTTGGTCAGACAACTGAAACAGCACGAAAACGGGCAATGCGTTTTGCTGACAGTAACAATATAGAACCCATAAGAGATGGACGTTATATTTATTTTAGGCGTGAAGACATCGAGAATATAACAAGGCAGAAGACTGAAGCTCCGCGCGTTCATGTGGGTGCTAATGGTCTCAGCTTGGGTAACTAATCAGTCCATGACTGTACACGCTGCGGCTGACCTATTTCTCTAGTTATAATATTATATCTGCTACTAGACCCTCTGAACTCTTTTTTGCGCGGCAGATAGCGTTTGTTACTTACATCAAATGATCTAGTGTCTGCGTCTTCTTTCAGTATACAGCGCATCCATTCCACAACATTCGGCAGCTGGTCATCTGTTATAGTTGGGCAGCGTACATCTAGCCATTCTGGAAACCTTTTTAAACCAGGATCATATTCTGCTGTTACTCTTGCACCAGCGTTCATGTGATATTGCCAGTTACCCCGGCGCACCCGGACACGGATTTCATGGTTACCAAATTGCCAGCGTGTCTCATGCGCACCCAGTGTTTTTATGTCACCACCAACTCTATACTTTTCTATTAGACGCGGCTCCATGTTACACCCCTAACATTGCAGCAGCAGCTGCTTTTTTCTGGTTTTGTTTCTCAGCGTTACGGATGCTGTGTCCGTACTGTTGATATGTAAAGTTGCTGTTTGTATGACCCAT
>Ga0208159_1000353_pt1 | contig 19043 bp, 10 predicted proteins | sample 9_EtaG_FD_184082 | JGI IMG/M metagenome (GOLD analysis project Ga0208159, IMG submission 184082) | Marine viral communities from the Subarctic Pacific Ocean - 9_ETSP_OMZ_AT15188 metaG (SPAdes) (version 2) | ecosystem: Environmental > Aquatic > Marine > Oceanic | place: Pacific Ocean | collected... | reverse complement strand
CAAGATATACGATTCAACAATACTTGCCACTAATCAAGGATCTGTCAGACGAGGAGCTGCTTCAGTTAATATCAATATTGAACATCCCGACTTTGACGAATGGGTGGAGATCAGAGAGCCTAAAGGAGACGTCAATAGACAATCACTTAACCTCCACCAGTGTGCTGTGGTCGGCGACAAGTTCATGCGAAGACTTGAAGCGGGAGATAAAGAAGCGAGAAGGAAATGGTCCAAACTCCTCCAAAAGCGCAAAGCAACTGGAGAACCTTATATCCTTTTTAAGGGAAATACAAACAAAAATAACCCAGAGGCGTATAAAAAAAATAGTCTAAAGGTGCATATGACAAATATCTGCAGTGAAATAGTATTGCATACAGATGAAAGTCATAGTTTTGTTTGCTGTTTATCCTCAGTTAATTTAGATAAATATGACGAATGGAAGAACACCAATCTGATATACGACGCCACATGGTTCCTGGACGGTGTGCTAGAAGAATTTATCCAGAAGGCAAAGAATATGAAGGGATTCGAGAACTCTGTACGCAGTGCGGAAAAAGGGAGGGCTCTTGGGCTTGGTGTCCTTGGATGGCACAGCCTGTTGCAAAAAAACGGAATCGCTTTCGAAAGTTTATTAGCGCAATTCAAAACGCGAGAAATTTTTTCAAAAATAAAAATTGAAACTGAAAGAGCATCAAGGGCATTAGCCGAAACATATGGTGAACCTTTGTGGTGTGTAGGAACTGGATTTCGCAATACTCACCTTAGAGCTATTGCCCCTACAGTATCTAATAGTAAATTAGCAGGTAATGTATCACCGGGCATTGAACCTTGGGCCGCTAATGTATTTACAGAACAATCCGCAAAAGGTACATTTATACGTAAAAACAAAGAACTTAAAAAAGTATTAAGAAAAATTGGAATCGACACTAAAGAAACTTGGGATAAAATTTTGGAAGATGGTGGATCCGTTCAAGGAATTGAACAACTTAATGGATGGTATTACGATCACGGAGGAAGACTTAACCAAGAAGAAGGAGAATTAGTAAAGAATGTTTTTAAAACATTTAAAGAAATAAATCAATTAGAATTAATTAGGCAAGCGGGCATAAGACAAGATTATATAGATCAATCAGTAAGCCTTAATCTTGCATTCCCATCGGAGGCATCTCCTAGATGGTTAAATACAGTGCATTTTGAAGCGTGGAAAAGAGGAGTTAAAACTTTATATTATACTAGGACAGAATCTGTGTTGAGAGGTGATATAGCCGCAGCTGCTATGGATCCCGATTGTTTGAGTTGTGATGGTTAATATGTCCAGATGGTTGTTTCAGGCGCGTTAGGATAACCAATTCCAACGTGTACAAAATTACTTTTACGCGATATTCCTATGCGTCTGAACCCAACCTTAATAGCTGCTGCTACCAAATTAAAGGTATTTTCGCCTCCTGCACATTTTATATCTACAGCCGCACCATATGTATGCTCACCTGGGTTACTTTTAACTGCTTCAATAGGATGATCAGGTGATCTATAAGAGGAATTAAGAATTATAGGATAACCATATTCTTCACGCAGCTCGTCAAGCATAGATAACAACTTTGGGTCCATCTTGTCCATGTTCCCTTTAAAGTCTTCTTTATCCTTAAAATATTTCATTTTTCACCACATTTTTTACTAGGATTAGACACTTGTCTCCAGTCTTCTTTTTCAAACCAATCTCGCAACGTACCACCTTTAGTGCTTGCGCCTTTTACGTTTGTGCTAGAATCTCTTTTGTACTTACCAGCTTTACCTGCTTTTCTTTTAGCACGAACAACTTTATTTTTTTCAGATTTACTCATGCTACGTATTTTAGCAAGAGGTAAGCAAGCTTTTGTTGTACCTCCGCCTTTTTGTTTTAAAAAAGGAGAATTATTTTGTTCAAATGGCATTACTATTTCTTTTTAGGAGTATGATTATAACCTAATTTTTTAAGCCTATTGTGATCAGCTATTGTTTTAGCCGTTTTGACTATGCCAGTTTTACTGTACATTTTGTGTACTTTAAATTTCTTCGCCATAATTATTTCTTTTTTGATTTACCCATTTTGCCAGGTCCACCCGCACTTGTACATCTTACACCCCATCCCGAAGCGTAAGCAGATGGCCATACTTTAAACTTTCTTTTTGCCGCGGCTTTACAAGGCCCGCTAATTTTTGCATACAACGGTGATTCCATATTATCTAGTTTTAAATTTTCTTTGTCTACCTCTAGTTTTAATTTTTCTTTGTTTACCTCTTTGCTTAGATTTAGGCTCGTCTTTAATGTCTAATTGCCAGTCTGACCATCCTGCTAGTAACATTATTCTTTGTAATGTTGTAATATCGTCTCTTGTTGAATTTTGTATATTATCAACTTTTTTAACAACTCTATCTAATGGAACATTTGTAGAGGCAGATATAACATTAGCTCCTGCTAAATAAGCTGGGTTATCTAAGCTAAATCCTTTTTCTTTCATTTCGTCTTTATTCCATTCATAAGACTTTAAAGCACTTCTTATTTTTTGTGCTTTAGATTGCACTGGCGGAGAAATACCTAGTAATTGTATTACGGTTGTTTCCGCATAATCAGGTCTAGCTTTTTCAGATTCTCTTATAATTCTTATTAGAGCATTTTTTATTGTAGCAGTAATTGCACCACCGATACCAATACCTCTTAAAAATCCGTCCGCCATACTATTTGCAGCATCAACATATTTTCTTTCTTTTTTCTTTTCTTCTTCTTCATCATCCCCAAAAGCAACAGCGAACAACGCCTGCTGTAAAAAAGTAAATATTAAATTTTGTACAAATCCATAATAAGCTAGCTTAGATAAGTTTGTTTTAACATCTCCACGACCATTTACAAGATCACTAAGAGCTTTTTTAGTTAATCTAGCATATTGTGCTGGCGTGTTTGCAAAAGCTAATATGGTGCGCCCTAATGGCCCCGCTTGCTGCGCGCTAATTCTATCAGGTCGAGATGATTGTTGTGATTCTTCGGCAGTTTCTCTAAAATCTATAAATGCTTTATCCTGAGCTTCTTTCTGAGAAAGACCTTGTTTAGTATATGTTTTAATTCTATTTCTATAAAATGTAGCGCCTCCTAAAGCAATAGCCGCACTATCCGCTAATTGAGTTGGTAGAAACCCTGCTTGAAGTAATTTACTTAATACTCCTCTCATACCGCCTTGCTTGGCCATATCAGCTATTTCAGATTCACTTACATTAAATCTTAACCCACCGCGCCTTTCTTTTAAAAAGTCTGAGTTGGCTAAAAATAAAAAGTCTTTCCAATATTGAGGCTGATTAGCAAAAGCTGCTCCGGCTTTTAATGGATTGTTATCTGTAAAGTTTACAAAGTTAATTGTTGATATAAGCTGCAAGACAGCAGATCTTGTATTAAAAAACATAATAGCACCAACAGAATTATTTAACCAATTAGTAAACCTACCAGCCAGAGAATCCTGCTGAAAGGGTTTATTTCTACCAGTTTTCATTCTAGTTAAAATACCTTCCAAAGCTTTTCTATACGGCTTACCAAACGCGGCTTCAAGCTTATTCATATTTTCTTCTGAAAATATTTCATCTACATTTGTTTGCCACTGTTCTAAATACTTTTTTCTTTTAATCGTATTTACATTTTCTAAAAGATCAGTAGTTATAGTACCGGCTAGCCAACCTTCTTTTGGAGCTGCATATACATCTCCTTTTTGCATTGATATTAATTTATCAGCAAATAGTTTTAATTCCGGATCATTATTTATATAATCAACTAATTCTTTTTGATCTGTTTTAAATAAACCGGGTATATTATTGCCCTGCTCATTCCATATATAAACTCTTATGGCCTGTTCTCTTGTATATTCGTCAACACTTTTCTTTTTTAAATCTTTAGGCACAACGCCAATATCTTCTTTAAGTTTTTTATAATCTTCAAACATAGCTACGCGGGCGGCAGATATATCATTCATTGCTCGAGCATAAGGATTTAATAGATTATCTTTATACCATTGCATTTGTCTATCACCTAATTTACCTTTAGCTAAAGTTTTATATAATAACCCTGTAAAATCTTCAGCACTAGGCGGAATAAAGAAATTAAACTTACCTTTACTTGCGCCTCTTACCTCTGCTTTAGCTGGAGAAAATCTTTTATATGTTGCAATCCCAGTTTTAGCTTCAATAATATCATTAAAATCTTCGTTTAATCTTTGTGATTTACTATATTGTTTTCTAGCTTCGCTGGCTTTATCATCCAGCTCTTGCATACGAGTCAACACTTCTGCATTAGTAAGTGCTCCTTCTAATTGTAAAGATTTAGGTAATTTTTTATTATTTTTTGCAGCGGCTTTAGAAATAGATTTACTTAAAGCTTGTTGGCCTTTAACTTCTTTGCCCTCGGAATTAATGCCTAATTCTTCTCCAAAAGAAATTTTACCAGTGCCGTTTTCTTTTATAAAAATTATATTATTTGGATCTATGCCTCCGTTAATTGCCGCTACTTTAGAGTTAAAATACCTTTGCCACCAATTAGTCCATGAATCATCAAATGCATTTTTATACCCCGCTTTATCTAATTTTGTATTATTTTCAGGGCTTATAGCAATTATAAAGTAATTTTTCTTAACTCTTTTAAATTCTTTATCAAAGGTGGGGCTAGTTTCTTTATTGTTACGATCTGTTAAAATTGCACGCATCAAAGCTCTATATGCATTAGTAGATTGCATAGCGTGCTCATAATATAATTTTTTTGAACCTGGTTCGTATCCTATTATAGGCGCTCCCATTCTATGCGGATTTGTAGGCTCATTAATAGAATTAGATAAAAAATAAGTTATCGGAATAGCTAAATCAGGATTTTCTTTAATAGCTTGATTAATGTCTTTCCACATTTTATTAAAAACCCTAGAATGTCTTTTATTATAAGCTGCTAATTTTCCGGATGTAATACTTTTTATAAATTTTTCAACAGTATTACCAATAGCCTGAGTTGGCTTTGTTCTTCCCTCTGTTACACGAGCAGCCAATTTTTTATCTTTTTTAAGTTGAGCTAGTTGTGCCCTAAGATATTCGGCCACTTTTGTGTCTTTAATAATTTTATCGGGAAATTGTAATACGCTAGAATTTAATAACTTATAATCATTTGTGTTAAAAATAGAAGCAAGTTTTCTTATATCATTTATATACCTATCTACATCGGTATTTGTTTCCATGGGATAAGCTTCAATCCCAAAATCTAAAAGTAAATCTTGATCTGGTTTGCTTAAGCTAAATAATATTTTACTTCCTTTACCGGTTTCAATATCAGTTTTTTGCTGAGGAGTCAAATCTTTTTGCTGTCGCACTTCTTGGTTTGTAGCAAACTTAGCGAGTACATTAATTAATCCTTTAGCTGTTTGAGCTTGTTTATCTCTAGGCCCGGCAGTTCTTTTACCTTCAATAATGCCTATAGCTTTTAGAATTGAACTGTTATCAATACCTTTATTTTTTTCATAAGGTACTATACCGGCTTTTTTTGTAGTTCTTTCTTTACGTGTATATAAATTAGAATCTTTTAATAAATTATTAGGCACCCCAGTTGCGGTACCTATAAGACTTTCACTAACAGAAGCACCTTCTAAAATAGCAGCTTCAGGTAAAACTTGTCTAATTAAGTCTATGTTTTCTTCAATAAAATTTATTACTTTGCCAAGCTCCGCCTGAGTAAAATTAGAACTGCCGGCAAACTTTTTAGCAGGTATTCCAATAGCTTTTGCAAAAACTTTTATTGCAGCGTTGGGTAACGTCTTAAAGGTAAGTTGTTCTTCTGTTAAATTTAAATCTGCAACAGCGTCTTTAAGCTCTTGTTTTTCTTTTTCATTAAGAATACTACTGACTAGCTTTTTACCCTGCTCAGGAGTTACTTGAGTTGTTTCAGTTGGTTCTACTGCAATATCAGCAGTTTCAGTTATATCTAAAGTTATACCAGGCCCACCAAATTCCTCTGTTGATTCAATACCTAATTCTTTAGCTAAAGAGTTTGCTCTTAAATACCCTCGGTTAACGATAAAAGCCTCAAGATCTTGCTTACCCTGTATAAACTCATTGACGGCCATAGTAGCTAGATTACTTTTTAAAGATTCTTTATAATCTTCTCTACTTACATTTTCTTTTTGTTCCGCGGGTATTTTATCGTATAAAGCTTTTGTTCTATTTTCAGCAACCCTTGAAACAACAGGGTCTATTATATTTAGTAGTTCTCCTTGTAGTCTTTGTTCTTTAGCACTAGGAACGTATTCTTTGCCAAATTGTGCGGCGGCAGCTGTGGTTTCTTCTTTTAATTTTTGTAATTCTACAACTCTATTTTCGGCATCTGTAGTAACTTCTGGAGTTAAACTTTTAGACAGCTCTTGCTCCCCCTGCACTATGCCTTTAGTCACCGCTGGGTCTACATTTATTTGACCCTTTTTAATATTTTTTTGGTAATCTTTTATAAAATTATAAACTTGTTTGCCATCTTTAAATTCAATATTAGCAAATCCTTTTTCTTTTAGTATATTAGTTAAGTAATCTTTTAATTTAGTAAATAAATTTTCATTATAAGTTATTTCGTTTTTACCAATAGCATCAGAGAAAGCTGTTAAATATTCTTCATTATAAAAATCTTCTTTAAATTCAATTAAAACTTTACCGTCTTTATTAGTAATAGTATTTAATATATTTTCTTCAGTAATCTCTTTATTGCTTTTATCTTTTAAAGCGTCTTGATATTCTTTTTCATTATTAAAAGAACTATATCTGTAATTATCGTTTATTCTTTTTTGTATTATATTAAATTCTTTAGTAGATAAATTATTTTTAAATTCATTAATTATTTTATTTTTTTGATCTTTATTTGAAAAAGAACTTCTTAAAATTTTGTGTAACAATTCATGGCTACCAACAGTAACAGCCCTGGTTTTTGCCGCTTGCTCTTTGTTAATTACAATTTTGCCTTCTTCTGTAATAAATCCGTCTGCTTCAAAATCAACGCTAGGGTATGCTTTTTTAAATTCATCAATAGTTTCATAAATTTCTAAATCTTCTTCTCCCACAACTTTTGCTATAACATCCGCTTCCTTTTGAATCATTATAGCATGTATCCTGTTTTGAGATTTGTTATAAACGCTTTGGTAACCTTTTAATGCAGCTGTATATTGTTTTTGATTTATATCTCCGTTTTCTAATTCTTGATTTAACTTATCTACTTTGGCAGCTTGAGCCAACGCTAAATCACCTGCAGAATTTATTTCCGTAATTTCTTGTTTTGATAATTGTTCTACTTTAGAATTGTTTTCTTCAACAATTTTTCGAAGTCGCTCTTTAGAAGAATCTATACTTTCTTTAATTCCTTCTTTTACGGTAACACTTCTTGCTCTATTATATTGACGTGTTTTTTCAGATATAACATTTAATTCATTATCAATTTCAGCTGACTGACTAGGAGTTCTAGAGTTGTTGCTTGCTAAAAGCATACTGCCTCCCTTAATTCCAGCACCACCAAATGCGCCTTGTAGTCCAGATTCAAAACCTTGTTGAGAAAAAACAGAATCTATAAAAGTATTTGCGGCTTCAGATGAATCCCCTGTTTCTCCTAATTTATTATTAAATTCTTCAGCCCCGTACTGGAACATTTCTGTCAATGCTTCAGTGCCACTAGCATTTATAAGCTTCATTGTTTTAGCACCAAAAGCTTTACTAATTACGGTTTTTGCTAGTTTTTTCTTCGCATTCCCTCCAATTAAAGCATTGAGACCAGTATTTTCAGCCCATCCTTGCAAGAAACCAATACCTACCGGTACGGCCACCTCAGCCTCATCATCTTTAATCAATTGATTAAGTGATTTCCCCTTTCTTTTAGCTAGCCCTTTATTATAGTTTACATAGTTATCTGCTGCATAATCAAAAACAAAACCAGTTCCTAGAGTAGCGGAACCATATAATGCACTTCCAATTGCATTTATAAAAGAACTGGCTATTGCAGCTCCCCCTTTTAAAATCTCACCCTCTTTAAAACTTTCAATTATTTCTAATGTTGGTTTTTTTTCAGCTTTTTGTTTTTCTCTTTCGGCTATTTTTTCTAATATTTCTTCTTGAGAACTTAATCCTGAAGTTAAAAACTCGCTATCTTTGTTTTCTTTAATAAATTCTTGAACGTCTTGCTCACCAAACATATAATTAGCAATAGTAGCTGAGGCTATGTCCATAGCAGCTGAATCGCCAGAATAAAATTCTCCTATATTTTCTACATCTTCACCTAAATTAGATAATGCATTTTTAATTGATTCATAGCCTGACAACTCTGCAGTCTCCTGAATATTATTTTCTAATGCTTGAATTTTTTTAACAGGATCTTCATAGGGCTCAGCATTTGTAAAAACACTTAAGAACCCAGCAACCTCTTCTTTAGGTAAATCATAAATTTTACCATCAACTTTATACGTTGTAGGTAATCCCAAAGAAGTATCTACCGGCTCTGATACCGTATTGTCGAGTGCTGCATTTTCCTCCACAGGTGCACTCTCTTCCGGTGAAGGTGTTGGCTTTTCCACAGTTTCGTCTTCTTCAACTATTACTGCATCTGGAAATTCATTTAAAAATCCTTGAACTTCTTCTTCAGGAAGATCGTAGATTTTACCATTTACTTGATATGAAACCATGAATATTATTTTCTTTCGTATTGATTATATTTTTGTCCTTCATCTGTTACAGATTCATCTCTTTGTAATCTGCCGCTATATAATAAATTTTTAGCAATTTGTTGTGCTAAAGCTTTTCCAACGCCTTCAGCTTCTAATAAGTTTTGAAAAAATACATAGGGTTCATCACCAGCATTTACCGTAAAATCTTCTGTTCCTTTTGCTCCATTTTTCTTAATTTTTATTTCTGTAATATTTCCATCCTCATCTTGAAAAATTCCATCATCTACTAAAGAATAGCCTAACCCAGCTAATCCTTTATTTACAGTAGAAATATTATCAAATTGAACCTCCCCGGTTATGGTTCCGTCTTGATTTCTAACCATTCCAAAGCTGTCTAAGTTTTCAGAAAACTGTACCACAAAAGCTTCCGCGTTTGCCAATACTTTGGCTTCGTTTGCGCTGCCCTTTCCTCCTTGTCCACTAACGGCCTTAGTTTGATAAGTATTGTTTTCTTTATAATTAGGTATTAATTTAGAAGCATATTCAGCATAGGCTTTCACAAATTCTGTTTGCATTTCGCTACCTTGTTGCAGTAATTCTGAAGCACTAAATTGTTTATCGCTTGCTTTACCTATAATAGCCCAAACATCTTCAGCATCTTCTGGAACAGTAAAAAATGATCTCGCTTGAGCTTCAAATTGCGATGTAGTAGCCTGAGCTATTCTATTAGCCGCCGTAGCAGTGTATAATGTTTCATATTTACCATTATCAGATAACTTGGTAAATTTATAATTTGACATTGCACTATTAGTAAGTTGATTGTTTTTGTCTAAATATCCTGCTTTTTGGTAAGTGCTATATATCATAGAATCAATACCAGGAACTTTACCAGGATCATATCCAAATAGCAAGCGAGCATCTTTATCAATAACACCTTCAATATTTTCTCCTGAAAATCTCATTCTATAGCCACCTATTTCTGCATCCCAATAAACTTCTTTTTGCCCTTTAGCAAACCCATTATTTATATTTTGGGCGGCAACCCAATCAACTGTGCCAGGCTTACTTTTAGACATACCTCCTTGCATACCTGCTGTAGCGGGATCAAATTCTTCTTCGTAAAACTTTTTAGATTCTTCATCCATTTCAATTACAGAATACAATTGCTGCAATCTTTTTTGAGCTTTACCAAATCCTTCTTGCGCTATTTTTAATTCCTCTTTAGTAGAAGCATTTTGCATAGCTATTCTATTTTCAGTAACTAAATTTAAAACTTCATCAGCTTCTTTACTATATATTGAGTCTGCCCCCAATCTAGCTAAATTAGCATAAACCTGCTCTTGATTTTTAGAAGCATATTCAGCTGCCCAATTTAATTGATCTTGTATTTTTTTGGCTCGCTCATCATTTTTTTGACGTGTAAAATCAATATAATCAGTTGTAGCTTTAGATACATTAGATATTGTATTTGCCCATATTTGACCTGATTGGTTATCTACAACCGTTATTGGATTTTCATATGCTCCCATTATTGTTTTGCTATTATATTATTTTCTTTTTAATCTTTGCTAGCTTTGCGCGTAGCCATTTAGTCCGCTGCCATTATTGCAGAAGATACAGTATTAGCTATTCCTGATATACCAGCACCTGTTATAGCCGCAGCATCAGACCTTGCTTGAGCTTGAACTTGCGCTTGCCCGGTTATTTGAGCTTGTTTTCTGTTAAGCTGTTCAGTTTCTCTTCTTTCTTTTTCTCCATAAACAAATGCGGCACCCTGAGTTCTTCCTTGTTCTAACTTTTCGGCCTGCCCAAGTTTCACGCTTTGAATTCTTCGCTGTTCAGCAAGTCTATTAGCTTCTAATGTAGCCTCTCCTTGTGCTCTTAATTGTTCGTTTTTAGCTTCTTGCTGTTCTATATTTGCAGCAACGCCTTTTTTACTAGCCAACGCCGCTTGAGCTAACGCGGTCGCACCCCCGGCGCTTGCACCTGTAGCTCTTAATGTATCTAAAGTATTTGCTAAAGCTATATCTGTTTGTTCCATTTGTATTTCAGCGGCCTGCGTAGCTACACCTAAACTATCAAAAGGATTAGTCATTTGAGAACTTAAATCCTCGGCTATGCTAGAAAAATCTTGCATTCCAGCATAAGGATTTATAATTGGCTGTCTACTATTTTCTAATTGTTTTAGTTCTCCTTCTAATCTACGTTTTTCTCTAGCCGCTCTTTTAGCTCTTTTATTAGCGCTACCAGCACCAAAAAGACTACCTAAAAGTTGTGCACCACCCCCAATAATTGCTGCTGTTATAATAGGCTCTAACCTTATTAGTCCTTCAATTTCATGGCCATACCATGCAAGTTTTAAAATTTCAATTACTCCTTCCATTTGTTATTATTAATAAGATGATTCCGCGTATTCCGAAGATACAGCAAATAATTCTTTTGAGCCCCCAAAATCAGTAACGGTATCAGTAGATAATGTAACTGTAGTAAAATGTCCTTTAATACCACTCATTTGATTACCAAACCTTACTTCACCGGGAGCTATAGCACTATTATTAACTATGTTCGCCATGTATTTATTTTCTTTCCTGGTAAAACCTGCCCTATTTAAAGGAGGTATAAGCCTTGCAGGAAATTTATTACCATAATTATCATAAGCCCCTTGATTGTAGCTATATATCAAGGCTGCTGTATCTTGTGTATTAGTTGTAGCAAAATTTAAAAAATCGGTGTCAACAGTGCCAATTCCTGTAAAATCTGAATTAATGCTATTCACTTGCCAGCCATTACTTCCCTCATAGTTTATAGTTTTAAATACTTTAGACATACTAGGGCTAGGGTTAAATATAAAAGTAATATTAGAGTCATTATTAACGCCATAAAAATTACTTCTATTTACATCCATGCTATTGTGTTGATACAATGCAGCTGCGGGGGAAGATGCCGTCCCGTTATTTACAGTGTAAAAATAATTTTTTAAACTAAATCCTAAGGCAGGCTTATAATTAAAAAAGCTATTCCATCCGTTTATGTCATCATCAAAAGACAACGTAAAATACGAATTAGTTTCAGGCTCACCTAAAGCATTAATTGTAAAAGATGCATTCGCAGTTTGTAGTGATACAACGTATTGTTTATTATAAATATCCCACATTCCTATAGCTTTGCCGGCTATAAAAGGTTTGCCTTGATCTAGTTCACTTAACTTATCTCTAAAAAAGTCATACATACCATAACGTTGTATTTCTTCTAGACCATTATTAGATAATCTTAATACCGCGTTTCTATCTTTATCTACAAAGTATTGCCTAAAGCCGTAAACGGCATGGCTTTCAGGATTTCTGCTAATACCAAAATTACCCGCGTATGCTTGAGGCTCCCCAATAACCATATTACTGGTTGTTACAGTTGGATTACCTTCTGCAGAATATATTACGTTTTTATTTATAGGTGCTCTACTAACTTTATCTTCTTGAAATATAGTTAAATAATAATCTTGAGCATATAATTTTTGTATAGAACCATATGCAGGATTTAAACTTTTTGTAATATCAGTTCCAACGCTAAATACATTTGTATTATTAATTCCTGTACTTGAATTAAATATCCCTGAATATATTAATGAGTTAGTTCTAAAGGTTGCGTTAGGCTCTTCTTCTACTAAATAAGCTCTGGGACCAAAGCTAACCGATGTATTATTATATCCTCCTCTAATTCTTGATTCTTCAATTGTCCAATTTTTAGCAATAATTGCAGCATCAGATGTTTCTACATTTCCTCGATCATAACCTCCCGCACCTGCACCTCCTAAAGCTTGGGGTATGCCAAATGACCCATTCCAAACCGGAACAGACGAAGAATTTAAAACTTTCTTTAAAACGAAGCTATTAAAATATTTTACTTCTATAGTTGCTGGCATAATTTATTATTACTTATTTATACTTTTAATTACCATCCTTGATATTGCATTGCTAATGAAGGATAATTTGAATTAGCTAAACTTTTTAATCCTGTGCTATCAAAATATGCTACCCATCTTCTATGTATATTTTGTGTTAATCCAGGATTCCCAGTTGAACTTGTATTAGAATAGTCAGTCCCATATACAGCATTAATGTCAGTTGAGTTTGAACCAGCAACATATTGAAACCACCCGGCATTATCAGGAACCCATGGCTGTGTAAGATCAGCATCCATAAAAAATTTTGTAACATATTTTAGATGCCATTCTCTTGCAAAAAGAGTTTGATTTGCGCTTTGGGTTGATGCGCTCTGCGCAGTATTTGTTGCGTAATTGCTAACTCTATATTGATAAGAATATATATTACTTCCGCCGTAGGCCGCCGGATAGTAAAAATCTCCAAAAAATATGTTAGCACTCACTAAGCCACTTATTATATTAAATCCGTCTGCGGGACATTCGCTAGATCCATATCCTACAACTATAGGATTATCCGAACCATTTGAGCTTTTAATTCCCCAAGGATATCTTACTATTATTCTATAATCTCCAAATTTATTGCTAATTCCGGCATAAGGTGATTTTCCTATTACAAAAGTTTTTCTTGCAACAGCATTTTGAGTGTTGCCATTAAGTGCTTTTACTTGCGTATTTGCTTCTAAGCACGCATTATTTAAAATATTGGTTACAAAACTAGAGCTATTAACTCTTGTAGACTGAAAATAATAGGGCAAGTCTCTTTTATTTATTATTCCATTTCCGCCAACACTGTTTCCAGAATCAAATGCTTTTCTATTTATTTGAGAACCTCCAAAATTAGCGGGCTTGCCTTCAATGTCCGTTGCTGTAACCCAATTATTACCTGACCCAAACGGCCTATATTGTAAATAAATAGGGTACATAAGCAAAGGATAATCATTATTTGTTAATCCTTCAAGTCCTTGATTTAATTGATTAAAATTAATTTCTACCCCTATAAATGCTGTTCCGTGTCGCAACCCAGCTTTAGATTGATCTAGTATTGTAGCATCAACTCTAGACTGAATAGCCATAGCATTTTGATTTTTATTAGTCATATAAAACTCCGTGCAATCTGGTACAGAGTTAAGAACTTTGGCTTCACCCCCGCGATTTACAGTTATTTCGTTTACATTATTGCCTAATTGCAAACCACTATAAGGAGATCTTATGTCGTTATTGCTTGTAGATGACACACCAGGAAGAGGAGTACTACCAGCCGCATTTACTAAATTATTAACAAAATATAAAGCTCCAGACTCTCCGCCCGAATTAGCAATAGTATATCCAAATTTACTAGTTGACCCAAATTCTGTATTAAGGGCTTCGTTTCCAAATAAAATAGTAAGCTGCAAATTAGTAGCATCATCTGGCCCACCCGCATCAGTTAATGTAATGGTTATAGGATATGGCCCAGTTAAATCTTCTGTTGTTGATAATTCACCAGCAGCATTTATACTAAATATAGTTTGATTAGCTGGAGATGTAATAGACCAACTTAAATCGTTTGTGTTTAAACTTGTATCAGCCGTTCCGTTTACACCAGTAAATGTAGCTAATGTCCCGGTTGCCCCAGCTGTATATTGCAAAGTAAGATCACTAGGAACTGGGTCAATATTTACAGCCGGTTGATTTGGTATTGTATATGTTTTAAAAATAGGCGAAGTATTTGCCAAAGGCACTTCAAACCCCGCAGAGCCGGCAGATTTTCCAGCCGCGGTAGTAAAATTAACTGTTATATTATATACTTTTTCTGTTCCAGCCTCTAGGCCATAATAAAAATCTTTAGTACTTTGTATTTTATATCTATACCAAGTAGTTTGATCTTGATTATTATAAGGGGAATTAGTAGGAGGCACTTCAACAACAGTAAAAAAGGTAGATTTATTTTGTTCATCACTTAAGCTTGTAACGTCTGCTATTGATGCAGTTAATCGGTTAGCTGGTAAATCTTGGTTTACAGCTTCCCCTAAAGAAGTAATATCTACAGGTGCCCACCCCGCCCCTGCGGTTGACGGCAAAATATCTACGTTGCCATTTGCGTGGCTTTGATTTTCGTTAAAATCTACTGTAACATTTCCAACGGCGCCGGTAACAACATTAGTTGTAGTTTCTATGGCTGTATTTAATTCTGATATTAACCCACTAGTGGAAGTTTCATAATATATGTCTAGCCTTGATTCAGTAGGTTCTGTTTCAAATACTGCTAGTTGAAAAGGATAAGTACCGGCTTTTGCAGCACTTCCAATAGGTAAAGAATCTATTTGTGATATTCTAGCAATTAAAGGATTAGATTTAGAATCATATAAATTTGTTACAGGTGATGTCGTAACGTCTTGGCCAAGTACATCCCCCGCTTCTCCAATGGTTATTACAGTATTTGACTGAATAGTAGGAAAAAATTGTTCATTATAAGAAGGAAAAGTTGCAGACACAAAATTAGGGGTAACTCTTCCAAACAACTGTACTGAACTCCTAAATTGTTTTTGTTCAGGGCCTACTTCGTTTAAGTCTCTAGGAACTTTGTTTATATTATCATTTATTAAAGTAATAAATCCTACTTCGTTTTCAGTGTCATTTAAATCTGTAACTCCGGCCGGCGGGCCGTTAAGTATACCAGGCAAATAAACGTTATAATAGTCTTGCTCAAATTGTTTAACTACAACTTTATAACTATACCAACCTAGAGGGTTATAATTATCACCCGAGCCAATATAAAGCCCTGGTATGCCAGACCCAGCTGGAATTGGAGAGGGAGTAGTTATGGGGCTATTAAATAATATTTTTAAAGCATCGCCGGGCCAGGAGGCTACCGGGGTATCAGCGTCGTTTCTATAAGGATGATAATGAGTTGAAGCGGCAAAATTTCCGGAAGGATCTAATGTGGCTTTTTCTAAAAGCTTAGATAATAATACTGTGGATGATCTTCCATATCTATCTGAAACGATAATCCCAACTTGATAATTTCTATTTTGTTTTAAGGTGCTATTAGGATATTCTACTTTACTAGTAGCGCCAGCCGCTAAGTTAAAATTAGATTTATCAAAAGCACCTACTTCATAATCTAATTGAGGCGTAAGCTGACCATTAAGGTCTTGGAAAAGCGGAGTATGTTTATCTTGAAAATTACCATAAATAACTCTATTGCCTGATATTTCTTGAGAAAATGCTTTAACAGGCACTTTATCATATACTCTAATTAAATCTGATTCAGGTAAAGTTTTATAAGGCTTTAAACTTTGATAAATATAACTTACTGTAGAGCCAGTATGTGTTGTTTGGAAAAGTTGATTTGTTACTAATAAAGTGTCTACTACTTGTACGGCTTGTGCGTCTGATTCTTTATAAACAATATCAATTTCTGTAACTTTTAGGATATTATTCAATGTAGTCCCAGTAATAGCCGAGCCATCTATAGCTTTAGGTAAAGGAATATTTAAAGTAATTTCATTTACTTTATTTTCCATAAAATTAACTATAGTGCTTCTAAATGCCGCGTCTTCATCCTCAGCGTAAAAATATCCGTCTTGTTTAGGTATAAAACATTCTTGAGTAAAAGGAGCTAAAGCCGAGTACTCGTTGTCTTCAAATTTAAATCTATAGCTAAATCTTACAAATTTATCTTCTAAATAATCTGGGTCTCCAGCATAGTTTGGATTTCCGCCAGTGTCTGTTTGCAAATAAGGATTTGCAGGGGGGTTTGTATCTGCAGCATTAATTGCAGGCACCGTCGGGCTTACTACATCTTTCATAGTAGTTTCATATTGACCCGCTATAGAGCTTTCTTGATACAAGTTTATAGCCTCATAAGGCGCAAATTTAGCTACTGAAATATGATCTTCAGTAGTATAATACCCTAATGTTTTATTTATATTTATTTTTCTTGGTTGATTTCTATTGTCTGTCCAAAATAACAAATTTTCAACTATGTTAATACCGTAGATAGGGCTTAAGGTTGAAAAATTTAAAAATAGTCCTTCAACTAATTTAGTAGAGGTCTGGGTTAAAGTATTATAAGCATAAATAAAATGGTTGAATGTATTAATATCGTACTGGTATGCAGATGCTGTATTATTTGTTAAAAACAAATATACCGTATCATTAATTGGGTTGACTATATGGCCTATAGCTTGTAATCCTGTATAGTTTGAGTTTAAAGCTTGAAAATTGCCCTGTGGCAATAAGGCATTCCCTAATACATTTTCTAACGCGCCTACGTCATCGCCCTCTGATTTACTAACTTGTATATTAAAGCCTTGTCTATATTCACCTTGAGGCACTAATCGCGCATCAAGATCTAAATTCATTTTAGACTTTATAAAAGCATTTTTAACTTCTGCCATTTATTTAACTTTTAATCCATTTAGATTTATTACGCATTACTTGAACTATTTCATCCAGTTTAATATTAGATAATCTAATTTTTGCATTACGAAGTTTAGCGCTTTTTTCTCTTTTATATCTATTAACTATATATTCTGGAGTGTTAACTTTAGTCGATAAAACAGCATGATTAACGTAAGAATATACCGCTTCTTCCGCCATTTTAGGAACCTTCATATCTTGATCGTATGCAAGCCCATCTGAAATATATTCAAATATTACTAATGAATCTCTTAAATTACTTGAAAAAGATATTTTCCCTTCGCGATGGTTCATTGTAAACCATCCATTTTTTTGAGATGTTTCAGGATTTAATCCATATCTTTCACCTGAAAATCCTTCAAACCCAAATCCATACCAAGTTCCAGGGTATAACCCATCATTTACATCAGATAAGTTTAAATTACCATTAATTATTTTGTCATTAGCTTTAGCCCATCTATCTTCTATTAAAGACGTTGCATTTAAATCTTCACTAAAATTATCTTGTATAGGTATACCTTGCCAGTCTTGTGGCAATAAGCTATCGGGATTAGATGTTAAAGTAGTGGGATATATAATATGTTTTACTCCTAATTGATCAACCCAAGACATTTTAACGTAATTAACGTAATCTTGAGGCATCGGAATAGAGAGATTAGGCGGAATAGTAGCTTCTTGAGATTTTATACTTGGCAAAGTATCATAACTAAATTCTTGCAACGCTCGTTTAACATGGAATATTACATCGTTACGCTTTACATTTTGTATAATCTTGCCTTGCCCTACATATCCAACTAAAAAATTTGTTACTAGCTCGGAAACTTTAATATATGCATAATTGCCGTAATTCTCTTCTACAATATTGCCAAACGCATCTTCATCACCATAGTTACCGCCCATTAATGTTTTTAGTTGAACTACTATAACTGTATTTTGAGCGGGAACTGCTTGTATTGTTATAGTATTATCCGCTACACTATAAGTCTGCGTATATTCCGTATAAGAACCGGGTATTCCGGTCGGGCTTGTATATAGTTTAAAATTATTTTCTGCATAATTTACAGTAGTAGGATCAAAGCTACGAAATACCAAATTTGTATTAAATGTGGTAGTAAATATATTATTAGTTCCATCTGCTAAAAATGTTTGTGCCCCAGCGTAATATTGCGCGTTAGTTTCTTGTACTAAACCTCCGTTTGGTTTTGCCATAACTTATTAACTTTTTTCATTTATTTCGTCCATTTGTACTTGTTGTGCCGCGGCTTGAACTATTTGTGGATCTCTAATTATAATGCCAGCATATTGAAGCACTCTTAATATTACTTCTGTTTGTTCGCTTTCGTGAAGTTCAAAATCAATAGACCCTGTAGGCTGCGTAGTAGCATCATATTCTTCTTCATTATATAAATATTCGCCTAACGTTCCAACGTTAAATCCCCAAATAATGTCAGAAGGCTTTTTGACGTATTCAACCTGTACATTGTTTTGAATGCTATCTGGCTTTATAAACAAAAAATTATTCTCATACAGATATGTTGGAAATGTTTCAGTTGCTTTTGTTAATTTAGATTTTTCAGAAGTATAAAAATCATTTCTTTGAAGTCTTTGTATAAGTACTTCATTTTTATAAGTCACTTCTCCTATTCTATAAAGATTTACGGTTCTTCCATAAGAATCGTTAGTTGGTAAAGTAAAGTAATTACTAGGAGTAGGTGATGTGTTATTATAAGAGGCATTACCAAACGTTTTAAATACAGCTACTTTTTCGTCTATATTTTCTAATCTATCAGCGTAGTTTAAATTGCTTTGAGGAACTCTAGCTTGTTGATTTAAATCTTCAAAATATCTTTCAAATATTTCAAGTTGAACTTGTGTCCCTACTTTGTTAAATTCATCAGGAGTCATATACCCCCTTTGTTCTTTATTTAAAATAGACAACACTGTTTGATATACAGTATTTACGTTTATTGCCATTTTTATTTTTTGTTATATAATAGTAAGGCCGCCAAAAGACGGCCC
>Ga0208159_1000352_pt1 | contig 19047 bp, 23 predicted proteins | sample 9_EtaG_FD_184082 | JGI IMG/M metagenome (GOLD analysis project Ga0208159, IMG submission 184082) | Marine viral communities from the Subarctic Pacific Ocean - 9_ETSP_OMZ_AT15188 metaG (SPAdes) (version 2) | ecosystem: Environmental > Aquatic > Marine > Oceanic | place: Pacific Ocean | collected... | reverse complement strand
ATTAGAGCTAATTGAACAAGAATTAGAAATGATAAAGACTGAAATGTCTATGATTTTAGAAGAGGTAAGTTTAGTAGCCTCAACTGCTAAAGAATTAAAAGATGACTTAAAGGCAGATTTACGTCAAATGGAAGGCGATATAAGACACATCACTGAAATAGTAAATGACGTAGAGGATAGGCAAAAAGAAGACAACAGAGAGCTTTTAGATGAACTAAAACTCATGGAAGAAAACTTAGATTTAAAAATTAACAAAGCATTAAACAACCCACTGAGTGGTATGTCGGCTAAAAATTAAACAGGAGAAAATATGGCTTCAACATTTACAACTAGGTTAAGATTAGAAAAACAAGCCACTGGTGAAAACGCTAACACTTGGGGTGACAAGACTAATGTTAACTTTGATTTAATAGATGAATCAATTAACGGTTACGCATCAAAGAGTGTAGCTGGGTCATCTAATGTTACTTTAACAAATAGTAACGCTACCGCTGATGAATCTAGACAGAAAGTATTAGAATTTACAGGCACACTAACTGGTGACATCAACGTATTATTACCAACAGTAGAAGCAAACTACATTGTTTTTAATAATACAGCTGGAAGTCAAACATTGACAGTAGCAACTACAGGAAACACTGGCACAGGCACTGCCGTGGTACAGGGTTCTCATGCGTTAATGTATAGTAACGGCACTTTTGTAAAGGATATTTTTGCTACAGGAATTAACAATCTTGTTTGTAAGGGCACACTAAATGTTGCTGGAGCAGTAAACCTAGATGGCGGGAATGTAACAATCAATGAAAGTTCAGCCGATGTAGATTTTAGAGTAGAGTCTAATGGCAATACTCATGCACTATTTGTAGATGGTGGCAATGACAAAGTTGGTATTTTAAATTCTAGTCCTAGTGTGGCTTTAGATGTAACTGGAGCAATCACAGCATCTACTACTATCACTGGTAATTTATTCAGCGGTTCTGGTCAAGATATTAAGGATACTGTCCCTGCTGGCGGTATTATCATGGCGGGTTTTGCAACAGAGCCTACTAAATCAGACAGCTCAACAAAGAGATATTTATTATGTAATGCACAGGCTGTAAGCCGTTCTACATACTCATCACTATTTTCTGCCATAGGAACAACATACGGTACAGGCGATGGTTCATCGACTTTCAATCTACCAGATTTACAAGGTAGAACACCAATAGGTTCTGGCTCTGGTTCTGGTTTATCCTCCAGAAGTTTAGGAGCAACAGGTGGTTTTGAGTCCATGCAGAGTGGTAGTAATATTGGCTCTGGTAGTAACTTTAGTAATGCATTAATGCAACCTTTTACAGTAGTTAACTTCTTTATAGCAACAGGACTATAATGCCGTACACAAAAGTACAGTTTGCACCTGGATTTGATAAACAAAACACTGAAATCTCATCTAAAGGTAAATGGATAGATGGAGACAAAGTCAGGTTTAGATATCAATATCCTGAAAAAATAGGTGGATGGGAAAAGGTATCTGAGACTACCTTCATAGGAGTTGCGAGAGCACAATTAGCTTGGAACTCACTAGATGGTACAGCCTACGATATGTTTGGCACCAACAAGAAACTGTATGTATACAGTGAAGGTATTTTCTTTGATGCAACACCAACAAGATTACAGGCAGATATTACAAGTTGTTTTACCACATCTAGTGGCTCATCAATAATTACTGTAACCCATGCATCTCATGGAGCTAGCGAGGGTGATTATGTTACCATATCTAGCACTAGTGCAACCATAGGCGGTATAGCTGCAGCGACAGTAGACGGTGAATACGAAATTATATCCGTGCCAACACTAAATACTTACACTATTGATGTTGGGACAAATGCTTCATCTTCTGTTTCCACGACAGGCAATTGTACAGCACAGTATGAAATTACAGCTGGTAGAGATAGAGCACTGTCTGGATATGGCTGGGGTACAGGAACATGGAACTCTGGTCAAACATGGGACAGCCCAAATACATCAGACTCTGTGACTATAGCTTTACGCTCTTGGGCATTAGACAACTGGGGTGAAGACTTATTAGCCCTAGATGTAGATGGTGGTTTATTCTTATGGGATACATCTGGTGGTATACAAACCGCATCAAATGTAGCATCAGCAATCTCTAATGCACCCACCAAGTCAAAGTTTATGATTGTGTCTAACCCAGACAGACACGTTATCTGTCTAGGAACAGAAACTACTATTGGCAGCACAGCCACACAAGACCCAATGTTTATTAGATGGTCGACACAAGATAATGAAACAGAGTGGACACCATCAGCTACTAACTCAGCTGGCTCTCAGAGAATAGTGGGAGGCAGTGAAATAGTAACAGCGGTTAGAACAAGAGGTCAAATATTAATTTTAACAGACACCGCAGCACACGGTATGTCATTTATTGGTGCACCCTTTGTGTTTGGCTTTCAACAGCTAGGTTCAAACTGTGGTGCTATTAGCCCTCACTGTATGATTGACGTGGGTGGTGTAGCATACTGGATGAGTTCTGATGCATTCTTTGTATTTGACGGAACAGTAAGAAAATTACCTTGTTCTGTAGAAGATTTTGTTTTTGATAATATAGACACCACACAGTATGAGCAGGTGTGGACTGGCTCTAATTCAGCGTATGGTGAAGTTTGGTGGTTTTATTGTTCTAAAGACTCTAACCAGATTGACAAATATGTAATATATAATTACCAAGAGGGCTTGTGGTATACAGGTAGTTTAGACAGAAGTACATGGATAGACTCTGGGACATACCCCCTGCCTTACGCAACTAAATACGATGGCTCTGCCAACACCACACTATTTATTCACGAGAGTGGTAAAAATGATGATGGCTCAACTATGACTTCTTTTATAGAGAGTGGTGACTTTGACATAGGTGATGGTGATGACATCACGTTTATTAATAAAATAATACCAGATTTTAAAGACCAAGTAGGAAACGTCAATGTTAGCCTTAAATCTAGGTACTTTCCTACAGATACACAGACTGTAAAAGGTCCATTCTTTTACAATACATCTAGCACAAAGATAAATACTAGAACTAGAGGTAGACAAATAGCTATAAGATTGGAAAGTAATGGGTATAATAATGATACAAATGATGCTATTGATGAGGACTGGAGATTGGGTACAATAAGATTTGAAGTACAACCAGATGGAAAAAGATGAGTAAGATAACAAACGTCAGATTACCCTCGCCATCACAGGAGTATAATGTTCAACAACAAAACGAATTAGTTAGGGCAATAGAGACAATTGTGCTAACTCTTAACACTAGCTATACAGCAGAAGAAAACAAGGTTGTTATGGAGAGATTCATGTTTTTTATGGGTGGAGATTAATGTCAATTAATACATATACTAATGCAAAGGTAAAATTAAGAGGCACTCAGACACTTTACACAGCACCGTCAGCTGGTACATCTATAGTAAAATCTATAAGAGTAACAAACACAGACGAAACAACTGACAGAACTGTCTCAATTTTTGTAACTGACATTAGTAATGTCAATTATTATGTAGAACTAAACAGAACAATACAAAGTAAAAGGTCACAAGAGATTTTGGCTTCTGGTAATTTAGACCAAAACTCTGCAGACTCTTCTGTTAGTTCGCCAACACCATTAATTTTAAAATCCTCAGAGGTTTTAAAAGCAACAACAACGGGGAGCGACATTGAATTGATAGCTTCCATATTGGAGATGACATAGTGAGTATATTTAAATCTTTAAAAAATATTGCCAAACTGGCTGCACCTATTTTAGGAGCAGGTATCGGTAGTTTAGTGGCACCAGGTTCACCCTTTCTAGCTTCTGCATTAGGCGGTGGTATAGGTAGCTTGTTAACTGGAGCAAAACCAGGAGAGGCACTAGCCACTGGATTAACAGCTGGAGCTGGAGGTAAATTTTTAGGCGGTAAATTAGGGGGAGTGTTAGGCAAATTTGCAGTGCCAGCAGCAGCGGCAGCTAGTGCGGCTGCTCCAACTATATCTAGATTGCAGATGGATGAGTACATGAGAAAGATGAAAGAGATGTATCCAGACGAGAGTGACGCTAGACTACAAGATTTAATATTACAACAAATAGCAAAGGCACCATCTAACTACGAAGGTTTTGAGGATATGCAAGTAGAGAGCAGTCTCATACCAAAAGCAGCTAATGGTGGAGTAATGGATTTACGACAAAGTGGAGGAATGAGTTTAGGTCCAGGCACGGAGAAATCAGATGATATCCCAGCAATGTTAAGCGATGGAGAGTTTGTCATGACAGCTAGAGCCGTTAGAGGTTTTGGCAATGGCAGCAGAAAAGCTGGAGCAAAGAAGTTATATCAAATGATGGATAACGCTGAATCTAATGTTCCAAGTTAAAAAACCTAACACAGAAGAATTACAAGAAACACTAAAACTTTTATTAGTATTTAGAGAAGAGTTTGCAGATATTTATCCAGAGGCTGACATAGCCAAGGTTGCCATTACTATACAGGAACACTTTGACAATGGTTTTATTAGTAACGCCTACCTAGATGGGATGCTAGTGGGTAGCGTGGGTGCTATGGAAACAGAGTGGTGGTTTAGTAAAGAAAAATTTTTAGCTGAGACTTGGTTATATATCTTACCTAAGTACAGAACATTCAAAATAGTTAGAGGTCTAATAAAAAAAATGAAAGATTACGCAAAGAACAAAGATTTAACAATTCTTTTACCAGTTAGCTCTGGTAGGGATAAACCAGCCTTATACGAAAGATTAGGCTTCAAACATATGGGAAACATTTGGAGGTACAAATAAATGTGTTTTGGAACACCAGTATATACGACAACTCAGAGAAATGAGTTGCCACAATTTTTAGAGGATGCCTATAAAAAATTAGCACAACAGGCAACAGCTGTAACTGACCCAGGAGTGCAATATATGCCCTATGGCGGTCAGAGACTAGCACCTCTAACAACAGAGCAGCAAGCAGGAAGACAATTAGCATTTCAGGGTGCACAGGCATTCCAACCTGACTTACAACAAGCTCGTGGTTTAACATCTTTAGCTGTCTCTCCCATAACAGGTCAAGATATTAACTACTACATGAATCCCTTCCAACAGCAAGTTACAAGCAATGTTTTAGATGAGATGCGTAGAAGAAGCGATATTGAAGGTCAAAGAACAGCGGATGCTGCCGTGAGAGCTGGTGCTTTCGGTGGGTCAAGGTTTGGCGTACAAGAAGCTGAAAGAATGAGAAATTTAAGAGACCAACAATCTAGAACAGCAGCTGATTTAGCGAGACAGAATTATCAGCAGGCGTTGGGTGCCGCACAATCACAGCGTGCACAGCAATTAGCAGGCGGGTCACAGTTCTCTAACTTAGCTGGACAACAAATGAATTTACAGAGACAAGGAATAGCTGGATTAAGTCAAGCTGGACTACAAGGTCAACAGCAGCAACAGAGAGGTATGGACATTGCATATCAAGACTTCTTGAGACAACAGCAATTCCCATATACACAGGCTGCAACTTTAGGTAATCTACTATCTGGTGTACCAGCAGCACAAATGACAACAGCGTACTCACAGCAACCAGGTCCAAGCATGGCTCAACAGCTAGCTGGATTAGGTATGGCTGGATTGGGCACGGCAGCACAATTAGGATACTCACCGTTTGGAGGTTAAACAATGAAAAAAGGATTAGGATTACAGGCTAACATAAACGGCTTTAACACGACATTACCCCAGACAAAACACCTTAATTTTTTCATGGGCACAAATCCTGTGGGATATGCTAATGGTGGTGCGGTTAGGAGAGGTGTACCTAGCAGTAATATGAATGTTACTCAAGGTTTCCTACCTATGGCGTTAGGTTTTGATAATGGTGGGGATGTGGGTGTGTATAGTGCAGTAGTAAAAACCATTGCTAAATATTTAACCGCTACGCAAAACTTATTTCAAGGCAAGTCTGAAAATGACCCAGAGGTTATTGAAGCTGCAGAAAATATTGCAAAAACCAATCCAGAAATAGTAAATCAAATAACAACAAACATTGGAGAATATCCAGATGGAGTTACCGCTGGTGGTACAGAGCCGCCAACCCCTACGGACACAGCAAAAGAAAAAGAGAAATCTATAGATTTTGGTGGCATTAAAGATAATTTTTTAGAATTTGTTGACCAAAAAAAACAAGATTTTTTAGATGAGGGAATAGATGGTTTGTTTGGAGAGGGTGCAGTAAATTTAAGAGACAATGTTATTCTTCCAAAAGTAGATGAGGGTATAAAAAGTTTACCACAATTTTTAGAACCAGTTACAGAAAAAGTAAAAGAGGTATTGCCAGAAATGACTCCAGATAAACAAAATATTCTGGATACTTTGGAAGACCTAATGTTTAAAGATGACGACAAGTCTAGTAAAAAAACTGAAGAAAAGAAAGACGAACCAGTATCTGGAGCAACAGGCACAGTTACAGATAGCCCAGTGGATAGTGGAGTATCTAATTTAGCTGCAGACATGGAGACTGGTGCGGATAAACAATATTCTAAAAAGGAAGCCAAAGAGGCTAGCAAGGGTATTGCAGACTTAACTGGGAACAAAGGCAAGAAAGACATACCAGAGTGGGCAATGCCGTTAGCATCAGCTGGATTTGCTATGATGGCATCAAAAAGCCCATACTTCCTACAGGCACTAGGAGAGGCTGGTCAAGAGGGTCTTAAAACTTTAACTGCACAACAGCAGAGAGAAGAGGATAAACTTGACAAAGAAGCAGAGAGAAAATTCTTAGAGGCTAGAACAGAGGCTGTTGGAAGACCAGACACCCCATTTAGAATAGGTAATGCTTTCTACAGATATGATAATGATAATAACCTTGTAAAAGTAAAGAATATACAGAGAAGTCTAACTGAAATAGAGTCAGATTTAAGAGAGAGAAATCCTGGATATGATAATTTCCCACAAGCACAAAAAGAGGAGTTAATTAAAAAAGAACAGCTATCAGACCAAAATATAATGTATCAAGTTGCCGACACAACAGAAGATACAAAAGGAACAGATAGAAATGTATTCGATAGTTTTCTAGATTATATAGGATATTAGATGACACTCTTAGAACAAATAAGAGCAGAAAATCCAAGTCTTGAGCTTATTCCAGATGAGGAGCTTATAGATAGAATAGTTGAGCAATATCAAGGCGATGTTGACCCAGAAACTTTTCGTAAATCTCTAACCTCTCAAGGTACAGAAAACCAAGCTCAATTAGCAGAGACAGCTCCTGTTGCATCAGCCACAGTGCAGCCCACTGCTGGTAGAAGACCAATTGGTGTAGGCTCAGACCCAGATGAGATAGGATATGGAGAGGCTTTTGCCTCTGGTTTAAAATCCATGTGGCAGAGAACATGGGGTCCAGGTGTTAATTATTTAAAGGGTGGTATATCTGGTTTATTAGGTGATGAAGAAACAGCACAACAATATTATCAAGAGGCTAGACAACAAGACCAAGAAATACTTAACAGAACTGGCTACATAACATTTGACCAAGCTGTCAACGGTCCAGATGCGGGTATAGATACTTTTGTAAAGTTTGGATTACAGCAGGCTGGTATGTCCCTACCTTACACACTATTTGGTGGTGTGGGTGGTATAGCTGGTAGAGCTGTACTGGGACAAGCTATAGGTAAAACTGCAGCGACCATGACTGGTGCCACGGCATCGTTCCTACCAACAACAGCACAGTTTAATATAGCCAGACAGGTAGAAGAAGTAGAGCGTGGTAATTTAGACGAGGTAAATGAAGCAGCTGCCTTTGGTGCTGCCTTACCAGCGGCTGTCTTAGAGTCTGCGTTATACCCAGTATTAGGTAAATTATTTGGACCTCTCAGCAGAACACAGTTTTCTAATGTAATAAGCAGTGCAACACTAGGTAGAGTTGCAAAAGGTTCTGCAACTGGTGCTGTGACAGAGGCAATCACAGAGGTTGGTCAGCAGGCTATTGAGAGATATCAAGCTGGTTTACCAATTGACAGCCCAGATGCTATTAATGAATACAAAGAAGCAGCGGCTGGTGCCGCTTTTGTTGGTGGTTTATTTGGTGGTGCAACAACTACAGCTGGTGAACTCGCTAGAACTGTACAACCGACACCCACAGATGCACCCGTAACAAAACCCGTAGAGGCTCCCGCACAAGCACCAAAGGTTGAAGCGGGCATCATACAACCTCAACAACAAAAAGAAACTGCACAAACAGAGGCAACACAAGAACAGGCAAAGCCAGTTAATTTTTCTGTTGAAAAAGAGGCAGATAGATTTGTTGTAAAAAGACAAGACTTAGACGAGAATAATAATGTAGTAAAGACCACACCCATAGGTGCACCTACGACTGAAGAAGCAGCCACAAAGCTGCAGCAAGAAGCACAAGACCAAAAAAACAAACTACCAGAACAAACATTTTTTACTGCGGATGAAATTAAACAACAAGACCCTACTTTAGGAAATATTATCGATGAGGTAGAAAGTCAAGGTGCCAAAATATCACCTGCCACTAAACAACTTTACTATACAAAAGATTTAGCCCTACCTAAAGGCGACTTGACAAATGTCATGAAGTCAGGGGGTACAGCAAACTCAATAGCTGATGGATACTACGATAGAACTTCAGACTTGTTATATGTTTCACTAGCAGATTTAAACAAAGTTGAAGAAACAGTTGCCCACGAAAACTTTCATGCGTTGCAGAGAGTTACGGACAGAGTTAGCCCAAACTTATTTACACAAGAAGAGCAAACTGCATTAGACACATTTTTACCTAGTGGCACGATTGACAGCATTTCACCAGCGGTGCAAAAAGCATTAGGCAATGATGTCATGAGCAAACTGCGTGAGAGACACGCAGATAGACCTCTAGATAAAAGAGAACTACAGGCGTATGCATTTGCTGCTTACACCACTCTACAAAACAAAAATAGACTACTACCAGCTCCAAACCCTGTCATAAGAGCATTTAAAAAGCTGTTCGATTTTATAAAAAGAGCAGGAAACATATTTAGAAAAAATAAAATCACTAGTGTAAAAGACATTTTTGACAAAGCTAGATTGGGTGACATTGGCAAGAGAGCTAAACCTAGAACAGATGTTGACATAGAGACACTCAGAACTAAATCTATAGAGCAGTCAGAAAAAGCTGCAGCAAGAGGTGAAGTTCCAACAACATTTCAATATTCTGTAACAACTGTAAAACCAAAGGGAAGACTAGCAGGTAGAACTATAACTTCTATTGTTCCCTCACAAGACAGTGTGTATGGAGAGGAAATACTAAGAGACATCTACGATAACGACATGACAAAGCCAGCTGTCGAGAAAAAGTATTTAGCCTTAGTATTGCCAGAACAGAGAAAGCCCATGAGGGCTTTAATATCAGTGGCATTTAATGAGAAAGAGCTAAACCTTGATGGTAAAAGTTTATCTTTTAGAGGTGCAGGTAAAGAAATAAAAGTAGGTGACCACACTTCTAGGAGAAGTGCCTTTAATGATTACGAGAAAAGCGAAAGAGAAAATCTTCAGCTCAATGTTACCGAGGCTCTAAAATTAGAGGAGACTAGAAAGAAAGCACCAACAGAATTATCTGTATCTAAAATAGAATTAAATAGTAAAGAAGCCCAATATCTAGATGAATTAGTAAATAAAAGATTTGATGGGGGGACACTAATTGATGACTATGCTCCATCTATTAAAGTAAGAGGTAGCACGTTTACCATAAGTAAAAACGAAATTGGTAAATTCGATGAATATCTAGATGAATTTAATGATTTAGAAAGAAAAAGTAGAGGTGGAGAGGGTATGCTCTCTATACCCTACAGATTAAGAAAATTAGAATATGGAAAGAAAAGATTACATAAAATCACTAATGATTTAGACAAGGCAGAAACAATTAGTGAGTCTGATGTAGATGAAGGAAGACCAGAATTAGCATTATCTACTGTTAAATTTAGAGAAAAACCACCAAAAAAATTCAAGGGTATAAAAGCTCTTGGTAAGTTTTTTGATGATAAAGTTAAAAAAAGCGACCCACTAGAAAAAAATGCATATAACCGTGCATTAGATTCAGCTGACAAAGAAATTAAATATCAGCTAGACAAACAAAATACTGGTGTGGGCTGGTATGACACTGATGTCGCTGAAATGTTTCAAGACCTTCAAGAGAAAATACCATCTTTACAAACACAAGATAACAAAGATTTATTTACAATAATAGTTGGTATAACATCCCCTCAAACTACACCTACAGAAAATGTTGTAAAAGCAGCAAGAGTTTATTCTTACTATGAAAAGTTTGGTGCCTTGGCTATAAAACAACCTGGCAATGAATTAAATTTTGGAAGAACAACAATAACTCAGCAGCTGTCTTTACTGCAGTATTTACTAGATACAAAAGGCAAAGAGGGAACTGTAGATTTTTTAAATAGCACACATGACGTAAGAGATTTAGACAAAGTCTTACAACAATCTGGAGCTGCTAAATATGGGTCTCAATTTACTGACAGTAAAGGAAGAAAGTTAAATTACTCTGCAGACTCGAAGATAGCTGGAGCAGTACGCCCTAGAAATCAAAGGAATGAAGTTCTTGGTTCTTATTTATTTGGAAACAAGATTGGTTCATATTATTTAAATATATCTGGGGTAGCAGACAAAGAAGGTGACGCAGTAACTAAAGATTTATGGGCAGCTAGAAGTTTTTACAGACAATTTGGACAAGTAGTAGACAATACTAAATCTGCACAAGATGGTTTAAAAGGAGCTTTCTTACCAATTCACAGAGAAACAGGCGATAAGTTTTTTAGGGAATTAGGTAAAAGAAATGACCTTTCTGCTAAAGATGCACAAGCTGTTTTATGGTTTTATGAGCATGAATTGTTTGGGGATTTAGGGATAAACAATGTGCCAGCTTTGTATTTGTCCTCTGGTTCTAAAAAGTATATAAATAACTACGACAAAGGAGAAAACTATGGAACAGTCGAGCTTGAAAATCGTAAGCCAAGCATTGAGGTTAAGAACAGAATTGGACAGAAAAAAGAGGCAGCAGAAGAAACCCTCACAAAAGACAAAGCAACAGAAACCAAAAACCTAGACGAACTCACACCAGAGCTATCTATATCTAAAAACAAAACACTATTAAATCCTCCAGGAAGTAAGATTACAGTAGACCTAGCAGAAGATTTAGAGACACTAGAAAACTTTGGTATTCAGCCAACTGATAACGTAAAAGAAGAAATAGAATTATTAGCAGATAAACTATTTATTAGAGCTGTTGAAGACTACGGTGATTTAAAAAATATAGAGCAGACTGGTATTCCTATTTTTGTTGCTGGCATTAGAGTTGATGGAACCCCAGTTGGTTTTATACAGGGAGCTAGAGCAGGAGATGTTGGATTTATTGACTACGTTGGATTATACAGAGAAGGTCAAGAGTATATATCTCCTATTGGGTTTAGAAGAGTTGGCAAAGAGTTATCAAAGCTAATAGGTGTTAAACAATTTGCTGGTCAGAGAATAACAGGTGCTAGAAAAGAAGCACAAAGAAAAACAGACAAATTCTTAGACCCAGCAGCAATTAGTGCTGACTTTAGTCAACAACAATTTGATGAGGCAGATTCAGTTCAGTTCTCAGTATCAGATAAAATGTTAACAGATAAAGAAATACAAGACTCTGCACTACCTATCAATGTTAAAGCAAAATTATTTGAGAATAGAAAATTAAAAGATGGTACACCTGTATCTATTAGACCTAACCTAAATGGACAGGTTGTAAGAGATGATAAAAAACTATTTGTACAGACAATACATCCAGGAAAAAATTTAAGCAAGGCTCTTGGGTACGATGGTGCGGTTAGAGTTACAGACCCTCTACTAAATGTAAGTCAAAAAGCAAGAGCAAATATTGCGTCTGGCAGACAAAACAAGTTTCCGATGGCTGCTGCACAAGGTAAGCTGTCAAAGAAAAAAGCTACACTTGAAGGTCAAGTTTTAAATTTTAATCCTTTCCAACATCATCTCTTCGTAGACCCTGCTGGATATGCAGTAAAATCTATTAAGGGCGATGCTGTGATGTTTAATACTCAGATATATACAACAGGAACCTTAGATTATTATTCAAAAGAAAATGCACCAACACCGTTAGAGAATATTGAGTCAAATGTTTTATACAAATACGAAACAGAAGCAGAGAAGAAAGCAGACCAACCTTTAGAGACAGATACTCTATCTAAAGAAAAACTAAGAGAGTTTAACTTAGAGTTTGCCGCATCAGATGAAGGTATAACCTCTGAAGTGCAACAGGTTATGGATGTGGTTAATCCAGCAAGGTCCAGAAAAACAATAGCCGCACACTGGAAAGATTTTGTAGATAACTGGACTGTAAAGTTTAGACAAGCTGTTACAGACCAATACATATCAGTAAAAAAGTTTGTAGGTGAAGAAGAATACAAAGCTCTTTCTATGACTTATGGTTCTAGCGGAGCTACAGAGGCTGCGTTATTATATGGTGTCCCATTTATGGACAATGATGGAGCGATAGATTTAAAAGCAGATACCATCGGCACTGGACTCTTTACTAGGTTTGAGAAACTAGGGGATAAGCTAGAACAGTTTTTAGTTTGGGTTGCAGCGAATAGAGCCAGAGTTTTAGCGGGCAAAGGTTTTACGACAGGTTTTCCAGATGTAGCTGTGTTAGATAAAGCTATAAAAGATTTATATAAAATTGGTGGCAAGGCATTTGATGATGCCTATAAAGATTTAACAGAGTTTAACAATGCCTTCTTAGACATAGCTGTAAAGTCTGGATACTTAGACCCAGCATCAGCAAAAGTTTGGAAAGAGGACAACGGATATAATTTCTACATACCCTTCTATAGATTGTTGGAAGACCCAGACAGCAACAGCGGACCTAAGTCTGCGGCTGATATAGTCAATCAACCAGATTACCCTAAGTTTAGAGGTTCTAATTTACCTGTAAATGATTTGATGAGAAACATCATCAGAAATTATGCCTTTCTAACTGAGGCATCACTAAAAAATGCAGCAGGTTTTAAAACTCTTGAAAAAGCTGTGGAGATGGGTGTTGCTACTAGAGTTCCAAACAAAACAAAAACATCTGTGTTTGTTAGAAACAAAGGTAAGATACAGCACTACGAGGTAGAAAATAAATTAGTCCTTGAGTCTTTAACTGCACTAAATTGGAATGGCTGGCAGAATCCAGCTATGGGTGCTTTAAGAACTTTTAAGAGATACTTGACTTACGGTGTTACAGCATCGCCAGCATTTAGAATTAGAAACTTACTTCGTGACTCAATACACTCTGTGGCTGTCGGTCCTCTAAAATACAACCCCATAGAAAACGTCATGGAGGGCGGAAAAGGTTTATTAAATAAAAAGAAAGGTGAGTCTGAATTAAGAGCCAGACTGGCTTTCGGTGGTGGTAGTATCCACTTTGGACACATTTACGGTGATGACCCAAACGCTACCCAGATGTTGTTAGACAGAGCAATCGATGTAAATACCGTCATGAAGCGAGATGGATTTACAGCTGGAGCCAGAAGAATTTTAAACTCAAGACTGAAAAACGCACTAAAGAACTGGGAAGAGGTAGGTTCCTTTGGTGAAAACGTCAACCGTGCTGCACTATACAAGCAACTCAGAGACAAAGGTGTTAGCCACTTTGAGGCTGCCTATCAAGCCAGAGACCTTCTAAACTTTAGTAGACACGGTGCTAGCCCAGCTATTAGGTTTTTAACACAGTCAATACCATTTCTTAATGCTCGTATACAAGGTTTAGATAAACTTGGTAGAGCAATGACCAAAGGACAAAGAGCACAACTTATTTCAGTTCTTGGAACTTACTCTCTGGCATCCATAGCTTTATACTTAGCATACAAAGACGATGAAGATTTTAAAGCTAGAGAGCAGTGGGACAGAGACACATATCACTGGTTCAAAATCCCAGGTACCGAGGGTGCAATAAGATTACCTAGACCATTTGAGGTGGGTGCAATCGGTGTGATATTTGAGAGAATGGTGGAACAGATGGTTGACGATGATGTCCACGGTCAGTTATTAGCTGAGAGAATATCTCATGTTATTACAGAAACTTTCGCTATAGACATCAGACCACAGCTAATTACTCCAGCCTTAGAGGTTTACGCTAACAAGGATAGCTTCACTGGTAGACCTATAGAATCTATGGGTATGAAGAGATTACCAGCGTCTGAAAGAAAGTATGCATACACAAGTTCTGCTTATGTGGGTGCATCTAAATTACTAGAACTAGTTTCTTTTAATCAAGTAGAATTATCTCCAGTTCAAATAGAGCATTTAGTGCAGGGATACTTTGGCTGGGTTGGCTCTACTGTAGTATCCGCAGTCAGTTTTGTGGACTATCCTAGAAAAGCAGCAGAGTTTTTTACAACAGGATGGGACACTCCACTAGGTATGGGCTTCTTCAAAGGACTGCCTTCCGTTCAATCCAAATATAAAACACAATTTTATAATCAGTTAACTTCAATGAATGAAGTGTTTAATTTAATGAGGTTGTACGAGAGCCGTGGCGAGTACAACAAGGCACTAGAGGTTGCAGAAAAAAACAAAAATGTGCTCCAGTGGAGAAAATCATATGTCAAAGTAAACACTAAAATAAGTCAAATAAATAGGGAAATTAGAAGGATAGAGGCAGACAAAAATTTAACAAATGCCGAAAAGATTGACAAAGTACGACAACTAAATATCATTAAGAATGACATGATACAAAATCTAACTGAAGCTGTGTTATCGTGGGAGAAGAGCACAGGTGAGAGGGTTAAGAGACCTTTATGGTGGAACAAGTGACCCAAAAAGAAATTGTAGAGATTGTCGAGAAAACTGTGGAGCAAACCTTAACTAAAATGGGACTCAACTCTGAGCAGGTACACGAAGCACAAAAAGATTTCTTGTATCTAAGAGAGCAAAGAGAACTACACGAAAAGATTAGTGTGAGAGTCCGATTTATCATCATAGGTTTTATAGTAACTGGTGCAATAACACTTTTATTACTGGGGATAAAAGCTGCGTTAGGAATAAAATAATGAATAAAAGAGTGCTGGTAATTAGTGATTTGCACTTTCCATATCATCATGCAGACACCTTTCCTTTCCTTTCTAAATTAAAAAAAGTATATCAGCCCGACACCATCGTGATGATTGGTGACGAAATGGATTGGCATAGTATAAATGTAAGTCATGTAATAAATCCCGACTTACCTAGTCCAGCTGACGAATTACTGGGAGGCAGGTCACTGTGTAAACAGCTAGAGAAACTATTTCCTAAGATGGTTCTGTTAGAATCAAATCATGGTTCTATGGTATTGCGTAGAGCAATGGCAAAGGGAATGTCAAAGTTTTTTCTTAAAGACTACAACGAAATACTAGAAGTTAACAAAGACTGGATATGGAAAGAAAAACATATAATTAAGACAGAGAAGAATACTATTCTTTTCGCCCATCAATTTTGCAAGGATGTGGGTAAAGCTGTTAGAGAAACGAGTATGTGCTGTGTACAAGGGCACTTCCACACGGTGTCAGAGACCAAGTATGTAGGTACGGATTACTCACTAAATTGGGGAATGTCTGTTGGTTGTTTAGTGGACAAAAAATCACTTGCTATGGCATACATGAAGGTAAATCTAGCAAAACCAATACTTTCTTGTGGTATCATCACCGAGGGCATACCATATATAGTGCCTATGGTGTTGAATAATAGCGGAAGTTGGGATAAAAATATATATATATGAGGATAAGTTATCAAAATGGCTCACTATATATGAGCTTTACAGACGAGGAAGTTGACCAGATTGCAAGCAATAAACACACAGCAATTAAGGTTGACATACGCAAATTAAAGGTTTTACATGAGGATGTGTCCAATGCAGTTTCACAATACTGGAGAGACCAGAACATAGATGAAGAATTGCAAAAGGCAAAAGGAAGACATAACATTTGACAGTTTAGTGAGGCACCTCAATGCCAGAACTAAGCTGAAAGCAAATGTTAAATTAGGAAAAGTAAAAGTAAAAAATGCAGGAGGTAAAAATGCAAATACAAATACTAGGAAAAATACAAGATAAGTGGAATACACTAAATTGGAAAGGTAAGATATTTGTAGTGGTAGCTATCGCAGCTGTCGGCTATGGAGTCATTCAAGGAATATTCTAATGTTTAATCTACTAGTCGGACCTCTCACATCAATTATTGGCGATACAGTGAAAGGTTTTGTGGCAACTAAAAAAGCAAAATCAGAATTAAAACTTACTGAAATTCAAGCACAGAAGAGTTTGAAGGAACAGCAAATCGCAGGAAAAGTTGCGTGGGAGGCTTCGGCTGTAGACCAAATGAAAGGGAGTTGGAAAGACGAATTTGTTTTACTAGCCCTGATGGTTCCTGCAATTTGTAGCTTCCTACCCTTTATGCAACCACATATAGCTCGTGGGTTTGAGATTTTGGAAACTTTACCAGAATATTATACCCATCTCTTATATCTGGCTTGCAGTGTGAGTCTAGGTGTTAGAGCTGCTCCAGGTATCAAAGGCATGATTTCTAAAAAGAAGTAATGCCTAAATCAAGAAATTACAAAAGAGAATACGAAACATATCATGCTCAACCAGAGCAGAAGAAGAGACGTGCTGCCCGTAATAAAGCCAGAAGGCAAGCTATTAGAGAGGGTAGAGTTGCGAAAGGTTCTAAGATGGATATCCATCACAAGGACAAAAATCCAAAAAACAATGGCAAGAAAAACTTGAAAGTTGTATCAAGGTCAAAAAACAGGAGTAGAAAAATATGAAGGTATGTGAAAAGTGCGGATGTATTTGTCACTGTGAGATGACTTGTATGTGCGAGTGTGCGGGGTGTGAACATGAAGAAGAAGACAGCTAAGAAAAAATCTACAGTAAATAAGGCTGGTAATTATACAAAGCCAGAAATGCGAAAGAGATTATTTAATTCTATAAAAGCTCGTGCTGTGCAGGGAACAGCGGCTGGTCAGTGGTCAGCTCGTAAAGCCCAACTACTAGCAAAACAGTACAAAGCAAAGGGTGGCGGTTATAGAAGCTAATGCCTAAAACAAAGAGACAGAGAAGCCTAACAGCTTGGGGTAAGCAGAAATGGAGAACCAAATCTGGTAAGAAATCATCAAAGACTGGTGAGAGATATCTGCCCACCGCAGCTATTAAAGCTATGAGTCCATCAGAGTATGCTAGAACTACAGCGGCAAAGAGAAAAGCAAAAAGTAAAGGTAAACAGTTTAGTAAACAACCTAAAGGTATAGCAAAGAAGACAGCAAGATATAGGAGTTTTTCATAATGGGATTATATGCAAACATACACGCAAAAAGAAAGCGTGGAGAAAAAATGAGAAAGAAAGGTGCCAAGGGTGCACCAACAGCAGCACAATTTAAGAGAGCAAAACAGACGGCTAGGAAAAAGAAATGAACAAAAAAGGAAAAGCTAAAGTAAAAAAAGTAATTAAAGGCTTAGGCAAAGCAGTAAAAGCACACGCAAAACAAGGCAAGCTATTAAAAGCAGCTTTAAAGGACACTAATGGCAGACCCAAAAAAAGGAACAGGTAAAAAACCAAAAGGCACAGGCAGGAGACTATATACAGATGAGAATCCTAGAGATACCGTCAGCATCAAATTTAAGACAGTTGCGGATGCAAAAAATACTGTGGCTAAGGTTCGTAAGATTAATAAGCCGTTTGCTAGGAAGATTCAAATCCTTACTGTTGGCGAACAGAGAGCCAAAGTAATGGGCAAAACAGAGGTAGCCAACATATTTAAAAAGGGTAAGATAAGTATTAGGAATGCGAAAAGAACATAAAAATCCAAAGGGCGGGTTGACCGCCAAAGGCAGAGCATTCTTTAAAAAAAAAGAGGGTTCTAACCTTAAGCCACCAGTAAAAAGTGGTGTCAATCCTAGAAGGGTCAGCTTTGCTGCCAGATTTGCAGGTATGAAGGGACCTATGAAAGATGAAAAGGGTAAGCCAACTCGTAAAGCACTGGCTCTTAAAGCATGGGGATTTGGCTCAGTCGAAGCAGCCAGAAACTTCGCCAAGAGACACAAAAAAAAGAAATGATTATCGGGTTGAAATACTTGGTTATAAATGCATAGTTTTTATAGAGAATATGGTTAGAAAACTATTGGGTAAAAGTGAAGACAATAACTGAGGATATTTTATCTTGGTCAAAAGATTTTGTAGAACTACCCAATAAACATTTAGGAAATTTACCAACCTGTCCGTATGCCAAAAGAGCAAGATTAGATGGACACATCAGAGTAGTAGAAGAACCCAAAGGCGATAATCTCCTACAGACTATTGTAAGAGAGTGCGAACAAATAAAAGATTTAGAGAAGAAAATTACCATTGTAGGATGTGGTGATATATCAGTAACAGCTGACGAATTAATAGATTATGTGCACGCTTTGAACCATGTATTTGTGCCAAGAGACGTGTATTTAATGTGTCATCACCCACAGGATGGTGGTGAAGACGAACCCGTAGAGTTTCTTGAGGATACAGAATGGTATCCAGAGAATGAGTTCATGATGGTTTTAATACAACCTTTCATGGAATTAGAAAATGCTAGCGAGCATTTAAGTAAAACAGGCTTTTATGATAATTGGACAAAAGATTATTATGAAGGCACAGTAAAAAAACGACAATCATATAGGAGGTTGTACAATGGTAGGAATGAGAAAAAGAGCAAATAAGATGAACGGCATGAAGATGATGCGTGGTGGCGGAATGGCTGGAAAAAAACCCATGAAATTAAAAGGTGGCGGTTCAGCAACAAAGAAAAGAGCCACTAAAAAAAGAGCTACAAAAAAAAGAGCTAAGAAGAAAAAATAGAAGTGCCTTTAAAAAAAGGTAAAAGTCAAAAGGCGGTTAGCAACAACATTAGAAAGCTAAAGAAGGAAGGATATCCTCAGCGGCAGGCTGTTGCTATCGCCTTGACTAAAGCTAAAAAGAGGA
>Ga0208159_1000350_pt1 | contig 19138 bp, 11 predicted proteins | sample 9_EtaG_FD_184082 | JGI IMG/M metagenome (GOLD analysis project Ga0208159, IMG submission 184082) | Marine viral communities from the Subarctic Pacific Ocean - 9_ETSP_OMZ_AT15188 metaG (SPAdes) (version 2) | ecosystem: Environmental > Aquatic > Marine > Oceanic | place: Pacific Ocean | collected... | reverse complement strand
AATGATGAGATATAATCAGTTGTGCTTGACCCTTTTGGTTATCGCAGCGTATATAAACTTACTGAAATAATCTAATATTATCTGCAGTCTTTAAGGTTTCACTCTTATATTGAGTGGAACCTTTTTTGTATAACATCATTTCTTCCAGATCATCTTTAACTATGTTAAGGAATCTTGGTTTTAATAAGAATATATTTCTTCTATCATCTTGTAGTCTCTGTTCATACAAATAATTTGTCACCTCTTGAACTGGAGAATTTACAATAGTCATCCCCTCTATTCTGTCATCGTAGAACGTGATTGAATAGTTGGAGTCAACCTCTAATCCAGCAGGAAGAATTACCACACCACTTGTATTTTTAATTTCTGTTGTTTCAAAATGATGTGTTGCATTGATATTTTCATATGTCCCATACTTTTCAAGCAAATAATTCTCAAAATTGAATTGAGTCATAGGCCATTCATCATATACATTGATAATGTTATTACATGTCAAAACTAACCAATCTAAATTAGCATCTCCAAAAACTTGAAATGCAACATTATCTGGTCTGTCATCACCTACAATTTTATACTTTGTAAATACAGAAGCTTCTGCAAAAATATCTTCTCTGAGTTTTCCTCTCATAAAAAGATTTTTTACAGGAATATAATCAGATATCCTGGAGTCAGGAAGTCTATTGACGTATTCAAAATCTGGTAACTGACTAAAGTAATTTGACATTAGAATCCGATGCTTGCGTCGTTATCGTTTGAATAATCATCATTAAAGACGGGTTCAAGTTCGCTAAATCCCATTGTAATTTCATAGGATACCATTGTGCCGTCTTGATATGTTGCATAGTTTCCTGTTGGAGTGTAGTTTACTCCAAAGGACTGAAGGGCACACTCCTTAAATGCATTCAATTTGAAGTGTAAACCTGTACCACCATCTTCCTTCTCACCTCTATGTAGGTAACGGAGTTGGAAGGTATGTGGAGTCTTTAAGAAGAGATTTGATTTACTTCTTATTGGTGCCATTCCTTGTTTGAAAAATCTAATGATTGAAATAATAGTTCTTGCTTCATCTTTATCTCTAGGAGATAAAGTAAATTTAAATGAGAATGGTCTCAAGGTTGGACCTTTGAATAATAATTCCATGTTAGGGTTCATCACCATCCCTGTGGTTCTTGCTAACAACTGCTGACCCTCAACACCTGCTGCTGCAGCAGCGAAAGCATTTGCGATAGCCATATTTGCTGCACCACCCGATTTTTTAAAAAACTCAATATAACTACGACCAGCATCTGCAAATGCTTTACCTTCACCTGTATTGTTTGCAGCTGCATTTAATGTACTTAATGCTACATCTGCCTTGGCAATATCCAGTGCAGTCATCGATTGTGATCCCCAATCAGCCTGATTTTGATCGGAGATTCCAGATGGAATAGGAAGAGTTACTGAACCAATTGATCTACTACGCATATCTTGTCTGCCTGCATTACTAAATCCAAGTGATCCTGTACTAGCATTAATAAATTCTTGAGGCATGTATTCCATCATGTCAAATCGGATAACATCTTGTTTTGATTTTCCGAGACCTGTTGGATGAACTAATGTTGGAAATTCTGTTCTAGTTCCATCAGAAGATTCTTCAGTGGCATTAGTTAAACCTTTTATACCATCACCCGCTATCGGTGCTGCTGGTTTGGTCTGAGCATTATCATTATCATTTTCTGCATCATTTTTTTTCGAGTCTAATAAATTACTCTTTGTTGTTGGAGGAACACCTGCTTTATCTGCTGCTTTGTTTACGCCAGCATCAACATTTTTATGAATTGCTCCATTAGGATCACTGAGTTCATTCTTTAAACCAGCACCTGCCACGTTATCATCATAAGAATATGTCTTACCACCATCTTTTGTAGTGGCAGCCTTTTGCCACTTATTATCTTTAATGATATAAACATCTGTGGTTGAAGTTCCATCAGAATTTAATTTAGTCGCAGATGCATGATAGATGGGAGTTCCTTTATCTAGAACTTGCGTTTTAGTTCCACCAACTGTTCTAGTTTTTTTACCAACATCAGTCTTGGCCTGACCACTACAAATACTACCAGCTGGACATGGAGGGTCACCTGCTCCGAATAAACCCATTAGAGTATAACCTTTTTACTTATTTAGTACTCGTTTTGTATATTGTAATGATAGTAAATCATCAAGTTCTTCTCTATAGACAATATAGACCTGAGTTCCCAATTCTTCCCAGGTATATTGTCTGTAATCTCTCCAATGAAAGTTGATACCACGAAACCCCCAAGAGAAGATATCACTCACCGCAACTAATGGATGTTGATCATATTCAATATTTGGAGTCTTCGCATAATATTTGAAGGTACAGATGTTTCCCTCTTCGGGTATGGGTGTTACAGTATCATTCAACGCATATAGTATCAAATCCATCCTATCATCAAGATTTTTTTCAGATTTAAACTCTTGAATATTAGGTTCTATGCGGTTCATTTGATACCTAGTTCGTCTTCTGTAATAATCTTAAATTCAATTCTTCTATCCTCACAAAATTCAACAGCAGCTTTCCATTTTGCTTTATTTACTTCCCAAGTTTTGCATTCAAAGATGTAAGACTTGGTGACTCTCTGCTTCTTTTTTGGTGGTTTTGTTTGCTTCTTTGGTTTAACTTCGATTACATAGGTCTTAATTTGACCTGCATTTTCTTTCACTTTTATGATAAAGTCTGGGTAGTATTTGTGAACTCTTTTATCAAGAGGAGACATGTATGGGATGTAAAATTCTTCACTACCCCACTGAAGAATATTTTCATTCAGATCACACCAACGACAAAACTTGCGCTCCCAACTACTTCGACATATAATATTATTAGGATCTCCCTTATATTTTTTAGGAAATGATGGTTTGTATTTACTCTTAATACTTTCTGCCATACATAATATATAAGGTAAAAACTATTTATAAATGCCTAGTAACAGAACGATTGCACAAATTAAATCGGGTTTATTACGACCAGCATTGACATCTCACTTTGAGGTGCAGATTCCCATAGGGTCTGATAATCTCAATACATTATTAAAAGGTGTTGTTCCAGACGGTGCAGACCAAGATATATTGAATATATCATGTTCTGATGCATCTCTCCCAGGTTCTCAGATTGCAACTTTTGAACTTCAAAATGATTTTACTGGTGTAACCGAAAGGTATGCACATAGAAGAATGTATGATGATAGGATAGACTTTACATTTTATGTGGATGCAGAAAAGTATACACCCATTAGATTTTTTGAAAGATGGATGAGATTTGTAACAGGTGAAACTGGGACCAGATCTGATGGATCTACAATAGAATTGAATAACATTAATTATCACTATAGAATGAATTTTCCTAAGGAGTATAGATGTGAAAGAGGACTTAAGATAATAAAGTTTGAAAGGGACTATCAGACAGCACTTCAAAACCATGGACACTCTTCTTTAGAGTATGAATTCATCGGAGCATATCCTATCTCTGTATCATCGATGCCAGTGAGTTATGACTCTTCTAGTCTTTTGAAGTGTAGTGTCTCTATGACATATTTGAGATATGTTATTACAGAAATTACTCAACCAAAACAACAACCTCAACCCTCTGTTCCAACTCAAAAACCTCAGCAACAGAATACTCAAGAACCACCAGTCGCTCAAGAGAAAGAATCTAAAATTCAACAAAATATTATCCAGAATACTGGATCTGAAGGAGAGGGCCTTTATGACTCTGCGACTGGAGCAAGGTTACTTTCTACACAACAACAACTTATTGAAGAGGGAAAAGCTGGAGATAGACTTACTGCAGAATTAGCCGCATCGTTGGGAACTTAGAAAAACCCCTCTAAATAATCACACTGAAATACTAACTATAGGTCATTATGCCTTTACCAAAGATTGCTACGCCCAAGTATGATCTTGAATTGCCATCGACTGGACAGACAATTCAATATAGACCTTTCTTAGTCAAGGAAGAAAAACTTCTTGTCCTTGCAATGGAGAGTGAGGATACAAAACAAATCACGACAGCAATTAAGTCTGTTCTGAAAAATTGTATTCAGACACGGGGAGTTAAGGTAGAACAACTTCCTACATTTGATATTGAATATCTCTTCCTTAATATTCGTGGAAAGTCTGTTGGAGAAGAAATCGAAGTCAATCTAATTGCTCCTGATGATGGTGTAACTGAAGTCAAAGTTACAATTGGATTAGATGATATTCGGGTAGCGAAGAATGATGATCACACTCGTCAGATCAAACTTGATGATACCTTGATGATGGAAATGAAATATCCTTCACTGGATCAATTCATTTCAAATAATTTTGAGTTTAATGAGAAGAATCAAATGGAACAATCCTTTGATTTAATTGCATCTTGTGTTGATAAGATTTATAGTGAAGAAGAGGTATGGGCAGCTGCGGATTGCACTAAGAAAGAAATTAAAGAATTCCTTGAGCAGATGAATTCTACCCAGTTTAAGGAGATTGAAACTTTCTTTGAGACGATGCCAAAACTCTCACATACTGTGAAGTTTGTAAATCCAAATACCGAGAAGGAAAATGAAGTCCTTCTGGAGGGACTGGCAAGTTTTTTCGCCTAGGCATGATCCACATGGATCTTGAGGCTTATTTTAGACTCAACTTTGCCTTGATACAGTACCATAAATATTCATTAACTGAGATTGAAAACATGATGCCTTGGGAACGAGACATCTATGTTGAACTTCTAAAGCAACATCTCAAGGAAGAACAAGAAAAACAAGAACAGCGGCAACGAAAGTATGGCGGCTAAGACCACTGATCCTATTGATATCCTTCTTGAGATGGGTATTGACCTCGATAATTTGTCGGAGGAAGAGGATTATCTTAGTGCCTTGATGGAGGCAGCCAATACATTAACAATTAAGGATGCTAGTGATCCCCGTATTGCACCTCTTCAACAAGAGATATTAAAATTAAGAAAAAAAAGATTTAATAAAGCAAGACCAGAAGCAAAGAAGACAACAATAAAACCAGATGCTTTCTTTGATAGAAAGACCGATGAAGTAAAGCAAGATGTAAAAACTGGAGCAGTAGATCCCTCTAAACTTAAGTTTAGTTCAGCTGAGATTGCCCCAAAACAAAAGGCACTTCCTACCAGTGCAATAACTCCTTATCAAGCACCTGAAGAAGAGGAAGGTGAAAAGAAGAAAAGCGCACCAAGAAAGAGTGATCCCTTAAAAGATATTTTAAAGGGTGTTAATTCTATTATAGAAATTTTAAAGAGGCAACAAAAACTTTCTGCAAATCAGGCAGAGAAAGATAGAAAACGTGCGGAAAAACAAAAGCGAGAAGGAGCAGAAAATAAATTAGAAGATTCTGGTATCAAAAGTTTTATATCTGGCGCTTCCAAATTAATTAAACCGGTCAAAGGATTTCTTGATGGACTATTTGATTTTATTAAGAATATTCTGATTGGTACGATACTGATTAAAATAATTAATTGGTTTACTGATCCAGACAATAAAGAAAAGATAGATGCTATTGGTGATTTCTTTAAGAACACTTGGCCTGTTCTACTTGCAGCATACTTGTTATTTGGAAATAGTTTTGGTCGGTTTGCAGTAAAACTAATTAAAGTTGTTGGTGGATTTGTTATTAAACTGGCATCAAAGATAATACCCGCATTATTTGGTGCAGCCAAAAGATTTGGATTTGGAAAGAGTGCAGCATTGGTTGGCATCGTCGGCGGCGGAGCGATGCTTGCGGGTCGTTTGATGGATGGCGGCGAAGATGATAAGGATCTAAATCAACCTGATAAAAAGCAAAAAACTCCTCCGCCAGATAAACCTGCAGATGATAAGGATACACCAACGCCAGCACCTGCAAAGATGGAAGGTGGTGGAATTGTTCCTGGTAGTGGACCAAACAAAGACACTGTACCTGCCATGCTGGCACCTGGTGAATTTGTTATGAGTAGAGGTGCTGTCAGTAAATATGGTGCAGACACCATGGCATCAATGAATGCTGCGGGTGGAGGCACTAATTTACCTAAGAGAATGAATGGTGTTACCTATGCTGTAGGTGGTGGACTGATGGGTGATATGTCACAATATGGATATGATCCGCCAAAACCATCATCTTCGGTGGAAAAACCACACACTGAAAACAAGGATTTAGCAAAAAAATCTGCTTCAGAAAGCACTGGGTCTGGTTTTTTTGGTGGTATTAAAAAAATGTTTGGGTTTGGTAGTGATGATAAGGGTCCTGTTAATGATAAAAATAAAGCAAGAGAAGGTGCTAATGGTGAAGAAAACCAAGAATCTGGTAGCACTCTAAGTGACATCCAACAGAAAGCACTTCAGGTTCTTGCAAAGTATGAGTCTGGAGCAGCTGGATATGATGCTGTCAATCAGATTGGAACAAAGGGTGGTAGAGGTGTTGAGGGATTCTCTGGTGACATTAAGAAAATGCCTCAACATGAAGGTAGATCTCTGACAGATTTTACTCTCGGTGAAATCAAAGCACTGCAGCATGATGATAAGACAATGACTAATTCTCAGTGGATAAAGGCAGGAAAACTTCATGCTGTTGGCGCATATCAGTTCATTGGCAATACTCTTCCTGGAGTTGCATCCCGTGCTGGTATTCCTGATACTGCCAAATTCACTCCTGCAGTTCAAGATTTGATGGCACTTCAGTTAATAAAGGAGAGAGGAATTTCTCCATGGGTTGGCCCAAGTGATAAAGCAACTGCTTCTGAAAGAGCAATTGTTGAACAGGCAAGATTAGAACCAATCGCATATGATAATACATCTGGCAAAGGAGCTATCACTGCGTTTGGTGGTGGAGGAGGATCATATACACCTCCTGGCGCAGGTCCTGGAGGCGCTTCGCCATCTGGAACTACAATGGCATCGTTGTCCAATTATAAGTTTGGAAGTGGGATTGCAATGCTGACTGGTGGTAAGACAGCATCTGCTGGTGGTTCTCCATCTGGAACAACATTTGCATCATTACAAGGTAACAGATCATTTCAATCACCTCCAGGACCTCCGCCAGCCTCTCCTCCCCCTACTGGTGGTCCTGGTGATTCAATGTCTGGAGGATCTCAACAAGGATCTACTGGTAACAGTGCTGCCAAGCAGACAAATAATGCAAATAATTTTCCAGAGATTGATGCAAATGCAATGATTTCTATGGAAAAAGTTAAAGTTTTAGGTCTGACGTTAGCATAATATGGCATTACCAGCATTACTAGGAGCAGGATTAAAATCGATGAGCGGGGGCATCGTAAAGGGTGCTGCAAAAGGTGCTGCCACAAACTTTATCAAGGGTAAGAAGACTAAAGTAAAACCAGAAGCAGTGAAGGGTGGGGGAGAAGAAGAAAAAAAACCTGGAGCACTAGCAGTTCGTCCCAAGACATCAATGATTCCTCCTGGTGCTATTGTTCCAGCATCAATACAAGAACCAACTTCATCTGAATCTGGTGGGGAAACAGAGCAGGATACTATCCTTATTATAAAAGAGAAAGTAATTCAAATTCAGAATATTCTGAAAGGAACTCTTGCTGCAGAGAAAACAAGGTCCAAAGCAGAAAGAAGAGGACTTGAGAAGCAAAAGAGAAAGAAACAAGAAACTAGTTTAGAGAAAGTTGTACCTAACAAGGATAAGAAAGCTGGCAAAAAATTTAATGTTCCTGGAAAGGGATTACTCTCTGGTATTTTTGATTTCTTCAAGAATATTTTCTTGGGTTGGTTACTAATAAAACTTGTTAATACTGAACTACCAGGTGGTCAAAGTCTTCTTGCATTCATTGGTGGTAGTCTTAACTTTATAACCGATCTTGTATTGGGAGTACTTGATGCTGCAGGAACTTTCTTACTATGGGGTAAGAAAGCATATGAGGGAACTAAAGGATTTATAGAAGATAACTTTGGTGAAGGTGCTGGTGAGGCATTTGAAAATATAATGTCCAGACTGAACGAGGTATTTAATCTAATATCAATTATTGCATTAGGTGTTGCTGCATTTAATCCTTTTGAAGGTCTGGGAAAAGATAAGAATAAAGTAAAACTTGATAAGAGGGGACGAGATGTAAATAAGAGAAGACAAATAAAGAAAGACTTTGATAAGTTAAGGGAAGAAAATCCAAATCTTTCTAAGAAAGATGCTTTAGCTAGAGCAGAGAGGCAGAATAGAGATGTAAAGAAAAGAGATAAAATAAAACAAGAGTTTGATAAAATTCGGAAAGACAACCCGAAGATTTCAAAACCTGATGCTCTAAAACAAGCAACTCAAGCAGTTGATGCTCCAAAACCGCGTGGTGGTGTTTTTGGATTCTTTGATAAGGCAGGAGATGCTATAAAGACTGCTGCAAAAGGCACTCTAGAATTAGGAGGAAAAGGACTTAAAGCACTTGGTGGTGGACTCAATTTCTTATCTGGTGGTAACCTTGGAAAACTTGGTAATTTTTTACAGGATCAATATAAGAATGCATCCGAGTTTGCAAGAAAACAGTATGATAACGTAGTTAAAGTTGGGCAGAAGTTAAAATCAAAATATAATAGCGCAATGAATTCTGCGAAGGGAGCTCTTGAAAAACTAGGAGAAGCAGCACAGAAAAGAATTCTTCAACCAATCCTTGATAAACTAAAACCTTTCACTGATCCCATCGTAAAAGTAGCAAAAAAACTTCAGGGTGTCATCATAGACAACCTAAAGAAGATCCCTGGATTTGACAATATTCTTCAGGTCCTAAAGAAGAAAGGTATAAGCAGTCTTGGTGATGTTGGAAAGATTGCAAAGAAAGTTGGTGGTAAGGCACTACCTGTTATAGGTGGTCTATTTAACTTATTGTTTGCCTATGATAGACTGCAGGATGGCGACACAATTGGAGCACTTTTAGAGACATTATCTGCAGGTTTTGATTTGGCAGGTCTTGTTCCTGGTGGTCAGTTTGGGCCTCCAATATCAATGGGTATTGATGCATATATGTTTGCTCGCGATTTTGTTCCTGCGATACAAGAGACAGAAAACAAAACGGTCAATGCTATGGGACTTGGTGATTTAAAGTCTAATTTAGATAAGGCAGCATCATCACTTCCTGATCTTGGATCTCTTGTCAAAATGTTTACAGGTGGTGATAAAAAAAATGAAACGAGTGATAGTCAAACTGGAGGATTTGGATCTGCAGATACCACCACTGGTAATGTTGCTCCAATTGATACCGGTGCTTCGTCTGGTGGAGCAGGTATCAGAAATCAAGGTGAAGGATCTAAACTTGCTGGGGAACTTGGTAGATACCTTGATGAACAGGGTCTTGGTGGATGGGGATCTGGAGTACACCAGCATCCAGAACACGCGCCATGGCCTAGAGAGTCGGGTCATAGAGCAGGATCTTTACACTATGAATCTCAAGGTGGAAGAGCAATTGATATTGGTGGATGGGGACCTAACCTCTTTAGGAGGAAAGGTCAATCAGGAGTAGATGATCAAACACAAATTATTAATGCCATCAATACCTGGGAAAAGAGTAAAGGCATAACTCAACGTGCCGAGTTTGCATATGAAGGAAATGATCCTGGTGGTCATGCCGATCATGTCCACATTGCATATGGTCTTGGTGGTCTAGTCAAAGGTATTACCCATGCAATGCTGGGTGAGAAGGGTAAAGAATTTATTATTGATAATGATTCTTATACTGCCATTGAGAGTGCGTTTCCTGGGTTATTTGATGCAATAAACAAAGCAAAAGGTCCTACTGCTGTAGAAACACTCATGGCATATACTGATTATGAGAAACCACAAGCACCTCAAATGCAAATGGTAGGTAATCAATCTGCTCCTGGTTATTCTGGTGGAGATGAGAGTGGATCTACGACAGATACCTTAGCACCTGCGAACCAAGCAGGAGGTTCATCCTATAAAGATATTCTTTATAAATTTGGGTAAATAGATGTAGAGGAAAATACCAATGTCAGAAACAAAGAAAATTCAAGGACAGAATGCAGGATCTTGTAAAATAGAACTTGCCACTATATTTGATAAAAAAGATCCCAATCGCTCCGTCAGTGTTGCTGGTGGTTTTGTTGAAATGAGATACTATGAAAGTATCTTGCAAGATGGAATCCAAGCATCATTTATGTTTTCTGATGCAGGTAATTCAATTGATGGAAAGACTGTAAGTGAAGGCCTTCCTTTAAATGGAGGAGAAACTTTTAAATTTAAGGCTCAAGATAATAATGAAACGACATTAGAATTTGAAATGATCGTTGGTAATGATACGAATATATCATCAGAAACTACCAAGTCTCTTGTAATTCTGCCTCTATCATCTAAAGCATTTGCTGTTAATGATACTCAAAATGTTAGAAAGTTTTTTCCAAAACAAAAGATTTCTGATCATGTAAAAACTCTGATGACAGATTTCTTGAAAACAGAAAAAACATTAGATATTGAAGAAACTAGTAACACTCTTAAAGAGTATGGATTGAATAGAAAACCATATTACATGCTTAATACTTTTGCTAAGAAAGCACAACCATCTGGTGGAGAAGGTCAGACTGCAGGATATTTTTTCTTTGAAACTTCAGAAAAGATGATCTTTAAGTCAATTGATAGTTTCTTTGATGAGGAGAAAAACCCTAGGAAAAGATCAATTATTTACAACCAAGGACCAGAGAAGAATCAAGTTCCTGAAGGTTATGATTATAAAGCATTAACATATGACAGAGAGAGTGCTAGTAAATTAGAAATGTCAAAGATGGGAGCATTCTCAACTGCTTCCATAACATTTGACCCAATCAATTTTAATTTTAAGAGAACTGTTTTATCTACAATAGAAGACATAGTAGAGAATGTTGATGAAGCAATTAAACCACTGACATCCGCAGCAAAGGAACTTGCTACTTTTAATCCATCGTTGATACAAGAGTTTTCAAGAACCACAATGAATTTTCTTGATACTGGAGCCTTTAGTGAAACTGCTGAGGGATCAAAAGAAAATAATTTTGACTTTGGTGGTATTTACAATCAATCGATTATGAGATATAATCAGGTTTTCGCATCCAAAGTCAATATTTTAATTCAAGGAGACTTTGAGTTACATGCTGGTGATATGATATTCTTTGATGCTCCGTCACCAGAAGAAGACACAAAGAACGACGAGATTGACAAGCAGGCTGGAGGTCTATATATTATAGCAAGTCTATGTCATCAAATAAAACCCGATAAGACTCTGACTAAACTTTGTTTAATACGAGATTCCTTCGGGAGACAAGGAAACCACGCAAAAAGGTAACAGCACATGGAAAGCATCGAAAAGCATATTGAGAAAGATAAGCAAATTTTGCAAGATCCTACAGTTTCGCCACAGCAACGCCGTCATATTGAAGGTGAATTGCATGAACTAGAGGAATATGCAGAGCATCATAAAAAAGAAATCGAAGCAGGAGATCATCACGACCCTTCTTACTTAGAATTATTTTGTGATCAAAATCCATCCGAACCAGAATGTCTGGTATATGACGACTGAATATGGCACAAGACGGAGGAGCACTATTCGATTCAGGTCTATTAGGATCTAGTTTTCACTGGTGGATTGGTCAGATTTCTGACGATTCAGTCTGGAAAGAAAATATTATACCCACTCCTCATGCAAGTGAAGGTGAAAATGTAGGCTGGGGTAGAAGATATAAGGTAAGAATTCTTGGTCTTCATGATCAGGGTGAAACTGAAATACCCTCTAAAGACTTGCCCTGGGCTAATGTGATGATGCCCGTAACATCGGGAGGAAGTCTTAGTAACAGCGGTCAGACGCCAGCACTCCGTCAAGGAAATATGGTGTTTGGTTTCTTCATGGACGGATCGGCAATGACCGTTCCTGTCATCATGGGAGTTCTATCAAATAATGCTCAGAACAAACCTGCACTAACTGTTGGTGATAATAGAGTCACAAATAACCAAGCAGGATCTCTTGCAGTCAGTGGATATGCTGATGGTCAAGTCACTAAAGATCCAAAAACTGGAGAGAAACCAACTCCTCCTGATGGAGACTTAAAATCAGAACATCCCAATTCATCCCCTGCTGCACAACCAACAAAATCAGACGCAAAACTGAATAAGTTTGGTTTAAGACCAGATATTCCACTGACTCAAATTCCTGGAGGACTAGAAACAGCACAGGCTGCAAGAGAGAAAGCAAGGTCACAAGGGAAGTCAGTTCAGGAAGTAGAAAATGCTGCAATGGCAGCAGTAGCAAACCTTGTAAAACATCAAGAGGCAGTAGCAACATCTCCTAGTGCTCCCTTTAAGTCAGGAGCACAGAGAGAAAGTCCTGATGTTCAAAATATTACTGCTGGTGATGTAAAGGAACAAGATTTGGCAGAAGAGAAAACTGTCATGCCTATTCCTGATGATCCTGTTGGATCTGCAATGAAATCAATTCAGATTATCATTGAAAATATTTCCACAAAAATGGATAAGTATTTGAATGCTATCCAGAGTTATGTTGATGCTGTATCAACCACTGTTGGGAACCTTGAAGACATGATCTGTAAGGGTGCAATGCAGGCAGCAAAATATATGAAAGTTATTTTTGACAAGATAATGGAATTTGTTTTGAAGCAACTAAACAATGTCATGACGAAAGTTGTTGCTTCATTACCATCTTCTTTTAGAAATCAAATTGGCGATTTAAAGGAGAAATTAAATGAAATGATTTTGGGAATGTATAATCAAATGATAGAAGGAGTTGGAGATCAGTTGTGTGCATCTTTAATGGATGCATTAAAACCCAAAGAAAGAGAACAAGAAGCAAGGAGAATCGCACAAAATTTAGGTGCTTCAGGTGGATCTGCACAGAGTGGTATCGATCCAGATACTGGAGCAGCTATTGGTATTGGTGATGGTGTTGGTAGTAATGGAAAATTTGTTACCTCTCCAAAAGTTCCGATGTGTTATGCTGAGAGTCTTGCATCAACTGTAATATCTAAAAATAAAGCACAGATAGAAACCGCGAATAATAATGTTGTTCGTAGTTTAAATGCATATCTTGATGGAGTTCAATCAGAAATGGATAGTGTTGCTAGCACTTTGAGTGCTGGAAAAGAGTTGATGAGTAGTGGGTTAGGTGATTTATTTGGAGATTTTGGATCAAGTGCCGATACAATAACTGGTGGTATGGATGGCGCAATATCAATGATTCCAGATATTGCTGGTGGTCTTGGTTCTGCTCTAGACTTTGCCAATGTTATATCAAATGTTTTTCCTGGTGAATTGGAACCAAAGAAAGCAATCAATGATTTTTATCAACTTGCTACTGGTGGTTCAGGAGCAGCTGCGGCAGAACTTCCTAGTCTTGAATCTATTGGCAATTCTGTTATTAATAGTGGTGATGCAAGGCAAGATAGAATGACAACACCACAACCTCCAGCAGATTTTACCACTCCAACTAAATCTCAAGAAGATGTTGATCTTAATTTCGGCAGTACTAATGATGATGGTAGTTATAGACCTATGACTCAAGAAGAACGAGACTCAGCACTAACAATCCTTTAAAACTACAATAAATACTCACACATGACATCAGAAGAATCAGTATAAGATGGCAGGGTCTAAGTCCGACAGAAAACTTGATGGAACATACACTATATTCGCTAATGGTAAAGAAGCGAATGATGCTGTTCGTGTTGGATATATTGACCCTAAGAGAGGATATATAAGCGGACTTTCTGTATATCAAGCAAATAAGTATGCAGAAAAAAATCCTGGCACTCAATTTATTATAACCAACAGAGATAAAATAAGATATATCAATATTAATGAAGTCAATAAATTAACAAATAAGGATACTCTACCGTCATCTAATCCATCTGGTCTTGTAGATAAAAATGATGAATTTGATCCTTGTAATACAGTAAGAGGATTTAAAACAGACCCTGATACTTTAGGAGAACCAGTCATAAGTCCACCAGCTGGTGAAGGTGGTGAGTATGGTCCGAACAGTAATGGTGCTGATGTAAATTATGCTAAGTATGGATCAGAAAAAAATACATGTAGAGTAAGAATAGAACTGCAAGGTGGTGGTGGAATTGGAGCTCTTGCAACTCCAATTGTTGGTCTTGATGGAGCAATTCTTCATGTTCGCATGATTCATGGTGGGTTTGGTTACAAAATTCCACCACAAGTTCGTATTATTGATGATTGTAAAAGAGGTGCTGGTGCCAGAGGTATATCAGTATTAGGCGGCGTTGAAGCTGCTATAGAAGAAAATTTTGATGATGAGGCAGATGTAGAAGAGTATGATTTTAAATTGGGTGATTTTAATTATGATCCCGATGATAACCCATGGGGAAAAATTTATGAGATGAGTGGTCAAACTGTAGTTGGAGATTGGAATCCTGCTAACATTTTGAGTTTGACTAACGCAAATAGTTTTCAAACAGAATTGAATGCATATTTGGCATTTCTTAAAGGTTATGATCCAAATAAACCCTGGTGGACAACCAGAGACGAAACTCCCGTGAGAGTTACTGGCGATAAAAAAAGTAAAAAGGCAAATAAATTAGGTAATGTTTTATTTCCAGTACAACACCCAGCATGGGGTGGTGAAAAAAATGTCTCAAAAGATTTAATAAATGTTGAGTTTGAGGTATATGGACAAGGAAGCAAGGGAAATAGATCTATTTTCTATGAGTTTACTGCTAAAGATAAATCACATAGGTTCAAAGTAAAAGGCATTACTCATGAAGAAAGGAATGAAAAAACAAGAGTTGATGTAATCAAAGTAAAGGCGAATACTACTTATGATGTAGTCGCTTCTGTTATTAAAGATAGAGGTGCTAAAAGCGAAGTAGTAGAGCAAGGTCTTCTAAAAAATGCGGGTAAAAATGCAACAGAAAATAGAAAATTTCAAGAAGAAGAACGCAGTTCAACTATTTTTGGAGACATTGTTGGTTCTTTAAATGATAATGATGATATTCAAATCACTGCAAAGAAAGGAAGATTTAAAGCATCTAATAGAAGACAGGTAAGTGTAAAAGTTCCAGATGATATAAGAGAAAAATTTAAAGATCAACCAAATAGATTTAAGCGAGCAACTTTTGATTTAACATATAGAGTGAATGTACCTGGTGCTACTAATGTAACACGTACAGTTTTGCCAAGTTTCATGAATAATTATGCTGTTGCTCCGCAATATGAATCTAATCAACCTGGAACAGATAAGGCAGGCAAACCATATTCATTATTCTATAAAGAGCATTTTCCTCATGATGGTGAATATGTCTTTAGAGGAGCTGCTGATAATCAGGGCGAAGTCCTCTTAGATGGGGAAAAGATTATGGATATTACTGACACCTTCCGCCAAAACCCTGTAAAGGTAAAGAGGCAGGTGAAAGAAGGTCTTCATGAAATCAGAATTGATTTGTTAAATTTCCCACAAAAGAAAATTATTAGTGAGACTTATACTTCTGATGGCGGTGATAAAACTAAGGTAAGGACGGTTAAGTTTAATGTTGTTGGTTCAGGTTCAGGTAGACATAGAAAAATTAAAGCAGTTTTTACAAACAAAGCAGATGCTTCTGATAACTTTACCATTGATAATGATGGAGAGAATAAAGAAGTTAGAGAAGTACAACGTAAAGTAACTGCTGGTGCAAAGTATGATGTTAAGTTTATAGCAACTGCTGAAAAAATTGATCCAAATAAGGAAAGAGAGATTTCAATTGATATAGCATCACCTGGAGAGAAAGGTAGAGGAAAGAAGGCCCGTATTGGTAGGGTCGAACGTAAGAAAATTAGATATTTAGATGAACGAGGAGATGATCCAAATGCAACCCTGAGTATTGACTCAACATCACCAGGACTAACTGCTAAATTTAGCGATGATGGATCTAGAATTATTACAAAGGGTAATGGCGATCTTTCTTTGAAGTTTAAATGGGATGATGACCCCAAGAGTGCAGGTAAGGCAGTTGGAAGATTAAAGATTGAAGATATAACTTTTAAGCAAGTAGGTGAGAAGGGAGAAACGATTGAGACTATTAAAATTGGAAAGAAAAGTGTAAATGCCATTATAGAACAAGGTTGTATTGAAAACGGCACCAAGAATAAAGAAACAAAAGGAAGTTCTGATAGAGTCTTTGCAGACTATCTTGGATCTGCGAATGACAATGATGATATGCAAGTCTTTGTCAAGAAGGGTGGTGTTTTCACATCATCTAATAAAAGGAGAATTAACAGAGATGGTGAGGAAGGTAGCAAAAAAGGTAGAGGTACTTTTGATCTCGAATATGTATTTGATGTAAAAACTACCGGATTAAAACAAGACCTTTGGCAAGATCTCAAGGATCAGGATATTGTTAATGACAGCACTGGAGAATCTTTAGAGAAAAGTGATATTGAAAAAGCAGTAGTATTCAATACAAGAAAGTTTATTGATAAAGCAAACAGAAAACTTTATAGAATGAGACCTGACGTGGGTCCTTTTGGAGATTTCTTTAATAGAGATGGTATCACTCCATTCAACCCAGTAGAACTTGATAGAGAGATTCCTGCTGTCCCTCCCACTGTAAATCCTGCAGTTCCATTTTCAAAGCCAAAAGCAAAATTCATAAGAAAAGATGGTAAAGTATTTTTAAAAGTTATCGGAAAAGGTAAAGCAAATATTGGTTTTAAATTAAAAGTTGATGACAACCTTAGAACCTCTGGAGTATTTGCAAAGGAGATAAGAATTAATGCAGATGGCACACCTGTTAGATTAAAGAGAGATATTAATGTAAGAAATGGATCCTTAGTCGGAAGAGAAAAAGAAACCATCCAGGGGGAGGGAACTTTTACAGCAGGTAGAGAATATGAAGTCAAATCTATTGGAGGATCTGCAACATCTGGATTTGAACCTGTAGATAAAACTATTGTTTTTGATGATAATATTGATAATGGTCTTGATAATAATGGAGAACTTGAGATTAGATTTATCAAACCTGTTGATCAGCCTAAATCCCAACCACCAAAACCTCCTAAGAATGGTAGAAATAATTCATCTAATAAAAATTTAGATGATGCGGTAGGTTCTTGTGATGATTATGCAGGAACTCATGAGATTGTTTGGAAAGATATAAAATTCCCTGCATCAGGAACTTATACAGTCGATGTTCAGGTAGACGATAATGTACGTTTAGAAATTTTTAATAAAAAATTCCAAGCACAGACATTAGAGATCAAAGGATTTAGAGGTCCAGGAAAATCTAATGGACTGCAAACATTTGCATTAGAAGTTCAAAAGGGAACTTACACAATTAAAGCATTCTTGCAACAAATTCCTGGCAAATCAATCTATGCGGGTAATCCGATGGGACTCGCTGTCAATATTAAAACTGCATATGTTACAGTTCAGAAAGAAGTTACGCTTCTTCGATCTTGGAATCAAAATCCTTTTGGTGCTGCTTTGACGATTCAAGCTCCACCGCCACCAATTCCTCAAGAACCAATAGATGAAACGGCAACTGCAGATCCCTGCCCACCAAATCCAATTTGGACCACAAGACACCCAGACTCTTCCGATCAATGGCATCCAGTGACTCATCGCTTTGCTAGCGGAAGAAGATCATGGAGTAGATTCATGAATCGTTATGCCATGTCACCTGTTCTTCCTATTGGAACTAAAGGTAGTGGATATAGTGGATCACAATGGAGTAATACCTGGACTGCTAACATCCCATACACTGGTTTCTATGTCTTCAAAGGAACAGTTGATAATTTTGCTGATGTTACCATTACTCAAGACCCCGATAGCAGTGAAGTTTTAGAGATTACCACACAAGAAGTTAAAAAAGTTAATGGATTCCGCACGGAAAAAGATAATCTCACAATTAACAAAATATTCCTAGAGAAAGGTAAAGCTAAAATTGATATTACAGTCAGAAATGGAGAGAGAATTAAATACAAGCAAGTCACCAAGAAAGTATTCAATACTAAAGATTGGGTAACAAAACCCACTGAAAAATCTTCCAAAGTTAATGTTGATTTTGATGTTTATGGACAGGGATCAAAAAGAAATATGGGATTGAAGTTTATCTTCAAGGAGAAAGGTGGTAAGGATACATTTACAATTGATAATGTTGCTACTAATGAAGCAGTAGAGACTATTAAAAAAAGAGTTAAGCGTAACACAGATTATAAGGTTACTGCAATTGCTACTGGAACTTTTTCCGTAAAAAATACAACAAATGAATTTAATATTGATTATGTTGAATTAAATCCATCAAATGAATCCATTAGAGTTGTCAATGATGGTAAAAAGATAGAACTTAAAGATGGAAAGGGTAGTGGTGCTAATGTTGAGTTTGAGATTAGATCAACTTCTCCAGGGGTGACCGCTAAATTCTCTAATGATGGTAGAAGATTAAAAGTAAATGGAAAAGGTGATGTTACTATTAGGATAAAGTATGATGATAATCCGAACTATGCTGGTGAAGCTGTTCGATCAATATCAATCGCTGGTACAACATGGAGAAAAGAGAGTACGGAATATGGAGAAGAAACCAAAACACTCAAAATTGGTAACTCAAACTTTGGTGTTACATCTGGGGCATCTTCTACAAAAAATATTTCATTCAAATTCAGTCATGATGATGCAAGAGATGGTAATAGAATAAGAATACCAGAACTCAACATCAATTCTGTTAAACCTTCAGGAAACAAAGGCCCATTTAATCCTGAAGAAGTTACTACTAAGATAGAAACAGGAAAAGTATATGAAGTAGAATTTGTAACGGAGAATAAAGCATTCTTAAGACTCAGGGATAATGGGAAAAAAATTGAGTGTAATGATAATACTGATAGTGACCATAAAGACGCAATCATAAGAATATCTGATGGAACATTCTTCGACCTTGTAAATGGAGGAGAAAACGGTCAACCACAAAATATTGGTAAAGCAAAATTTAGAGTTGGAAGTGCATTTACACAGACAACTACAACTACTACAACTACTACTAGTAATCTAGTTCCAGAACAAGGTACATCAAAAGTCTTTGGTAGAGGAAAGAAAGGAACTGAGAGCAACATACCTGGTCAAATTATTTTTGCAGACATCATCGGGTCTGCAAATGATAATGAT
>Ga0208159_1000348_pt1 | contig 19218 bp, 17 predicted proteins | sample 9_EtaG_FD_184082 | JGI IMG/M metagenome (GOLD analysis project Ga0208159, IMG submission 184082) | Marine viral communities from the Subarctic Pacific Ocean - 9_ETSP_OMZ_AT15188 metaG (SPAdes) (version 2) | ecosystem: Environmental > Aquatic > Marine > Oceanic | place: Pacific Ocean | collected... | reverse complement strand
GTCTGAAGCCTTAAGTAAATCAGCCTGCATCAGCTCCCGTGATGTCTCTAACGATACTAACCTAGCCGTAAGTTCTGTGTATGCGAACACGCCCATTGCAACGAGCACAATCAAACTGGCAACCGTCTTCATCGGCATCTGTACAGCTGCGGACTCGGAAATTTTAAGTGCCATTAGTTTGCTAGTGGATTCTTGCTACTTGCTTTCAGTTCCTGTATTTCCAATTCTAATACTTGAATTGTTTTTTCTAAAACTGCGATGTCCTTTTTGTTTTCACCTAAAGTTTGAATGATAGGATCTGGATTAAATGCTTCCATACTGTCTAACTTAGACATTACTTCACCATATTTTATGAACCCAGCACCTATTGCACCAAGGACACCAATCAAAGCAGCGACTCCTGCCAATTGTTCTTTTATTTTACCCATTTTTTAGTACCTCTATCTCTCTTATCAATTTTTGTTTTTCAAGTCTAATACTATTAATCTCGTTTTGTTGCGTAAAAATAGGGTCATTTTGTTGGTATTCTGCAAGGTTTTTTGTGTAAATTATTCGATTATCAAAGATATTAAGTTGGTCTTCGTATATTTTATCTTCTTTATAAAACGGGACATTATAATTTAATAGAATAGAATTGTCCATCATTGCATTTATTTTTATAAAATTTTTAGCTTGCAAATTTTTACCAACTTCTTTAATCTTTTCGTCAATTTTATCTAAAGTTTCAACAAGTCTAGCATCCGCTTTAGCCTCACGTACCTTTTCTTTTTGTTCTGCTCTACTCTCTGTCTCAGCTTTGGCTGTTTCAGTAGGCTCCTCGCCACTGGATTCCTCTGCAATCTCTTCTGGTTGTTCTTCTTTTTTTTCTTCATTTGTTGCCATCTCCATTGGTTTGTTCATTATGGGTTTTTCCTCTTTTTCTTCAACAAACTCTTCAAACTCCTCTACCATTTCTTCTGGCATCTCTTCAAACTCTTCGACCATTTTGGGTTCTTCCATAGTTTGGAATGATTCTAAAGTAGGTTCTTTGTATTCCATAAGAGATACAACTTCAAACTCTTCCTCTATTTGAAACTCTTCTGTAATGGCAAACTCCTCTTCAAACGTAAATTCTACAATTTGTTCTATTTCTTCAAACTCTGTAAACAATTCTTCAAACACCTCTGTTATCTCTGTTTGTATGGCAGGTGGTAGTGGTGCGTAATCGATATCTAATAATGTTGCTCTAAGTTCTGCACCGACCAAATTGGGTCCTATCGCTGCTGTAGAGTTAGTGTCTCCACCATCTAATCCTTGCCACTCCCAGCTCCAGTTTCTTGCTCCTGTGCCATTGTGAATTACTGTATCTGTGTATGTAAAAGTGTTGCCATAATATCCAGCGTCGTTGTTTCTACTTTGTGTTGTGCTATTTAATACATTGTTAGATTCATCTAATATTTTTACTGTTGTTGAATAAGTATCTCTTTGTCCACCACCAGAGGATGCTTGACCACATTGATGAGCAGAACCTACCCACTCACAGTTTTGTACTTCTGTTGTAGAATTTAATCTTACGCCACCATCTAAACTATTTGCTGTTGTTGTAAACTGACCACCGTTTTGTTTTTCTGTTGTGATATTAGATAAAGATCCATTTGCTGATACAGTCCCGGTTCCTGTTGCCTCTATCTCGTTTGGATAATATGTTGTACCAGACATTGTCCAGTTGCTAGTGCTATTAAAACCATCAATAGATCCACTAGAGTTTTGTAAATTAGTTTGCCCGGTGCCTGCGTTGGGTAATAGATTACCTGATGTTGCTTCCTCAGCGTTACTCTGCGTTATCCATACGGATATCGCTAGGAGGAGTATTAGCTTTTTCATTTGCTTCCTCTATAATTTTTAATTCTTTTACGTATAAATCATAGTCAGGTCTTAACTTGTCATATTTTTTCCAAGCCTCTGTTGCTTTAGAACCTATCTGTCCTTCAAACGGACAAGGTGTTCCTGCGTGATGCATAGCTTGAAAAACTCTTTCATCCTGACAAAGCATACTTACAGCTGCTACTTTCATACCTTGATTTGATAATTCTCTTGCTAATTTTATTCTTTCACAATTTTTATCTCTAAAATGTTTACCACCTGATACACCTAAACCAAAAGTTTGAACACCAGCTGATACACCCACAGCGCAAATATCCATACCACCTGCTCCTACGTTTGGTGCAGATGCAGTTGGAGGTGCTGATCTTATATTTGATGTTGAATTGTTTGTTGTTGTAGAGGCAGAACTAGATCCTGATTCGTACGTTGTGGCATTAGTATAGCCACCCGTTATCGAAGTATTCGATCCGCTTGTATTATTTTGAGTCGTATCTGCGTACACCAAGCCTGTGAAAAGACACGCCCATAAGAGGGCATATAGTCTTTTCATTTTAGTTTACCCAGAATTTACCAACGATTTTTTCCCAAATGCTTTTAATTTTTTCCCACACTTTTTTAATCATTTTTCTTCTCCTCAATTTCGTAAAAGAAGTTATCCGTATCTTCGGTCTTCCATTTACTTGTGTTTTCTACATTCCATTCAGATGTTTGGACTTTCCAATCTGGTACATTATTCTTCACTGTAAATGAAGGTATGTCCCATATACATCTGTTGTTAGGTTGTGCTGCATAGTTCCCATCATCGAGGGCTATGATGTGAGCACATTTGTGCTCGTGCGGTATCTCTGAATGATCCGTATCCATTATATTACTTTCAGGATGTGCAAAGTCAACAGTAAATAAATATTTACCGTGATGCCATTTTTTGTCTTTGCCTATGTATTTACCGGCTTGTGCCTCTAGGATATCCCAAGAATGCACAGAAGGATAATAACTAAAACAGTTCCATAACTGTAACTCATCAAGTCTACGTTTAGGAACGTCTTTCGCTTTAAAACCTCTTTGAATAAACGCAGTAATCGGCAAACGGTAGAAGATTGCACCATTTTCCATAATCGCGTGAAATAAAATCGATTTACCAGTGATCGAACTAATCCCAAAGATAATACAATCTTCAACTTCGCCGTGATGTTTCTTAAGATCATAGAGATATTCTCTCCTGATTTGTGCGTATTCCGGTGGTATGTTTGCGTTTAGATATGCCATAGTTAATCATTTATTGTTCCCCAATTCTTACCAGACTCATAATCAACTTTGTTAGGGATTTCTAATTTAACAGCATTCTCCATAATCTCAACAATTTTTTTAGCTTGTTCCGGTGACTCCACAGAAATATCCAACTCATCGTGTATTTGTATGTGTGCGACAATTCCTTCTTTGTATAAATCTAACATAGATTTTTTTGTCATATCAGCAGCAGAACCTTGAATTAATTTATTAAGAGCCTTGTATGTGTATGCTCTTTTTATTCCTGGGCCATACTCTGCTCTTGCCTCATCAAAAGGTAAAGCTTTGTGTATACCAAACTGATTTGGTTCCCATAAATGAAATCGACATAGTCTACCTAGTAATGTTCTTATTTGTCCTCTTCGTTGTGCTCTATTAGAAACAGAGTTCATAAGTGATTTAACAAATGGTACTCTGCTGTGATAAATATTAAATAGTTCTTCTGCTTTATCTTTACTAACACCTAGTTCTGCTTGTAGCTTTGCTTTACCCATACCATAAAAAAGACCCAAATTGATCGTCTTCGCAGCTGTCCTTGGTATGTTTGCCATTTTTGCTACGATAGTATGAAAATCTGCATCACCCTCATCGTAAGCCTCTTTAACACCAAATACACTGGTGTCTTGGTCTAGAGATGCATAGTGCACTACAAGTCTTGGTTCTTGTTGACTGTAGTCAAAGCATCCCCACTCGCAACCTGACTCTGGTAAAAATAGGGATCGAATCAGTGGACCTAGGTCTTTATTACGAGCAGGAATCTGTTGTAGGTTAGGATTAGAATATGAAAATCTGCCAGTGACAGTGCCACCTTGGTCAGATCTTATTTGATTAATATCCGCGTGTATCCTACCTTTGTGTTCATATTTTATTATTGTATCAATAAAAGTTGTGTGTGCCTTGTTTATCTCTCTAGCTTTTGCTATGTTTTTAACTAGAGGATGCGTATGATTAGACAAAAAGTTTTTAGTAAAGGATGGTGCTTGTGTTTTTGCAGTTCTTTCATAAGGTAAATTTAACTTGTCAAAAACTTTGGCAATCGATCTTGCTGCCCATATTTGACATTCTACTCCTGTCTCTTTGGTTACTTCTAATAATAATTGTTTTTCTTGTGTACTTAACTCTTGTTTCAATTTATGAGCTGATTCGGTATCGACACGAACCCCTTTAAATCTCATATCAACTAGACACGGAAACAAATCAGTTTCTAAATCAAAGATAGATCCTAGATCCTGGTCGCTTAATTCTTTTTGCATCACTCTCCATAAAGAATAGGTCAACTCTGCATCCCTTTTTGCATAATTACCTACGTATAGTGCGGGTAATTTCCACATATCTGCTTTAGGATCTAGGCCCCATTCTTGTGCTGCATTGTTTAATTCTGTTTCATTTTTACCTTGGCCAACATAATCCCAACCTAAACTATTAAGATCGTATCTATATCTATTTTCGTTGACTAATGATGCAGCTATCATTGTGTCATAGATTCTACCATTTAATTTAAAACCCATAGATCTAATCCAACACACATCATACATTGCATTGTGAAATATTTTATCTGCTGTTGACTCACAAATATCTTTAAACCATTTCATTACTAAGTCTTTGTCAAGATTACCACCACCTTCGTGGTCAAATGGAAAGTATTCAGAGTAGCCATCTGTAGCAATAGCTATTCCAACTACTTTACCTCTATCAACTACTGAACCTGTACCTAATTTTTTTAAATCTGGATCGTAAGTTTCTAAGTCAATTACTATCTCATCACAGTGTCGAAGATCTGGAAACTCTGTGGGTTTAACCCATTCTGTTTGAGCTTTAAATATCATTATCTTTTCTCCACTTCTTATATCCTTCCGTCCAAGATTCTTTCTTTTCTTCTGTGTTTGAATAATCTCTTTCAATAATCATTTCTATAAAGTGTATTGCTTTCAATAAATCTTGTTTCTTTCCCTTATCACGATGTCTAATTATGTACTTAATAGCACATCCCTCCGGGTATAACAACTCATTCTCAACTACAAACTTGCTTGGCTGTATGACATACTTTTGATAGTGACTCCCGCCGTGTTGCTTGTCCCATACTTTACTCATATTATAAACTCCTTCTGTTTGTTTTTACATTTTACTAAATACAAATCCTGTATCGCTCTTGTTACACCAACATACCAAACGCGATATTCTTCATCTTGTTTCCACACAGATTTGTTAGCCGCTCTAATAGTATTTATTGTTTGATTTAAAAATAAAACTACATTTGTGGCTTCACCGCCTTTTGCGCTGTGAATTGTGGAAACTTTTATTCTAGGTGATTTAGATAAATCCTCCCCATTAATAATCATCTTAAAAACATAATCAATTTTTTCTTGTGATACATTTGTGAAAGCGTCATACCATTTTAAAGATTTATTTGGTTTACCTTTTATTTTTTCAAGAAGTCTTTGTAGTTGCACTTCTGCTATCTCTTCGCCTTTTCTAAATTTATCCCAGTTTAGAATGTCATCGTAAAATTTTTTAGAAATACTTTGTCCATCTTTAGTTTCAAAAAAGAAACCTTTGTTTTTTAAAATTAAAGGAATTTGTTTTAATAATGGATTCGTTCGTGCAAGTATTAACCAATCTCCCTCACCCATATTTATTTCTTTAAAATTATATACGTCTATCACCTGTCCTTTTAATTGCTTTGGAAGATAATCTTTTTCTAATCGATTATCTTTGACTCTAGATATTATGGATAAAGCTTTTTGTTGCACAGTTTTAGGAACTCTTACTGATTGTTTTAGTGGCATCTCTGTTGCCTCCCAGTCTATAAATGAGTCTACATCAGCCCCTGCCCAGCCAAATATTGCTTGATCATCATCTCCAGCTATCCATACATCACAACCATTATCTTTCTCTATTTTTTCTATCATATCCCATTGTATTTTTGATAGATCCTGTGCTTCGTCTATAAAGATTACATCTAATTTATTTTGTATGCTGCCTTTTTCTAAAAATTTTTCTAACATATCTGTGAAATCTATAAGTTCGTAAACTTTTTTATATTGATTAATAGCAGTATCTATGGCCTCTAATTTATCTCTTTCTACTTTGCCTAAGTGTTCGTTTAAATCTAACTGCTCTAGTGGTTTGATTCTTTTTACTCTGGCTAAATTAATTAGTGTTAGATACTCACTATCTGATGTGAATACACCATTCCAAGCATTTTTTTCGTAGAATGCATATTTAATTTGTATACCAGATGTTTCACCAATAACTTTATAATTTAATTCATCCATTACATTTTCTTCTTTTAATCCTAAATTATTAAATGCAAGCGAGTGTAAAGTTTGAAAGTATTTAATATCTTTTTTAGTTAAGTTTGGTCTTAACTCTAAAAACCTATCTCTAGCTTCTTCCGACGCTTTTTTTGTAAATGCAAAATATCCTATTCTATCTAGTGATATACCAGTATCTAAATACAATTTAACTTTATCTAATAATGTTTTAGTTTTTCCTGTGCCTGGTGGTCCTACAACTTTATATCTCATTAATAGTTATCTGCCTTTCTATCTGTTGGTTTATATTCAATCTTATCTACGTGCAGCTGTTCTAATCTACAAACCTTAATTGTTTTGCCATCTACTTTTAGTGAGTAATTAAATTCAACCTTAAATTTTTCTTTTAACTTCTGTCCTATTTTTTCTTTAGATATTTTCCAATCACTACCAAGGTGTGTTAAAAAAGATTGATACTGAAAGTAATGATAACCATTTTCTGTTAAACACGATCCTAATCTTATCTGCATTCTTTTACTAGCTTGTGGACCGTTAACACAATACTGAAACAATTCGTTTTCTAATATGTCATCTGTGCTTGTGCCTTCTGGTGGTTTTATGTTTTGACAATTTTTTCTCCAGTCATTTAATTTAGCTCTCCAGTCTTTTGGTTTAATAGGTTCAAAATATATTCCTGTTTGTTCCCATATTAAATTTAAAACTTCTTTTTGTGTGGTCATTAATTTTAAATTAGGTATGACAACTTCTATCTTATCATCGTTAGGCATAACAACATTAAACCTATATTCTGGTTGTTCGTACTGTATGATTTGAAAATCTGTAATGTCTGGAAATACATTTATACTATCTGATTTTACACCGAACGGTCTTGAGTAGCAAAGACTACGCATACAATTATCTTTAATAGGATCTTCATAACAAGTGTGTCCTGCTGTTTCTTTTGTCCAAGCATTTATTTTATTATCTAATTTTGCTTTGTCCCAAGGTTGTTGTAAATATTCGTAGTTTGCTTTTGATACAAAGTCAGCCCATTTATCTTTGTATTTCTTTTTTGCAAAGACCATATAGTTGTACATAAATCTATCTCTACCATCATCTAATTTAGATTTAGAACATAAAGCTAGACAAGGTGGTCCATCATTAAACTCTGGGTTTGTACCAACTAAAATATTCCTATGTGTTTCATCAACTAGAAAGTCTAGTTTTGTTTTATTTGTTTTTGATCTATTTGCAAAACCAACAAACTGTTCTAATGAAAGTTTATTGTTATCTTTATCTACTGCATATCTTTGTGTGTCACCATTATTGTAATATGGTAAGTTAATAAAGTTACCTGGTTTTACGTTGCCTTTGTCATCTTTCTTTAGTTCTTTCTGCTTTGGAAAAATTTCTGTGGTAGGTTTTAATCCTAGAGGCAGAAGAAAAGACTTTAACGCCTCTATTAAATCAGTTGTTGGTATTGGTTCTTCTAAAAATAAATAACAATGTAGACCACCGCTTTTTGATAGTAGTGGTACAATAGGAAGTTTATATTGTTGAAATAATGCTAAATATTTTTCTGTTTTAAAATCTTTGTAATTCTTTGGATCTATATCAATACAACCAAATTGTGCTGTGCCATCAATCCTGCAAGGTTGTATACCTATTGATATTTTACCATTAATATGGTTTTCATAATCTTTTGCTGTAACAGGTCGACCAGACCATTCGTAATCAGGTTTTACTTTATTTTTTTCAGCGTCTAAAGTCGCCTTGGACATATCGGCGATACCGAAGTCCCCATCATAACCAGAAAATAATTTTATAAACTCATTTACCATAAAGATCCCTTGTTAAGGCCGGTTCCAGTCTCCCATCCCCGGCCTCACTTTTCCTAGCTAGAAACTAGTAATTAGCTTTATCCTCTGAAACTGTGGCAGTTTTTTGCTGCGAGTTTTTTAATGAGTTATAAAAATCACGGGCCATTTGGTATAGTCCAACATCATCAACTTTCTTGACCATAGTTATATTGTAACCGTGCCAACTAAAGCTGCTGCCTGCGTTCTCTACAGATCTTAGTCTGTATACTCTTGAAAACATAGGTGCTGGAATAGACTTGCCAGTTTTTGGATCTGTTTCAAATTGATCTTCCATCAATGAGTTCCATCCTCTACTGACTTTTAACTGAGTAGACTTCATCGTCATTAAAGCTTTCTCAGGTCTTTCACCGTTTATAATAACAAAGTGATTTGCAGTTTTGATAATTTCATTACCATTTGCAAGCACATCTTTGTTACTATTATTTTGAGTAGTGTCCTTCATAATTTCAGGACCTCTATCATTACTGATAGGTCTACCTTCTCTTCTCTCAAAAGGTGCCCACTCTGGGTAAGTCATTTTATAGAATACAGGTATAACCTCTATTCCTTTCTCACCATTGTACAGTTTTTTCGTGACTGTATTATAAAACATACCAGCTTCTGCCCCATCGACATACTTGGAATGTTTCTTTTTTGTTTCGTCCGAACCACTTTGTAATAGTTTTAAGAAAGGTAAGGCTAAATCACCTTTATCCATATTCTCTAGACCCATTCCTGAGTCTGCTACAAAGTCAAGTTTTGCAATTGCTCCACTTTGTTTTGTCGTAACGTTTCCTGTTTCTTCGCTCATATTATTTGCTCCTTGTTATTTTTGTTTTGTTTCCCTTAAACAGATTAAAATGTTCAGAGGGCAATTCCTCGTTATTCTCGGAACGCTCTCTGAACAATGCTTTGAGTGTCATAGGTTCGACTTTCAACTTTTGAGTTGGTTCCAAACCTTGACCTCGTGCAAGGTCAGCATATTCTACTGCCTTGTTGTCTTCGCCACGACCAAAGGAAACAGTAACCTCATTTTTAATAAGATCACCCAGGCCGTGCTCTCGAAGCCAGTTAAATGCGCCTTCTTTTTTATCTAATGGTATTGTGGCGCTATAAACCTCTTTTACTTCTATTGCAGATCCATCAGCAAGTTTCATTGTTTTTAATTTTAATGCTTGCATAATTTCTGGTATTGCAATGTTAGAAATTTTGTCTGCTTTTTCTTTTTTCAGTTTTAATCTCTCTTCATCATTTTTTATTTCATCCTCTAATCTTTGTAATTCTATAACTAGAGTTGATAGATTTTCAACACCGGTAAGATTATCTACATCTTGTGGTGCATCTTCTATAAACATTTTTTCTAAATTATTATCCATTTATATCTCCTTTCTCGTATAAATTAATTTCTATTGGATAGTATTTTCTTTCTTGTTTGTCCCACTTTAATACTTGGTATTTACCGTTTGTTATATCTGATACAATAGAACACGCTACACCAATTATCGCAGGATCTCCAGTAAGTAATAAATAATCTTTTGGTGTATACTCTCTCAATCCTTGTCTTAATTTCATAATTAATGGACCAGGTGAAAAAATTATTTGAGATAATTCTGGTAGTAAAAATTTAAAATTACCATATTCAGCAGCACCTAAAATATTAATTTTTGGTTTGCCTTCTTTTGTACCAGCAATCTCTTGTATCACATATACTTTACTTCTTTCTGACATTGACAACACTATAAACTTTGTGATATAAAAGTCAATAGAAAGATGAAATATAAGTTTAAAACTAAACCTTACGCACATCAACTAAAGGCATTAGAGATGTCTTGTGATAAAGAAGTGTTTGCGTACTTTATGGAAATGGGGACAGGTAAATCAAAGGTCCTTATTGATAACGTGTCTATGCTTTATGATAAAGGCAAGATTAATGGCGTTGTAATTGTGGCACCAAAAGGTGTTTATAAGACTTGGTATGAAACTGAAATACCAACACATATGGCTAATCATATCGAATATGAGGCAGTATTGTGGCAATCCAACATTAATAAAAAACAAGAAAAAGAATTATCTAAACTGTTCAAAACAGGTCATCAACTACACGTCTTAATTGTAAACGTAGAAGCACTGTCTACTAAAAAAGGTGTGGACTTTGTGGCTAAATTTATTAGTTGTCACGAAACGTTAATGGCCATTGATGAATCTACTACAATAAAAAATCCAGATGCAAAAAGAACTAAAAGCATATGTAGGTTAGGTAGACTTACAAAGTATAGAAGAATATTAACTGGTTCTCCTGTAACAAAATCACCATTAGACTTATATAAACAATGTGAGTTTCTTGACCCCTGGTTATTGGGACATCAATCTTATTACAGTTTTAGAACACGATATGCAGTGATGAAGACCGCAAACTTTGGTGGTAGGTCTGTGCAGATTGTTGTTGGTTATAAAAATATACCAGAGCTATCTGATAAACTTACAGGGTTTTCTTACCGTGTGCTGAAAGATGATTGTTTAGATTTACCAGCAAAGACTTACACTAAACGTGTAATCCAACTTACAGACGATCAAGAGAAACTGTATTCACAAATGAAGAAAAGTGCACTAGCTGTGATGAATAGTAAACTTAGCACGACGGCTACGGCTATGACTCAACTTATGAGATTACAACAGATTACTTGTGGCCATTTCAAAGCTGATGATGGTTCTATTCAAGAAATAAAAAATAATCGTATTGTGGAACTTATGAACACACTAGAAGAGATACAAGGTAAAGTTGTAATATGGGCACATTGGAGGAACGATATAGCAACAATAGTAAAACATATTAAAGAAGAGTATGGGGATAATTCTTTTGTCACTTATTTTGGTGATACATCAACAGATGACAGACAAAAAGCTATTAAAAAAATACAAGACCCTGAAAGTCCTGTTAGATTTATTATAGGGACACCGCAAACAGGTGGTTATGGTATTACACTTACAGGTGCATCCACTATGATTTATTATTCTAACGGATACGATCTTGAAAAAAGAATGCAATCAGAGGCTAGAATAGATCGTATTGGGCAAAAAATGCCAATGACTTACATAGATATTATGTGTGAAAAAACCGTCGATGAAAAGATAGTCAAAGCTTTGCGTAAAAAAGTTAATATAGCCACACAGGTTATGGGTGAAGAATTAAAGGCTTGGATATGATTGTATTTAATAGAAACGACAGTGCAGACATACAAGAACAACTCACATATTTAAATAGTCTACCACAATATAAATTGTTTAGATTAAGAGCTGTAAGAGAACAAATGAAAACTTATGATTTTTGGAATGAAAAATGTATTATTGAATTTAAAAAACGTACTTGTAATCACGATACTTTTCCTGATTTTATATTACAAAAAGATAAATACGATATGAATATGGAACTTGCTAAAAAACACAAGATATCATTTTATTATCAGAATAAATTTGCAAATGGTAAAATATGGGAATGGGACATTACAGATATGGTTGAGAGAAATGATTTACCTAGATTAATAAATAAAGAAATGAATCGGTACACCTACGTTGATAACCCTAATAAAATAACTAAACAAGTTTATATGTTAAAATTAGATCAGGGTTACGAGATTTAATTTATAAACAGATTAAAAAGACCCACAAGCGTTAATATTGTTGTGAACGCACCACCAATAATCCAATAGATTACAGTGTCTGTTTTCTTTTCTAGTTTTCCTACGTCTTGATGTAAATGATCTATCTGTCTTTTAAACCCTTGCACATATCCATACAAAGATACTAAGTGTTCGCCAGTTGTTTTTGGTGGTTTACCGTTTGGCATTTTTAATAAAAACTCCTTTTATAAAAAATTGTATTGTTCTATAGACAAAGGTCCAAGCAGTTTTTAAAGTTCGTTTTTTACCTGTTCCAAATGCAACATAATCTTTAAATTCTTGATAATGATTTTTAGCTTTACCTTCATCAATTGCTTTTTGACCATAGTATTTATAACCTCTTCTCACTGCCTCACCCCACCACGTTCTGTGTAAATTTTTAACACACCAACGAACAGCCTCTCTTTTTGTTTGTGGTGTAAACGCTCCTGAGTTAACTGCGTGAGTTGCAATAACACAGCTGCTGCCCCCACTTGACGACCCACCACTATCACCTTGATAATCAGAGGTTCCTAAATTAGGGTCCGGCGCAGCTGCAGCTGATGCTTGCTCATCGGATGTTCCTTCATCAGAATCTGATGGATCTGCTGTAATATTAGATATTGATTCTTGAGCTAATCCTGCTTCTACGTCTGCTTCATTAACAGTGTCTTGAAATCCTGAACCTGATTCTGTTTCTCCTTGATCAAAAATTTGTTCTGCAGGAGTTTGTACTTGTGGAGTATCTATTTCACCAATATCATCTAACGTTTGACCCTCACCTAAAGTTAAAGCTGTGTTTATTGGATCTGTAGTTATTACAGTTGAAGGAGTGTCTTGTATGTTTGCAAATTCATTTTCTGCTGCATCTACACCTGGATCTCCACCTTCAAATAATCCCGTGTCTGGATCCATAGTTAATTGTTCTGATACAGATTCATCTGGAGTTAAAGCTCCAACAATAGCTTTTCCTACTTGAACTGTAGGTGATAAACCTACAATATCTGTTAATGTTGTTGCTGGTTCAGGCACTGGAGCTAAACCATAAGCATTTGCATATTGTTGATCAACAAGCAGTTGCTCTTCATTATCTAAAAATTCATATTCACTAGGTGAAGTATTATAAGTTCTTGCATAAAATTCTTGCGGTGTTTCTATAACTCCTTGATTAATTAAATCTGTCGATGTTCCTGATAGATCTAAAGCAGGAACAGTTGTGGGTGCATCTGTGTAGTCTACCTGATCTATTGTTGTAGGTGTTGTAAGATTACCTAATGTTCCTATTGTGCCGGGTGTATCCACTGCACCTGCATCTTGAAAAGTCGTATCTAATGTTGGATCTGTTACTGGATCTGTAATGACCCCTGTTGCCTGACTCTGGTTACCTACATTTACTAACGTGTCTACAGCTCCAGGTATCTGTGCTGTGTCTGTTGTTGTGGGTGTGTCTAACATAGGTAAACCACCACTATATAATTCATATAAATCTGAAATGTAATCATAAGACGTTGGATCAAATTGAACACCTTGAAAGTCAGGAGCTTGTGCCAATAATTGTGGGCTTGTATCTGTAGCTGTTCGTAAACCAGTTACATCAATTTGTGGGTCTACTTGTGTTGGGTCTATAATTAATGATCGTAGTCCTGTGTTTTCTGCCATTATGTCAATCCTCTTTGTCTAAGTCTTATTTGTTGTTCTTGTGGTGATAATAAAGCTTGTTCAGTTGGTGTCAATCCTGTTTGTGTAACAGGTATATTATTTGTTGCTAGTGCCTGGCTGCTAACTTGTGGTGTCACTGGTAAAGCTGACTGTCCTTGTGGATTTGTATCTGGTAAAAAGTCTTCTACGTTTAGATAGAAATCATCGTATAAAGTTAATTGGTCCATAGCAGATTGTATGGCTCTTAGCGTAGGTTCTGCTTCTAGATAAACGTTTGGTATTCCAGCCCTTTTAGCGTTTTCATCAAACACATCCTCTAATCTTTGAGATGGAAAGAATGGATCAAAAACACCAGAGGATAATTCATCATACTCAGATTTTAATCCACGCTTATCGAATATTTCATACATTTTATCTGGTGCCATTCCAATCGTATCTGCATTGTTCATTGTGTTTAACATTTTTTTTCTAGCATTAAATATTTGTTTGTTAGCTACAAAATATCTTCTAATAACATCGGATGCAGTTCTCATTTCTGTAACATCAATTTCACCTGTAAATAATCTTCTAGAGTCTGACACGGCTTTTTGATATTCAAATAATTTAAACGCCATAGATTTTTCTGGATTTACTTTAATACCTCTGAAACCAAATATACCTGCAATTTCATAGGGTATTTCATATAACTCTGAACCTCTGCCTGGTTCACCTGTAAACGCTTTTTTAGTACGTTGAAATGGTTGAGTAGTGGGCATTAACGTTTTACCAAGATGTTGCATAATAATAGCTATCTTTTCTGGTCCCGGTGTTTGCTCTGTGTATAATTGTTTGCCCTCTCTTGTTCTACCTTCTCTGCCCCAAATATCCATAAACGCCTCTGTATAAATAGACTCTGATATAAAAGGTGATGCAGTTTCACCAGCGGCCTCTGCTATACCTTGTACAAAACCTTTAATTAAAACTTCATCATCCATTATACCTTCTTGTATATTTCTTAATACAGATTGAAATGGTCTTGTTAAGGTATCGTAAACATTATTTTTTGACCAGTCGATATAAAATAAATCATCTGTTTCTGGATCTCTAAAATATATTTTTTGTGAACTCTTTGCCCAAGGTGCAACAAAATCATTTGCTGCATCTGCTTCTTCATTTGATACACCAAAGATTGCTTGTGATCCTTTTATTAATCCATATGGTATTGCACCAGCAGCCATTGTCATACCTGCAAGTCTTTTTACACCGAGTGCTCTAAATCCAGGTGTTTTTAAATCTTTTAATCCTTGTTCAAATATACCATAACCTGTTCTAAATACTTCAGATGGCCAAGACATAAAGTTACCAAAAGGTGATACCCTAGCTGCTCTTACAAATTCACCTACCTTTGCATAATTAGGAACAGTATCTTGCACAATTCTAGCTACCTCTCTTTTTAATGCAGGAGAGTCAACACCCATATTTTTAACACCAGCAGCTGCATATTTTTCTGCCCTTTGAATCAGTTGAACTTCATAGTTTACAATTTTCCAAATATCATCCTCTGCAACATATAAATCTTGCATAACTTTTCCTGCTTTTTTAACACCTCGACTTACTCTTTTACCTAAAGTATTTAACATTGGTCTTAACACACTGTCTGTTGCAATATTACCCTCTCCAAATCTTATATCTTTCATAAGGTTTCTAAGATCTCCAAGCCGTACGTTTGTATTTACAACACCTAATTCTAAATATTCTCTATATTTTTCTTGAGATAGTGGCTTTCTAGGTCCACCCACTTGAACCATACCAAAAGCATTACTCATTGCCTTTGCAAATACTTTTGGATTTGAAAATACAACACCGTTTGCTAAAGAAAATGCACTAGAGCTTAAGAAGTTTCTTATATGTGTAGGCACAGATAAAATTGTTTTTGCATATTGTGCACCAGCTTTTGGTGTTAGTAATAAATTACGATAAGCCATAGAGAATGTTTTACCTAATAAACCACCAGAGTCCCCACGCATAAAGTTTTGCATTTGTGATACATTAGTGAAACCCTCAGCTATATCTTTTGTTGTGTAGGTATTAGATAATCTATTTATTAGCACACCATCCTTAAAATATTCTTGTACATAATCATCCATCTTTACAATGTCTGCGTTTGGACCAAATGCTCTTTTAGCAGCCAATGGTGTACTATGAAAAAAACCTCGTTGTCCTACAGGTGTATTTGCTGTAGCTTTTGCTTTCATAGCGTCATCAACATCTAATATCTCATCAAACAATTGATTTTTTCTAGCAACAACAGATAATCTATTCATACCCTCAAAGATTGAGTGTCTAACATCCTCAATCTCACCAAATAATTCTCTAAAAGCTTTACTACCTTTACCAATTACTTTTATTTCTTTTTTACCACCGGGTAATTTTTTCTCTATAGTTTGTGCGAATGTTTTTAATGCAAATGGATCTTTTGCAGATGTAGATAAATCTTGATAAGCAAAAGTTGGTAAAGTATCTTTACCAGGATTCATCTTTCTAACACCTTTTATAATATCGTTTACCATACCCTCAGCTTCAAGGTCTGTAATTGGATTTTTATTTTTTCTTGCATATCTCATAAATATTCTTTTAACTCTATCAATAGCGTCTTGTGTTGGTGTGTATTTAGAAAAGAAACCTGATTCAGCATTTTCAAATATTTCAAAAGTATTACCAATATAATTTTTAACACGATTACCCATAATCTTTCTTAAATCTCTTGTAACACCTGCCGGTAAATCTGCTTTAGCACCAGGTCCTTGTGCTGTAATTTCTAAAAGAGCGTTAAACTCACCACGTGTTTTACCTAATGATTTAAAAATGTTATTAGTAACTTCATTACCCTTAACAGCTCCTAGTCGCTTATTTACAGTTCTCTTAACTTTTTGTATAATATTACGATCAACAGGTTTAGTTAAATCACCTGTAAATAAAGCATCGTCTAATGTTTTTAAAAAACTTTTTCTTTCCTCTGCAGTAGACGCATTAAACACTTTTCTAAACTCAGGAAAAACTTTATCAACTTCTTTGTCTATTCTAGCTACTTGTTCTTCTGCAAAATTAGTATCTCTCATACCTCTACCTTTTTGCAACTGTTTAGCTTCTGCTACTTCTTGTGGTTTTGCTCCTCTAAATCTAAAAGCACTAGCAAGTTTATCTAACGCTTTTTCCATTTGAGAATTACTGTACGCTAACTCTTTACCTCTTTTAGCTAATGTCTTTGCACCGAGACCCACACCATAAACAAACGGTGTTAAAAATACAGACTCACTACCAAATCTTAATCTGTTTGCTAATTTTCTAGCTGCATCGTCTGATGGATCAGATCTAACATCTCTATCTAATTCTGTTGGTCCACCTTGAAATAAATCACCAAACGTTCCTATGTTTTCTACATCAGCAACTAATGTTTCTCCTGCAGCTCCTCCTGCAACAATAGCTGCAAACCTTTGTGTGCCAGATAATTTATTTAAATCTTTTGTTTTTTGAATTCCTTTCTTAAGATTCGCTGCTTTAAAATTTACATACTTACCAGCTTTTTTAGCTCGCACCGCTTTACTAGCTAATGTAGTTGCAAGTTTTGCACCTGCTCCACCAGGTATACCTATTTGTACTAATGCCTCTGTAAGTTTACCTACAGCTCTTGATTGTGCAGTTTCTTCAAATATATTTATTTTATCAAAAAACATTTCCACATCTGCAGCAAGATCTGTGCCTGCTCCAAGATCAATAAGTTCTGCACCAAGAGATACAACACCCTCACCTACTTTAATAATGCCTGACCCAATTCCTGCAGCAAACGCAACTGCACCGCTAACTTCATTATTATCTTCAGCTTCGGGTACAACATCTTCCGTGTCTATACCGTAACTTCTATTAACGTCTTCTAAATTTTTTTGTTGATTTTGTTTTCTGTTAAGCTCTTCTGAGTCTATTAGAGCGCCTGTTTGAGGATCTATGACTAAAGGCATTATTAACTCTCTGTTCCATCAACTTTGCTCAATGGTTTTAAATTAATTGGATCTAATGGTGTTATTGTACCATTTGTTTCTTTTCTATATGCTTTACCATCTAACGGATTAAATGTAATACCACCTGATGGAAGACTTCTAAAATCAGGTTCATATTTTTTACTTTTATTATCGTAATTAAAATTTAGTTGAAACAAAGGTTTGTTTCTGTGTCTTACTTCAAAGTTTGCTATATCAGTTGCGTTGTCTCTTATTGGTGGTATTCTTGATTCACTGTATGATTTTAGTTTTGCTGCAAACTGAGCTTCTGGTGTTTGTGCAGCATAAAAATCTTTTGCACCTCTTTTATTAAGTTGTCTTTGTAAACCTGCTGTAACTGCAGTGCCTTTTCGTGATGCTAATAATTTTCTTCTGGCATCATCTGCTTTTGTAAATGCACCATATCCAACACCTAATGCTTCTATTGGAGTTGCTCCTTGAGTTAATGCAAATCCCACTTGACCAAAAGGCACTCTAGTTTTTGGTAATGGTGCAAATTGATTTAGTGCATCTAATATAGCTTTTGTATCAGATCGTAACATTGCTGGATCTATAGGTCTGCTAGTGCCAGTGTTAAGATTTTTTCGATCTACAAGCCCAGTCATTATACCCTCACCTGTGGACCCACCTTTTTTAAACATTGGTCTTTTTAATATTCTACTCATTATGATTTTCTTCCAAATATCCTTCCATAAATATCAGCGCCCATTAAACCAATACCTAAAGCATTCGCTAGTGGACTAGCTTGCGGTGCTGCCGCTGCATCTGATATATTAACAGCTCCTGCTCCAGGAACTAATTGTGCAATACCAGAACCTAACATTGATAATCTTCTTCTTGGATCATCGACAGCCATTTGTGCTGTTTGTCTTTGTGCATCTAACACGGCTTGTGTTTGTCCTTGTTGTTGTGCACCTAGTGTGCCAAGAGTTGCAATCTGTGCTCTAGCTAGATCTTGTTGTCTTGCTCCTAAACCAGCTTGTAAATTTGCTAGTCCTTGTTGATTTGCAAAGTCTTGCTGTCTAGCAGATTGCGCTTGTTCAAAACCTTGTTGTAATAATCCTGCTTGTAAAGCCGCTCGATTCCTGTCGCTTGCTGCATCAAACTCGGCTCTTTGAACTCCTTCACGGCCACCACCAAAAGCTCCTGGTGTGCCTAAAGTTCTTGCTGCTAATTGATTTTGTCTTTGTTGAGCTTGTCTGTCAAACTCTGCAAGAGTTGTATCAATAACAGATGTTTGATATGGAGACATATAAGCCGTTGTTTGTGCTGTTGTCATAGGTCCTGTTAGACCTGTTGCAGCATCTGCTGCTGTTGTAGCTTTTGTTAAGAAAGGTTGAAAAGCGCCTAATCCTGTTGTTGGATCTGTTGCCTGAGTTACAGCTGCTACTTGTAAAGCATCTTGCGCTGCAACTTGTGGAGCAAGATCAGCCATACCAGCTTTAGTAATTTCAAATTGTTGTGCTTGTGCTTGTCGAGCTGCAAACTGTTCTGCAGTTTCACCAGGCATTTGTGTTGTTGCTGTGGTAATACTTGGTATACCAGCTTGTCTACCAAGATCAGCTAAAAACGTTCGTTGCGCTGCTTCTATAAACTCTGGTGGTAA
>Ga0208159_1000347_pt1 | contig 19233 bp, 8 predicted proteins | sample 9_EtaG_FD_184082 | JGI IMG/M metagenome (GOLD analysis project Ga0208159, IMG submission 184082) | Marine viral communities from the Subarctic Pacific Ocean - 9_ETSP_OMZ_AT15188 metaG (SPAdes) (version 2) | ecosystem: Environmental > Aquatic > Marine > Oceanic | place: Pacific Ocean | collected... | reverse complement strand
CTTCTACAAACTTGCTACCGTATATAGCTTCTATTTTATTTAAATTGTTTTGGTTAAATATTTCGTTTTTATTTTGTGTCCACTCTGCTAAAAAGTCTGCTCTAACTTCGCCTATAGCCCCGTCACTCATTAAATCTGAATTAATATTTTCAGTTAACCAATACTCACCCGGTGCAGCATAACCTTGTTCTTTTTTAGATATTAAACCAACCGCATCAGCAAAAGCTTGTAACTCAGGATCGTTTTTAACAAAACTGTCTAAAGCATTTAAATCTCTAGCAGACAAACCTGGTACTTCAAAACCTGCTTTATTCCACAAATAAACTCTAACAGCTTGATCAACAGTAAAATTGTTACCTTCAAAGCCTTCAAAGTCATCTAAATTTTGTTTTAAATCTTTCTTTACGTTAGGATATTGTTTGAGTAAATTACTATAATCATTTGCAGCAGCTTGTTTAGAAGCGTTAAGTTCATTTATACCTCTAGCAAAAGGATCTATTAAAGCTTTTTTAAAGAACTCCATTTGTTTTTCTCCAACTTTTCCTTTGCCTAAAAAGTTATAAATTAAACCACCGAAGTCTTGCGCCGATGCTGGTACTATAGACTTGTATTTAGTTTTTCTACCTCTTAATTTAGCTTGAGTTTCAGAAAACACTTTTTGTGACTGTATACCTGTAGTTTTTTCTAGTATATCATTAAAGTTTTTATTTAAATCTTTGCTAAACTGCATTTTAGCTTGAACAGAACTACCTTTAATATCAAGTTGTTCCATCATATCTTTTACAGCTTCAACATTAGGTAAAGCATCATCAACAAAATACATATCATTGTAACCTTCAGCATACTTACCTGCCATCCACATAGCTTTTGCTTCACCGGTACTATTGCCTAAGCCAGTTATATTTTCTATTGGCATATCTATACCTTGTGTTTTTAACCAAGCTTGTATTGCTGGTGCTGACTCTGCTGGTCTAGCTGTAAGTATGTAGTTGTTTTCAATACCATACTTAGCTATTCTGTTTCTAAACTTTTGCATTAAAGGTCCTTCAACACCACCTTTAACATTTATAAAGTCACTAAAATCAAAGTCATAACCTTCTTTAGCTAATTGTGGTCCTTGTATAGGCCACTGATCAGAACTTATTTCTACTACATCATCACCTTTTCTAGCAACAATAGTGTTTTCGCCTTTGTCAATTAATGTTTCGTCAAAATCAAAAGCACTCATACCTCTTGAAGGTGTTTTGTCGTTTATTTTTCTAGAATTATTAACAGCTTTACTAAACATAGCACCTACTTCAGAACCTGGGCTTACAACTCTAGCGTCCCCGTCTTTATTTATATTAAGTTGCTCTGCTAAGTTAGATCCATCTATAGTTTTTATCGACGCTGGATCTATACCAAAGCTACCATCAACACCTATTTCTTTACCAACTAGCTTGTTAAAATATCTATCCCACCAGTTATTATCTATTAAATCCCAGTTGTTAGGCATTATTCTTTGCAAACCTACCGCTGTTAATTTTTTATCAGCAGCTTTATCTAAAGCTATTAATTTATAATTATTCATTACCAACTCGTACGAAACTTCAAAATTTCCACCAGATAAAACCGCATCTAATAAATATAAATAAGCAGAAGTAGCAGGCATAGCGTGTTCATATTCATACCTTAACTTAGGGTTAGTAGAGTAACCAACAAATTGAGCTCCTAATTTATGCCAATGTTTAGTGTCGTTAGCTGTTATTTTTAAATAATTTCCTATTATAGTAGCTTGCTGTGGATTATTTCTAATAACATCATTAAATCTAGACCACATTTCTTTGTGTATTTTAGAAACTTTTTGGTTAAATTTTTCTACATTACCATTTTTTATACTTTTTTCTATAGTGCTTTGATCTTTAAACAAAGTAGAATAACTAGAAACAGAAAAATCTTTAACACCTTTTATTGATTCGCCGTATTTAACATCAGGATCTTTAGCTAGCTTTTTAAATTCTGAAACATAATATTTCCACAAAGGATCTTTTGATGATTTAACACCTATTATTTTATTAGAACTTGTAAAAGCGGTTCCGCCTTGAGGTCCAAACCAAAACTCTTTTGGCATTATTGGTAGTAATTTCTTTTTTATCTCTACTATGTAGTTATCTATATCTTTTTCTGTTTTAAATTTAAAAGTTTTTTCTTGTCCATAAGTAGATAACATTTTGTCAATACCTTTAATACCAGTGTCAAACTCAGATCTTATAGTTGGTAAGTTTATTATTTTTTGAGCAATGTTAAAGTTTCTTTTTTCTGATTTACTAAACATAATATTAGACTTACCGTCAGCTATACGCTGTATAGTATTTAACGACTCTTGTCTTTCTATTAAATGCTCTCTAACGCCTTGGTTAGTCATCATCCTACCAGTTTGCGCTACTAAAGCTTTTATTCTAGAACTAGTATTACTGTCTTTTTTGTAAAGATTAGGTTTACCTCTCTCTGTAATACCAAATACTTCTAAAAATTGTGCCGGCGTTATATTTTCATTTTTTATTTGTACAGCTAAACCTGCTTTACTACCAGTCTTAGCCATAGCAGCTCTATCAGACTTAGTATAAAAAGCATCTAATAAAACTTTTTGCACGCCTGTAGAAGTACCACTAGCAGTAGATCCCTCAGGTAACATTGCTATTAAAGTACTAACGTTCTTATTAATAAACATTTGAGCGTTTTTAATATCTGCTTTTGTTAAGTTACCTACTTTAGGCTTTATACCAAACATCTCTTGTGTTAGTTCAGGTGTAAGATCTTTTAATGTTTTAAAGTTTAAATTAGAAACTTCCATGCTAGAAGCTATTGATTTAACTTCTTTATTTATTTCAACTGCTTTAGGCCCTAGTCTTTCGTATAGTTTTATACCTATAGGTCCTTTTACTTTGCCAGCATCAAGATCTAGCTCTTCAAATATCTCTAATGATTTATCTGCTTTACTTTCTATTTGTGCGCTTTTTTCAGCTTGAGCTTCTAATGATTGTGCCTGTACTTGTTTAGTGTACTCGTTCATCACATCTCCTTTTGCTCGATATATAATAGACTGGCCAGCTCCTCCAGCTACACCTGTTAACCAACCAAATAAACTTTCGTTTTTACCAGCGTCAAAGTTTTTTATAAATCTATCACCTATTTTTTCTTTTACAGATGTAACAAAGTCTGACATTTGTGAAGGTTGTACTACGTCTGAAACATTAGCCATTATCAAACCGTCTAACACTTTAGAGTTTACTATTTTATCATAAGCTGGAAAAAATTCTGTTGATGCTTGAAAATCTTCTTTATTGTCAAACTTTCTAGTACCATCGTTGTTTTGTACAAACGTATCAAACTCTTGCTTTATATCAGGATTTGATTTTATTTCTTGTATGACATTTTTAGAAAACATAGCTTCGTTTTTCTTTTCAGCAATGTCTTTTTGATATTGTTGTATTATATTACTCTGTAAACCACCCGCTGCCATTTTAGCTATAGCCTTATTAGGTATGCCTGACTGTATAGATTTAGTATAGTCTACAACAAAATTTAAAACATCTTGATCTGTATCTAGTTTAATATCTCTACCTAAATAGTTTTGACCAAATCTTCTAAATATACCTCTAACTTTTTGAATTGTAGATAATGATAGGTTTATTTCTTTGTTTAATAAAGCTTCAGAAGTTATTGCTACTATTTCTTCACCTTGTCCTTCTTGTGGACTATAACTATTTATTCTTTCGTTAAAATTGCTTCCTTCTGCTAAACCAGCGTCTTTTTTTAGATTACCTTTGTTATCTAACATTTGCTCGTTCATAGCGTTTAATAAAGACGTACCAATTGCATCTTGTGAAATCATGTCTTGCTTTAGAGTTTGATACATAACAGCGTGAACTAGTTCGTGAGCGCCCGTAGCAAACATACCATTTTCTAGAGAAGTTTCTTTATTAACAAATATATCATAACTTGATACTTCGCCTTTCTCGTTTAATACAGGTAAAATACCACCATATCTAGTTTGATAAACTGGATCAACTCCAGCCTCTTGTAAAACCTCTCCAAATTGCTTTGTATTACCTTCACGAACATTTACTTCAGGTCCACCGTATTTTTTTATTAAATCAGCATTTTTTTGAACACTCTTCATGGTGTGTTTGTACTGCTCTTTAACTATGTCAGAAGGATATTTGTCTAATATTTGTTGTTTACGAACTTGATTTTTATTTAACTTTTCAAGAATACCGTTTAAGTCTTTTTCTTTTTCTTTTAGAGGTATATCTTTGTTTTTTGACAGCTCATTATAAGCTTCTTTTAACTTTATATTATCAGAGTATATATTTATTAAATCTTGCTTTTCATTGTCATTTAAAGCATCAACACGCTTAATATCTTCTTCTATCCTTCTAGTGTTTTCTAAAGTAAGTTCAGCTATTTCTTTTTTTATTTCTTCGTGCTTAAAACTTAAATCTTTGTTTAAAAGTTGATTACCAAGTTCAGATATTCTTTTAAAGTTATTATCAATAGCTGTTTTATTGTTTTGAGTTTGAAAAGGAGTTATAGCGGGTTTAAACAATACTGGACTTTTAACACCACCATACACTAAAGCACCAGTTACCATAGACGCCTCTACATTGTCATATAAACCAATGTTATCGCCATTTAATATAGCTATAGCATTTTCACCTGTTGTAGCTATACCTTCACTAATAGATTCAGCACTTAAATCTAAACCACCGCGATATAAAGATTTTCTATTAAATATATTTTTTCTAAAATAATTTGCAACACTTTGTTTCCCTACTGGCGTTTTAAATATATTAGCTACTCTTTTTACTTGACCAAAAGTTATTCTTTCTGTAAGATAATTAATACCAGCAACCCCGGTACCGGAAGTTAATGATGTAATAAAACCAATATCGTCTCCATACAAACCATTAGTTCTGTCATATAGCTTAGCATCTTGATCTAACTCGTTGTAATAGTTACCACCTGCGCTGGCAGATAGTATACCTAAAGCTAAAGGTTTTAATGGTGGAATAAAAACGGCAGCAGTAAACAAAGCTATTTGAGGTGCTTGTTGGAAAAAAGATACAGTAGCCCACTCCGCAGCGTCTGAAAAACTTTCTATTTCATCGTAAGAAGGAAGTATTTGAACATTATCTCTTAAATACTCTTGTTGAAATTCATCTACTTTTTCGTTTACAATATCAGTAAGAGTTTTTTTACCCGCGTCACCAAAGCCACTTTCAGATCCTATTATTTCTTTTGCTGAGTCAATAGTTAAACCTTCAATAGCGTAACCAACTCCTTGAACTAGTTCTATAGCTGAGTCTGTAAAAGCAGCTACTGACTGCGTACCTATTTGATAGTTTCTATCTATAAGGTTAGCGTAGTTGGCAAAATCTTCCTGACTGCCTTGAAAATCTTCAAAATCAATTTGTAAATCTAAACTAGCTATTAAATTTGCCTTTTGTCTTTGTTGTAATTCTAATGATTTTTCTTGATTTGCTTTTAACTGATTATTGTAATTTTTTATTATACTATTTATTTTCTTGTTAGCAGCATCAACTTCTTCTTGAGTATTATATTTTTGGTTTTTTATTTTATCTACTTGATCTTGTATAGATTCAGGGGTGTTTGTAGTTTGCCAGTCTATTATTTTTTGATATTCTAATTCTATATCTTTGTTTTCATTTTCTACAATAACTTGCGTGTTATAAAGTTTTTTACTTTCATTATCTAAGTCTTTCCATCCTTCTGGAATGTCTGCTTGTTCACGCTTTTGAGTTTTTGATGTTTGAAATATATTGTTTTCAGTTTGATTTTCTATGTAGTCTGTTATTCTTTTATTTAAATCGCTAGTATTTTTTTGACTAGCAGTTATGTTTACTAGCTCTTTGTAAACCTCATCACTTTCTAAAACGTTTTTATAACCATTATACAGCTCTTTGTTTATAATTTCACCTGAACTATCATATATTTCATCTGGCACAAATTTTTCATAAGAAAATACATCACCGGCTTTATCTTTATCTATTTCAGGCGCTAAAAATAAAGACTTACTTTTGTACTCGTCGCTAAGTTTATTTTTAATTTCTTTAAATTTATCTGGGTAAAGCTCAGCTAATTTTTCTCCTGGTAAAGCGTCGGTAATAACACCGCTTTCTATTAACTCTTTATTTAATTTTTTTATAGTTACTCTATTTAAAGAAGCGTTTAAATTTTCATCGTAACTACCCTGTATATTTTCATTAATTTTTCCCTCTTCTTTTTCTTTTAATTTTTCAAAAACTTCTTCATTAAAATTTCCTTTTATAGTCTCTATATAAGACTCAGCGTTATTTTTTACTGGAACAAAGTTTCCATCTTCATCTTCAAAAAACTTAGGTACATTAGGAATACCTTGTAATATGTCCCCTTGCGTGTAGTTTACTCGTTGTATTTCACTAAGGTTAGCAATGTCAAAGTCGAAAGTTTCGCTTTTTTGTTTGTTTTCTATTATAGAGTTAAATATCTCAGTCTGAGCATCTTCAACGTTGCTTTGTTTTTGACTCTCGCTATTATCACTACGGTTTCTTTGTTTGTTAGCCTCTCTAACGCTTGGAAATAATTCAGCATTGTTAGATAAAAAAGTTTTAATTTCTTGCTCGCTAGTTTCTGGAGTTATTTCAAAAGCTTTACCAGTAATAGAGTATATAGTATTATCTTCAAATTTAAAACCAAGTTTACCAAGTTCTCCAAAGTTTAATTTATCTTCTGTTTCTTCAGACTCAAAACCATATCTAACTGGTATTTTTTCAAGGTTTTCTATATAATCTTTACCTTGTTCTTTTCTTTGAGAAACTTTTTGTTTTTCTATATTGTCTTCTGCGTTACTATACTCTTGGTTTAAAACGTTTAACTCTGTTTCAGTTAGAAAATCACTTTGTTCGTTAGCGTTTAATATATACTTAACTCTTCTTTGAGTATTTACATTTTCATCTACATTTTCATCATATAAATTATCTATAACAAGTTGGTTTTTTTTATACCAATCGTCTCTTCTTTGATTTTTATCTTGGTCTAATTCAGGCGTTACATCTACTTCAGTCTCTGGTTTTGATTCAGATCCTGATAAGTTTATATCTTTTTGGTTTTTATTTTTTTCTAACTGTAGTCTTTGTCTTTCTTTTTCTTCTTTTTCTTTCTTTTCTTTTTTTAATCTCTCTTCTATTTCTTTAGACTTTTGTAAGTTTTTTTCTTTGTCTTCTTGTTGTTCTACTTGAGACTGTATAGAAATATTTGGATCTGGAAAGTCCAAATCTCCATTAAATTTTAAAGGTGTATTTTTAATTTTAGACATACTATTTATTAATATCAGGTATTAAATTATCTTTTAATTTTATGGGACCTTCATCAGTCATAGGCTCTTGTTTGTTTTCAACACTCATGGTCGTTCTGCCAGATACGGTAGAGTTAGATTTATTACCTTGTCTAATACTTTTATAATTAGGGTCAAAAGAAGTTCTGAGTCTTTCAGAGTAAAACGTGTGTAACCTATTATCAGCAGAAGGGTTAAATGAATCAGGATGCATCATAGTGTCAGGTATATCACCATTTAACAAAGCTTGATTGTTTTCTCTTACAAACTCTTGCAAAAAGTATATACCACCTATTTTATCAGACACAAATATTTTCCAAGCATCGTTGTTAACTAACAAGTTGTCAACAGCAAAGTCAATATCAAAACTAGGATGTTTAGCTGCCGTTTGACCTTCTTCAACTAGTTTTTGCTGCATGTTCATAAACTCCATTTCTTCATTACCTTTTATAACCCAGTTTTGAGTTATTTCTTCTATGCCTTTTACAACTTCTTGTCCATTAGGTAACACTACTATGCATTTGATTTTGTAATTTTCGTCTATACGTATCATGCCTCCCATTTCACTCCAAAAAGCTCTATCCCAACTTAGGTCTGTGTAGTTTGAAAACATATTTTTACCTCCTACTCCACCGCCATAAGCTACAGCAAATTCTTCTTTTAAAGCTTTTAAGTTATCTAGCTGCCTAGCAATATCACGTATCATAGAAAACACAGTGTTAGCTTCTGCTTTTTTACCAGAGCCATATAAAACGTCGTATTTTTCAACTAAACTAGACACGTAATTATCTATATACTTTTTGTTAGCTCTACCATGTATTTCAGACGCCTTAGCATCCTTACCATAGGGCATGTTTTCAAAATATTTTCTTACATTTAAATCTGACATATTCTATATTTTTTATGCAATTCCACCAGTAGCGGCCTTAAGTCCAATATTAGCAGCACTAGTAACAGCGCCAGTAACAAAATCATCAACAGTTGCTTGTGCGTCAGCAATAGCTTGATCTGCTGCTGCTTTTCTTTGTAAAGAAAATTCTAGCATTTTAGTTTCTTTGTCAATATCAAACTGCTCAACCATTCTCTCGCCTTCTCTAAACATTAAATCTCTTTTTTGCTCACCTAAAGCTTTTTGTTCTGCTAATCTACCTGATTCAGCAATAGCTCTTTGTTGGTTTGTTTGTTCTTGTGCAGCTATAGACATAGAAGCTTGCTGTGCTTGTTTAACGCCTTGGTTAGCTAATACTTGCGCCAAACCAGCTACTCCACTACTACCAGCAGCGCCTTGCATACTCTGCATTATATTAGCCATAGCTTGTTGTGATTGTTCTTTTTCAAACTCAGCTTGTTTTAAATTTACCTGAGCATCTTCATAAACATTTTCTAAATTTTCGTATGGGTTTCTTACGCCAGCATAAGGATTTGTCATTTTTCTATTTTCCCAGTCTTCCATCTTCTGACCCATATCTTGGTTGGCCGCGTATTGCTCTCTTCTTCTTTGAGCGCCACCAAACATGGCGTTTACAAATTTTGCTGGTGATGAGTTGTTTTTTTCCATAATTATATTGTTTTATCTATTATTACACTTATTACGTGTTATTTACTACTAGGTGTTATCTCAGATCCTACAGAATACATCTCCGCTTTTTCTGTAGAGTTGTTTTTAAATTTAGCCTCTGCGTAATAACCAACTAAACCTGATAAATTAATTCTACTGTCTTTAGCAAACATAATAAAATCATCTGGATCTGGTTCTTCACCAGTAGCAGCGTTATCTACTTCTATTGAATTTAGTGTTATTGCTTCTATTGGTCCAATTAAAATAGGGCTTTCTGTTGATTGGTTAAAACCACCTAAAGGATCAGGCGTTACATAATAAGCTAGATCACCTATTTGTAAAGAGTCGTTATTTATATTTCCTGTAAAGTTTATTGCTATCATGATGAATTTTGTCCTTGTGTTGTTATTTTACTCATGTCTATGTGTATAGTTTCATCGCTGTCTGTAAATCTATTTATATTTATATTTCCGCTTAAAAAAACTTGATTACTACTTCCATCTATGTATATTTTAGTTTTAACTCTAATAGGCCTGTCTGAACTAGCTTCAAACTCACCGTTAGATATATTGAAACTACCTGCTGTCAAACTTCCTACAATTTCATTAACTACGCATCGACTCGCGCTAGTATTTTTAGCTAAACCTCTCATTCTTATTGTGGCTCCAGAACCTATACCTGCTGTTCCACTCACATTGATACTAGGCCCAGAGCTAGTAAGTTCTGTTCTAACACTAGCTGTCGTTTGTCCTAACTGAACTCTAGGGCTTGTTATAGTAAAGCCAATACCAATGGCTTGTTTTATTAATCTAGGTCCAAAAGCTCTAAAAGTCATAGTTTCACTATCTTCAAAAGCAGTGCTAGTTGAAAATGTTATAGTTTTAGTGTCAAGATCTATACCACTTATTACAGTCGTAGAGCTAGGGGCTACTGCGCTTTTATGAAAAACTAAAGTCATACCTACTACTAAGCCTGTTAAATCAGCTACAGTTACAGCATTGTTACTAACACCATCACCAGCTGGATTTGCAACTATAGCTTCTGTCGTTTGCCAATAAAAAGCGCCTCCGTCCCAAATACCATTGTTACCAGCCTCGTCAATAGTGTTAGTTATAAAATGACCAAAATCTTGTTCTGCAGCTTGATTTGTTATTTGTTTATTTCTCATTAGTATTGTTGGTGAAGACGTAGTAACAAAGCTATCTGTTTTAGAACCTGTAACGCTTCCAACGTTTGTATTTGTAAAACCAGATCCAATAGCTGTAAAAGTTATAGTACCATTACCAACTTGTGGTATTTCTATAGAGTGAAACAATTTATTTTCAGTAAATATAAACTCAGTTTCTACTGTAGCGAAAATACTTATATTATAAGTGTCACCGCTTGCTGCCGCTGGAAAAGATATAGCTACAGATTGCGATCCAGTTGCGTTAAAAAAACAACTACTAGACTCAACTGAAAAAGCTTCTGTATCAAAGTTATATAGATTAGTATCAGACGTCCTGCTTATTTTAATCATATACTTAGCGTTTTCATCAGCTTGTATACTTAAAAGCCTACCTTGAGCCTCGGCTTTTAATTGTGATATATCTATGTTAACATTTTTTATTAAATTCATTATTTTTATTGTGCTATTGTTTCACTAACTATACCTAATCCTTGAAAGTTAAAAGCGGCTGGATCAACATGTTCTTCTGTACCTCTTATATAATTATACCACTTACCTTCTTTTTCTATAAACTCAATTAAAGTTCCTTCTTGTTTATTTGTGTGTATGTCTTCGACGTACCAGCCTTTCTTTTCTTGCAAGTTGTAAAAACTACCATCTTCATAATCAACACCATCTTGAGTAATAGTAGTAAATTCAGCAACCCTAGACTGAGTGCCTTCGTAGTTTAACGTGTTAAAGTGCTTAACTAGTTCTGGCTGTAAGTTTAGTACAGGTGTTACAGATGACTCTGTGAAGTTACCGTAAAAAGTATTTCTAGGCGCAGGTGAATCTTCATTATAATGCTTGTAAATATCACCTTGATTAAAAGTATAATACTGATTAACACAACTAACACCTATTTCTGGTATAAAAGATTTAAAACTAACCCAACCTTTTGCTTTCTCACTAAACGTAATTGTTTGGCCGCTGTAAGGATCGACAATTTCTTCACCGCTCTCTCCAATAATGTTAGATGGTAAATCGTCTGAAGATCTAAGAGTTAAATTGTAATCACCTTTATAAGCATCATAACTACCATACATAATATCAAACTTAGGTAATTCATCTCTAAAATAATCTTTCATACCTATTTCAGATATAGCAGTTAAACCATCCATTGAAAGTCTCATTACAGCACCTCTTTGTTTGTCCGTAAAATAAGCTCTAAACGATTCAGCAGCAAAAGACTCTGGATTCTTAGATATACCGTAGTTACCTCTAAATGGTTGTGTTGCGCCTAAAAATCTATTGCTAGTTAATAGCTGTGTATTGCCATCTGCGTTAAATAATAAATCTCTATCAACAAATATTTGTAGTACTTTGTCTTCACACAATGTAACTAGGTCTTTGTTTCTAGCATACAACTTTTGTATACTACCATAAACAGGATTTATATCTTTAGTTATTTTTTCTGCCTGTATAAATTGGTTTAAATTATTTACACCGCTAGTAGAATTATATAGGCCAGAGTGTATTAAGCCATATTTTCTTCTTTCTTCTTCGTAAGCCTGCTCTATTGTAGCTGAAGCTTTAACGCCTTTAGCTATTTGCATGCCGTTAAAATCATCTCTTATTCTAATACTTTCAACACCGTTACCAAATGATATACAATTGTAGTAAGGCAACGCTGTTTTTCTATTGTGTACTAGTGGAAACAGCTCTAACTGATTAACATATTGACCACCAGGAGCTATACTTCTAACGCTAAATATAGCAGCCTTAGTATAACTTCCGTCTTCTCTATAAAATGTTAGTACTTTTTGGTTGTAAATGTTTGTCTGTCCAGTTGTAGTAATATCATTACCACTTACTAAAAATCCAGGTACTAAACTAATTAAATTGCCGTCCCAACCAGTTATTCTAACATAAATTTCTTTTTCTGGAAATGCATTTACAATAGGCCCAAAATCTGGTTGTAAACTAGAATCACTTATTACTACTCTGCTACCAACTGGCGCTAGCATAGAGCCTTTTGTTGAGTTTGGATTAATTACGGCGTCTTGAATAACGTTGCTAGCAGCACCAATTAAGTCAGAGCTTACGCTAGTAGGACCACTACCATCTGTTAAATCTAATATTCTAGGATAAGCGTTGCTTGACTCAAAGTATATATTTAAATCTGGCTCTTCTTTTGCTTCTGTTTCAAATATAGCTGGTGTTATAGGTAAAGTATTTTTACCAGGTTGTATGTACGTGTCAATAAAATTTATAGCGTTAAAAGTAGTAGGCGTTGCCTTGCCACTACCTCTTGGATCGTACATGCCCGTAGCTCTAGGATCTTTGTCTAATTGTATTATATAAACAGTTCTTCTATTATTAGCTTTACCAAAATTAACTATTCTTTCTTTTAATAATTCTTTTTTAGTATTGCTACTAGGATTTGCCGCAAAAGAATCTAAAGCTTCAGAAACACTGTTATCTGGTAGGTTTTCAGGAAAGGAAGCTCCAGAAATATTTTCTCTAACAACAGGGTTCCAAGAAGTATGATTATATAAATACTTTACATCTACGCTTTGTATCGTGTACACGTTGACATCGTCTCCTTCAAACTTAAATTGATTACCAACAGCTAATTGATTTGCTACTGCTTGAGCACTATTATCTAAGTAACCTGGATTAAACTGATTGTCATGAGCTTCTAGCCCTGCTGCAGTTACGTTTTGATTAAATTCGTAGTAATTTTTACCAACAGAACTTTCTTTATCACCTTGAAAATGTATACCGCCCGCTAATATCCATTGTAAGTTTTGTCTAAAACCAGGAACATCACTTGTACTAGCGTTAGTACCTAATCCAGAAAAGTTACCGTCGTGTAAGTCTACACCTGGACAAGCAAAAGATAAATGCATAAATATACCCTTGTTAGGATTAGCAGTGGCATAAGGCCCTGTTGCTTTATAAGTTTCTAAAAACTCTTGTCCATTTGGTGTTTCGTATTGATTTAAACTATTACTTGTACCATATCTGTACCTAGTCCAGTGTCTTGCGCCTTGTGGATTACCATTTGAGAAGCCGTACTTACCAGAACTATTATCTACCTCAACAATACCCTCTAAACCGTTTACTTCTTGACTAGAACTTGACAAAGGATTACCTTTGTACATTCTGCCAGAGTAAAAAGCGTCCCATTGATTATGATAATCAAAAGGTTCTTGCGCAGAAGCAAAGTGAGTGTTATCTATAAACCAACCAGGTGTGCTTTCGTTTTCTGTGTTAAACTTAGTTACTTCAGACCAGTCTTGTTCGGTGTCAGTAGCTGCACTTGTTGTACTGGTTACACTGTTAGTATTATTACTCCAACTATTACTAGCGCCTGAAGTAGTATTATAAATACCACTGTTACCAACTAGCCGGTTCTCGTTAGGCCTAGGTGAGTCAGCTAGCCAAAAAGCAAAAGCTCTAGCAACTAAAGCAAAATCATCAACATCATTTTGACTAGGTATTAAAAATTTTTGAGTTAAAGGCGTAGAAGCTACTTTTGCAAAAAATCTACCTTCAAACTCTATAGTGTCTTTGTTCTCTAACAAAAATAATTCTATTGTTAAACTACTGTCTAGCGTACCGGCAGAGCTTTCTATCCACGCATCTGCGGCTTGTATTTTTCTTCTTAATATAAATACATACCTACCAGTAGCACCATCGTCTTCTTGATAAGCAGAAGCAACAAAGTATATATCTGAAAAAGTTCTAACATTACCACTTCTTATAGAGAACTGTAGCGCAAATCTGTCAGACGATGTAAATTTATCTAAGTTAGATCCGAACTCTGTATTAATCCAAGTTTCTTTATCTATAGCTATACGCACAGCGTCTTCAGCTGGTTTACCATTTAAGTCTGGAAATAAATCAGCTAAATTTTCTTCACTACCACCTCCAGTTCCTAATGTTGTTAAATTAAATTTTATAGACTCTGGAGCTTCGTTACTTATATCTATTATTTTTATTTTATTATTAACATCTACTTGGTTGTTAGTGTCTATTTCCTTTTTCATTATAACATAATCACCTTCTTGTAGTTTGTTTCTATCAGAAGAAGGAAAAGAAAGCCACATACTCTGATCTCTTATAGACTTGTAAACTCTATCTAAAGTTAAGTTGTGATAACCACTAGTAGTTTGCTTTATAAAATATTTGTAATAATGCGCCCAAGAAGGTTGTCTTCCAGTTAAATGAGCACAAAGCTGTAGTGACTTACTAGCATTGCCATCAAAAGCATCACTATCGTCTGCATCAAAAGGTATTTTTATAGAACTATTTTTACCAGTAAATACAGGTGTTTCTCTACCATATTTATCACCGTAAACTATACCTAAATAATAAGTTCTATCAGTTTTAATAGATCGCTTACCAGTACTAAAGTCTATAGCACCATCATAACCAAAGTCTCTATTTTCAAAGTCTAAATCTAAATCAACATAAACTTGTTCGTCTTCAAATGTTTTTAAATTATAGTTTTGTAAATAATTACCATATACTAGTCTATTACCAGTTATTTCTTGTGCTAACGCTTTTCTAGGCACGTTGTCAAAAGGTCTTAATATTTGATTAGCAGGTAAAGCAGCATATATGTTTTCCGTGTTAATCTCATATTGTCCTGAGTAACCAATATTAACTGTGGTTAAAGCGGTGTTTACGTTTGAAGAGCCAGAAGTATAGTTAAAATTAACTACATCATAAGCATTGTAAGAATTATCAGTCCAATAACCTTCACCGTCATCAGGCCTTATACTGTCTATAGTATAAATAGTAGTTGAATCATCTTTTTTAAATAAAATATCTATTTGAACAACATCGTTTGGAGTGTGATCTGGCACTAAGTCTTGTAATTTTATTGTTAACAACTTATTTGTCATACCAACATTGTGAGAGTCTTTTATTGGATGAAAACCAAACGCGCCAGCTAAGAATACTGGCTGTGTAAAAGGAGAGAACGCAGAATATTCACCATCCACGTATTTATATCTTGTAGCAAACCTAACAAACTCTTTTTCAAATATAGGTTTTTCTTCTGTTAATTTTCTTACGTTAAATATTATATCAGCCGCATCGCTTTCAGATATGTCAGTGCTAAGCTCTAATATTTCGTATTCAGCGGTAAATTCTCCTGTTCCAGTATTAGCATTAAAAGTATCTGTAGTTATATTTAAAACTTTTAACTTTATTTCAAAATTAATAGGAAGTTGACCAGGTGTGTTAGGCCTACTACCTACTATAACGTCTCCTGCGGCAAATTGAAATGGGTGTATGTTTGAAGTAGTAACAATTGTAAAATCAAGAGTGTGAGTATCAGGTATAGGTAAGCCACCATTTTTAAGTATATTTGCTGATTCAAAAGTAAATTGATCTTGTATTACTGTTTCTCCAGCAACAACTTTTGGAGCGTAATAAGGTTGTCTTTTTATAACGACTATATGATCTTCTGTAATATCACCCCTGTCTTCTCCGTTTATTATAAGTCTAGTGTGTGTATTTTCATCTGTAGTGCCTTCTTTACAGTTATCAATATTTATTTTTCTTGGCTCATTTATATTATCTGTCCAAAATAATAAATTATCAATTATGTTTATACCTGTTACTATAGTATCTTTATCAAACTTTAAAACTTCTTTAGTAGTATCTACAAATACTAACTCTTCAGTATTATCACTCTTGTGCTCTATAATAAAATCTTTAGTATTACCAAATAAAAAGTAAAATAATCTATCATTTTTTTCGTCAGAAATACTAGCAATACATTTTAATTCAAAACCATTTAAATCAGCATTAACAAAATCAGATTTGTCTAAACCATATTTTTTATTACCTAATATATTTTGTACAGTTCCAACATCTGAGTCATCAGACGTAGCAACCTCTATATTCATAGCGTCTCTATATTGTCCATTAGGTATTATTCTTTCGTCGTCATCTTTATTCATGATGCCCGATCGAAAAACGTTTTTAATTTCCGGCATATTTTATCTTTTTATCCAAGCAGACTTGTTTCTCATAGTTTGAACAAGTTCGTGTATTTTAATATTTGATAGTCTAAGCTTAGCTGTTCTTATAGCTGCGAATTTTTCTCTTTTAAATCTAGGCACTAAACCTTGTCCAAAAGTACTAGTAGATAATATAGCGTAAGCTATAGATTTATACATTGCTTCCTCAGCAAATTTATGTACTATCATTTCGTTATCAGTAGCTAAACCATCACTTATATATTTAAGTATCACAGTTTTTTGCGCAACATTAGATGAAAAATGTATTTTTCCTTTTAACTCATCAATATAATAAGTACCGTTTGTTTGTGCGTGCTCTGGTTCTAAACCATATCTTTGCCCAACGTTTAAATCGTATATATCAGTATCGTGATTATAAGCTAGAGCGTCGTCTACATCTATATCATTTACAGTTTGAAATTTTTCCCAAGTTTCAGACTCTGATGGTATTGTAATAAAAGTCATTTGATTAGTAGAGCCAAAATTAACTACTCCAAAGTTTTCAAGAAGCCGAGTACTAACCGTTATTACAGATCCATTTACATCCACTACTCTAGTTCCAGGCGTAAGATGACTGTGTGAAACGTACATACCTACAGAAACTTGAGCGGCGTCAGCGGCAGATGCAGTTGTTATTTTATCATTATTAACAGAGTAAATAAGATTATTTAGCACAACACCACTTCCCGTTTCTATAACAAGGTTTTCGTTTATAGCTGTGTTACCACCGTCACTAGCAAAAGGCTCTGGAAACATATTGAATGTTAAGGTTTCATCACCGGTAAAATTAGAATTAACCGCGGTACCATTAACAATATCTTCAACATTGATAATAGAAGGAAAGCCTCCATTAAGATAATCTACTAAACCTATAACTGTTACGCCAGGATACAAAGGGGAGTCATGAACAACACTACCAACAACAGTTCCTAAAGGAAAACTAGGAGCGGCGGAAACATCAACATTGTTAAAATTAGGAGCATTAACCTGCATCCCTACTAAAATGTTTTTGTATATTTTGTCTAAAACAACCAAATTACTTCCGATAGTCAAAGTACCCACGGCCGTTAGTTTATAATCACCATCTGCATTTTGTAATATTGGTGTTGGATTAGAGGTGTGTCTAGTTGGGTACAAAGGACGTTCTATACCATTGCCGTCTACCCAGCATATTTTAGTATAGTTAACGTAATCTTGTGGAAGTGTCATTGTTAAAGAAGGTGGTAATGTAATCTCTTGAGACTTAATAGATTTAAAAGTATCAAATGATAACTCTTGTATTGCTCGTTGGGCATGAAAAGCTATATCAGTTCTTTTTATTTTTGGTATTATTTTGTTTTCACCGACATAAGCTATTGTAAAGTTAGTTATAATATTATCTAAAGATACAAATTGGTAACCACCAAAATCGTTACCATCATAATAATCTTGCTGCGTTTCTTGTAATAATCCCATTTATTTTATTGTTTTTCTTGTTGAGTATTTTTCATGTCTTCACTAGCTGCTGCTTGATACAGGCCAGGATCTTTTAATGTAAACCCTGCTAGTGTTAATATTTTTAAAACTAAATCTGTTTCTTCAGAAGGATGTAGTTCAAAATGTCCTATATCTCCAGCTGTAGAGTTATGTAAAGCTTTACCACCTACAACTACATAGGTCCAGTTTACTAAGTTAGGCGCTCTTATATAGTCTACATCAACAACTGGGTCTTGTCTACCAAGAAAACTAACTATATGATCAAACCTGTCTAACATATATACAGGCCTTTCGGCTGTTGGTGTTGCTAAAGGACTAAGTTGAAACAATCTAAATTCTTTTTTACTTACAGGCTCATAAAGTATATTTTGAAAAGCAATACTTGTTAATCTGTAAAAATTTGGAAGAGCAGCTAACGATATGGTATTCTCAGTTACAGAAACATTAGCAGGAACAGTTTGTTCAAATACGCTTATCTTTTCTTCTAATATATCTACAGTATCAGCATGTACAGTACTATTTCCAGGCGTTCTTAGGAATTGATTTAAATCGTAGAAGTATTGTTCAAATATATCCATTTGTGCCTGGTTAGCGAGTATGTTAAATTCTTGAGGCGTTATATATCCTCTTTGCTCTTTGTTTGCAAGAGTTAAAACTCTTTGATATATTCTATCTACGTTTATCATAATATTTTTTTATTGTAGTTACGATCGCCCCGTAGGGCGACCGCTCTACAGTTTGATTAGTTGTTTAATCTTTTTTCTATATTTGTATATATTTCCATACCTTCATCAGTTTTAAACCAATGCGCTAAAGCAGTGTATGGATGCTCGTCAAATGGTATTGTCATTACTTTTCTACCATTACTTCCCCACAAAAAGTTTCTTTGATCAGAAGATAATCTTAATATACCGTTTTCAACAGCTCTAATACCAAAGTTTCTTAACATTACGTTTTCATCATCCGCAAGTTCTAAGAACAGTTTAGGATTATTTCTAGCGAATACAAGTAAATCACGTCTAAGTTCCTTAGAACTCAACTTAGATACCTCAGAACCTTTTTCTACACGCATAATAGCTTCTGCCATATCGATATCAATATTTCTAGCTGCAGTTAAAGCATCTACCTGCATTTCTAAAACATCTATTTCTTCTTCAGCTATAGCTTGTGGTTGGTATTCGTAAAACAATTTGTCTCTGTGTGGGTGGTACATAGAAAGTAGTTTTTGTAAAACTGTCTTTTCTTTTGGAACGTATAAGTTACCACCTCTAAAAATAATGTGTTCTAATCTTTGATCTCCAACCATTTCATCTACAAAACAAGTTTTTTGATTAGCACAATATTTTAATTCTCTTTCATAACCTTTTTCTTCGTCAAACCAATATATGTCTGTAGATTTAATAGTTCTAGATAAAGGTTTTTTACTACCTTTTAAATAATAAACTCTATCTTTTATTTCCCACTCGTTTTTAGGTTTAACTCTTTCTCTTGCTTTTGGTTTTTCAACCATTACAGTTTCTACAACTGTTTCTTCTATTTGAGGTTCTTCAACCTCTACTTTTTTCTTTTTTGCCATAATATAATATATAATAAAATTAATAAAATAAAAGGCCGAGGCCGAAGCCCCGGTCTTTTA
>Ga0208159_1000342_pt1 | contig 19299 bp, 4 predicted proteins | sample 9_EtaG_FD_184082 | JGI IMG/M metagenome (GOLD analysis project Ga0208159, IMG submission 184082) | Marine viral communities from the Subarctic Pacific Ocean - 9_ETSP_OMZ_AT15188 metaG (SPAdes) (version 2) | ecosystem: Environmental > Aquatic > Marine > Oceanic | place: Pacific Ocean | collected... | reverse complement strand
AATCACCCACAGCATAAACTAATGAGAAACGGAGCTGCTATATTAGCAGGTATTATTGGTATTGGTTATGCAGTAGGTAGAGTAAGAGGTGATAAACAGTTTGGTGTACGTGGACCAAATACACATGTAACCTCAGGTACTCCTTATTGGGGATTAGGATTTGGTAGTGGTGGTACTGTTCCTGGATCATCAATTTTACAAGCAACTGAAATATCAGGTACTGCTTCTGCTGCACTTGGTATTAGTTCAATAATTGACAGTCTTGTAAGTTCATTAATAGATGATTTAACTGATTTAGGTGGTTTAGCTACAGGTTCAAGTTTATGGACTGAGTTGGCCTTAGAAGCACAAAATGGTTTAGGAGTTTTAGCATCTATAGCACCTGGTGTAAACTCTGGGCATACTATAGAACGATATACAAAAACTCATCCTACTGGTAATTTACCAAAAGTAGTGGCTTTACTATTATCACAATCTATTGGTAAAACTAATATAGCAACAGGTGGTGATGAAATGATTGAGCTATTTTATAATTTAATGAAACCAAATGATCATGCTTTTAAAATGAATAGTTATGGTTTCTATAATAATTATAGTCCATTAGGAAATGGTGCAAGATTTAGATCTGGTACATCTGACTCAAATTATATTGATTCTTCTTTTCAATTATTTGATGAAGGTAAATATAAAATAAACAATTTGTTTAGACCATCAACAGTAGTTATATCAACCAAAAATGAATTTGATATACCAAGTGTAACAGATAAATCTAGGTTTGCAATAGGAGGTGATAATGATAGTGATACTATTGGTAAGCTTAAAAAACCTGAAGTACCAAGGGGTAGGGATATATCATGTTTATATGGAGCATTAAAGTTTAATTTTGAAAATCAATATGGACAACTAGATCAAGTTAAGCAAGTTATGATGAGAGGGTGTACAGAAAATATAGACTTTTCTTTACCTGCAGAAACTAAATATACATCACAACCTATATTTGATGGAGATACATACATTGGAAGATATACAGAAAAATGTATTATGCCAATATTTACAGATTTTTTAAATGGACAACCAGACAACTTTACATATGATTATAGAAATAAAATAAATCTTCCTTTTCCAAGATTTTGGATGGATACTCAAAAGTATGACATGACAGGCTTAGCTCAAGAAATTATGAGTTTGGGTATCACAAATGCAAATGACGCTCTGCCAACTGATTTATATTATTTAGATAGAGGTGATACATGTGGTAGCTCAGGCTTAACTAATTTGTTTGGTGCTGCAGGTAATCCAAAAAACCCTGCTTTTGCTATGAGGTATGCTTATATGTATACACACATTAACGGCATATCAGATTTCTTTGTAGAATCTGAAATAAATTTAGCTCATAGAGATTGGGGAGATAAGTCAGAAGAAAAGATTTATTCTTCTTATTATAATAATAATATTAAAGATTTATTACATGCTGATATTCTAAAAGATGATAACTTCTATAGGTATGATTATTCTTTAAGTGCTAGTAGATTTATTACAAACCTTGCATCAAATGGTAGTATACAACCTAGAGACTATGATCCTTTAGTAGCTGAGACCTGCCATGACTATTATCCTAAAAGGTTAATATATTCCATGAGAGCACAAGATGAAGCTAAAAAAGATTTTTGGAGAGTGTTCTTACCTAATAATAAAAAGGACTTTAAAAATAAAGTAACAAGCATAAAGCCTTTAAATAGAAGTGGAGCTATGATGTTCTTCCCATATCAATCACCTGCAATATTCCAAGGTGTAGATACACTTAAATCTGATATGGGTACAGAAATATATATGGGTGATGGTGGTTTATTTGCTAAGCCTCCTCAGAATATAATGAATGCTGAGACAACAATGGAATATGGATCTTGCGAAAGTATGAGAAGTATAACTAATACTCCATCAGGACTATTTTGGATATCACAAGCACAAGGTAAAATATTTCAGTATGCAGGTAAAGGAGCTGAAAACATAGCCAATCTAGGTATGAAATGGTGGTTTAATAAATACTTACCATCTCAACTTATAAAGCAATTACCAGAAATAGAAGAACTTACTATTGGAGACAATCCTGTTGTAGGTGTTGGTTGTCAGACTGTATATGATGCAAATGATGATATAGTATATTTCTGTAAAAAAGATTTTAAAATTAAAGATGAGTTTGTAGGTAATATTAGATATGATGAAAGAACAAATGCTTTTGTATTGTATGGTAGGGGACCACAAATTCCTGTAGCATTACAAGAAGGTATATATTTTGAAGATTGTTCTTGGACTATATCATATGACCCTAAATCAAAAAGTTGGATATCATTCCATGATTGGCATCCAGAACTATCAGTACCTAGTATAAATCATTTTTTGACTACTAAAAAAAGTAATGAAAGCCCTGTAGGATTATGTCCTGAAGGTTTTAGTTTTAATTCAGCTACTGGTTTATGTGAATGCGGATCTTACAATCAAGAACCAGCAGATGTAAATATAGAAAACGTAGCAGCTAATATTACTGGAGGACCACAGAATTGTATAGTAGATATTGTTATAGCAATGGATATATCAACAAGTACTAATACAGGCAATAGATTACAAGCACAAAGGGATTTTGTACAAGCTTTTGTAAATGATGCAAATATAGTATCTGGTATGGCAGCAGGCAATATACAAGTGGGATTCACAAGATGGAATTCAAATCAAGTTTCTTCTATGAACCCTAACGGATTTACAATGAGTAATACTGTCACACCAGCTCAAGTACAAACTTACTATGCGGCTCCTGCTAACAATGGGACACATGTAACTAATGGGACAAACGCTGCGGCAAATGTGTTAGCAAGTAAAAGTACTTCTGAATTAGGAGATAGAAGTGCACAACCTAACTTTAGAAATGTACTAATAATCATGACTGATGCTGTTGCTAGTGCTGACAATCCATTAACTAGTGGACCAGGTGGTACACCACTAGGATGTCAATATCAGAATCAAGCAAACTATGATGTTTTGGCAGTTTTTTGTGATCCATCACAAGCTACTCTTCCTAATGCAGGAGCACAAAATATTATGAACGGTATTACGTGTAATCAAGCAGGATTCCAATTTATAATAGCAGCTAATCAAACTACAGGAGGAAACTCTCCACAAGCAGTTGCAAATCAAGTTACAAGCGTTGCATGTGGTTCAGCTTATGCATGTGAATGTCCTCCAGGATTTACTTTAGTATTTCCTGATTCAGCAGGTAATCATACACAAGCAAGTGGTACATGTACAGTTACAACTGCTACTGAACTTGCTCCTATATGTAGAAGAGTTACTTGTGAGTGTCCACCTGATCCTACTGGTTTAGGTACAGTAACAGAAAGTGGAGTATGTGATGATTTATTTTTAGCAGGTACAGCCGGTTATGTAAATCCTACTCCTCTTACATGTACTTTAAATACTTTAACTACAATAAATCCAGCCACATCACAAACAGGAATGTGGAGACACAATAATAGATGTGATAAATATGCTAATTTTTATGATGTACAATATCCATGGGAAATAGAAATTATAAATAATACTGGTCAGCTAGTTACTACTTTAAGAAGTATAGAATATCATTTAGAAAGTTATGTATATAAAGGAGACGGATACAATGCATGTGGTGATGATAGATGGCATGACTTAGATTTTAATTTTGATGAAGCAATAGTTCATAACACTGAACAAGTATCTGGATTATTAAATCTTGTGGTTACACCTAAAGAACAACCAATACAAGCATTAGCATATCCTATTATTAATACAGCAGGTCCTATTGACATTTTATATTCTAAAGAAGAACAAAAATATAGATTCAATCAATTCTGGGATGTGACAGAAGATAGAGGAGAATTTAGCACTGCACAAAGAGCTATATTTAAAACAGAATGTAATGGATATAAAAGAGAATTAAATACTGCTAATATAAATTATTCTAAACCAGAAACACAACGTAAAAAATTCAGACACTATAGCAATAGTTTATTCTTAAGAAAGAAAAATTCTGATGGAAGAAAAATGCTGCTAAGACTTAATAACTTTAAATTTCAAAATTCACAGAGATAATGCATAGTAAGAAATTTAAAAAGATAGAAAGAAGAGGATTACCAGGTGGACCTAATGAAATGTTTACCTATGTAACGGGCGTTTTTTCTACTGATGGCTATAAAAATGGTAGCCCAGATATAAACAATCCTTTTAATATTATTCCCTCAGGTAATATTACTATGAAAGATGTAGACTTTCCTGTAATTGGTATAGATAACTTAGGTAACAAAAAGATGATGATGCCAGGCGGAGAGTATGAGTTTCCTGGTGATATGGTATTTGAAGTGCCTATGGCTCAAGGCGGTGGTACAATAACAGAAGCTCCCGGTTTTTTTGATAATGTAGTTAGTGATGCAAGATCATTTGTAAGATACCCCTTTGCAACTATTAAACAAAAGTTTAAATACGGAGATGTGCCTTACAATTTTGACAAAGGTATAGATTCAGGAGCAGTTGATAAAGATGCTTTTACAAAAGGGATAGATTTTTTTAATCCAATTAACGCTGTATATAAAGCAAATAAAGCTTTAGGTGATGATAATTATACTGATGCTTCTTTGAATGCATTAAGTATTCTACCTTTAGCTAAACCTCTTAAGGCACTTAAAGGTGTAAGTCCTGCACAAGCTAAGATATTAGCTAAATCAATCAATAAAGGTTCAAAATCAACTCAGATGCAAGATGGTGGAGAAAGTTTTCTTGATTATGCAAAAAGAAGACTTTTAAGATCTTTAAATCCTTTTGCACAAGCTGATGACACATTACAAATGTTAGGTGTCCCATCTAATCTTATAAGAGAAGGTATAGAAGGTATATCAGGTTATTTTGGGGATGAAGGTGGTTACGGTGATGGAGAATGGAATTGGGGAGATATAGTGCCTGATATAGAAAATACATCTATTCTAGATGACACCAAAGCACAAAGACCTATTTCAGATGTTTTAGAAGTTGAAGGTTTTGTACCACAATTAGTAGTAGATTTAGTAACAGATCCTTCTTCATACGTTGGAGCAGGAGTAGCAAAAAATGTTATTAAGAAAGCAGGAACTACTAGTATTCCTAAATTAATTAAAGCTGTGGTCCCAAAAATAAAAAACGCAGGTGATGATGTTATAAAAAAATCTGCAGATGATGTTGTTGAAATGGTTGAAGACCTATTTGGTAAAAAAATTAAAAAAAGTGATGCAGTAAGATTGAATAGAGTAGAAGATGCTAATGTTTCTAATACTACATTTAGTAAACCTAATCCAGATGGTTCACTTCCATATGAAACTGGTAATTGGTTTTCAAGTACAGGAACCCCTTTCTATGTAAACAACACCAAAAAAGCTGGAACTAGTGAGCTGTTAAATCCACATTCTAATAAAAGATTATTAACTACATATTTAAGTCCAGATGATGCAAAGAATTTTAATATACTAAACATGGATCCTAATACAAGCGCTTATGCATTAAGTGGTGGTAGAGGAAATTTACCAATACCTACAGAGTATGTTATTCCTCCACCTTTAGTATCACGTCTTAGAAATCAGGGGAAAGTGGGACAGGCATCAGAAATTCTGGGAGCAATGCAAGACTTTTATAAGATGTATGGAGGAGATCTACCAAAAGCACAAAGAGGTTTTTTTACAAAGCTGATAAAAGAGGGTGCAAAAAAATTGGATGACTTTATACCAGCAATTCAAAGAGAACTAAGATCACTTGAGAAAAGCACAGGTTTATATAGCAAAGACAACTTACTTAAAGAAGTTGCTGTGCCAGGCAGTGATGTAACAATACAATCACCAACTAATTTAGCAAAATTTTTAGATTATATAGGTTTCAATAAATTAACAGGAAGAAATAGTTATCTTCCACATTGGGCCCGAAGAGATGATGGTGCAAAGGTAGTAGCACAAGCTACTCCGTCAGGACCATATGCATTTAGTAACAAAGGCATGAAATTGCTTTATAATCCTAAAGGCAATTACTATACTATACCTGAAGCATTTATAAGTAATCCTTTAACTGCAGGAAGAACATTTAAAAGCATGCAAGATTTTATGCCTAAAGGTAGTATTTTAAAACAAGGACCTGAGGGCAGTTTAAGCACAGACTCATTTAAACTTATGATGAACCGTTTAAAAAGAGGTCAATTTTCAGATGTAACAAATTATAGTGATCCTAATGTATCACGTTATCTAAATACTTATGGAAAAGGTTCTAGAGGAACTAGTCAAAATATTCATGAGTTTACTGATGCTATAGATGATTTAGAAGCTTCAATGTTTAGATTACAAAATCAAGGTAAAGTTGGTGAAGGTTTTACGGGTTTTGGAAGACGTAATGCAGGCTCAAATTTTGAGATAGGAGTACCAAACTTAACAATAAGAAAAAATTATACAGAAGGCGGCTCAGTAAGTTGGATGTGGAAAGGTAAGTCATACTCTGGTACACTAATACCTAGCATGGAGAATGAAAACAACAGATATGCTAGAACTAAAAATGGCAAAATTAAAACACTACCTAAAAAGAAGATGGGTGGTAAATTAAGAATATATAAAGATTATGTAGATGGGGTATATGATAAAAGCCCTAGCAGAGATTATGTAGAAAAAGTATATGATAAACTTAATAGGGTTTATTTATCAGAAGCTAAACAAGCTAATATGAGTACACCTAATTATATAATGTCATATTTAGTTGATGAGTAAACATTAGAAATTGTCCTTTATAATTTGTATATTATAGATATAGTATGAGTATAAAAAAGTTACATATAAAAAGTTTAAATAAAGCCCAAGGTGGCCAGGACTTTAGATTCCGTCCTAGGTACATGCCAACTAACTATGGTTTAGAAGCGGGTAATTTTAATATAGGTGATGCATTTAATGTATTAAAAAGCGGTTACCAAGATTTTTTTAGTGGAAAAGATAAAGATAAAGACGGTTTTAAAGACGGCATCTTTAGGGATATGAAAAATAAAAGAATAGACCGTAAAACAAATGTTATACCTCAAATGTATAATTATAAGGTAATGTACGATGCTGACACTACACCAGGTGATTATGAATATAATGCACAAGATTTATTCAAAGCATCTAGATTTGGTAATAGACTTTTAGGGAAAAATACAATTGATCCTACAGGTACACTAAACTATAGTAATCTACCAGATGATCCCAATAATACTTTTTTTACAGGATATGATATAAACTTTAATAATACAGATCTTGAAGGTGAAGATACACGTACAGATAATCCTAGATTGAGAAGAGATATGTTAATTGCTTCTGATGCTATTATGGGAACAAACTTTGCAAATATGAAAGAAAATAAATTGCAAAGAACTCTTAAGAATATAAGTACTGGACTAAACAAAGGTGTAGATGCTGCTGGCAATTTTATAAATAATGCAGCAGAGGACGTAACCAACTTTACAGACAAACTAGGTAATGATATGAGTTCAGTCTTTAGAGACTTAGTATCAAAAGGTGAGTTAACAGTAGATGATATTAAAAATAAATCAGAAAAGTTCATTGAAAAAATGGAAAATTTCTACCGAGATGATATTAAGAATATACTTAAGTTTCAACCTGGTGGAGAAAAAAATTCTAGAAGAAATGTAAGATCATATGATCAAAACAGATTATTAGAAATAAGAGATATTTTAGATGCAGGTAATCTTTCACTTGATCAGAAGAAAGAGCTAATGGCTGAATTGACAAACATCAATGAACAAGAAGAAACCTTTTTAGCTGATATAAGAAATTACATGCAAAATCTAGATGATAATATGTATGATTTACCATCTAGATTAGATTATTTTGACAAAGATTCAGTTGCACCAGGTGCAGGTTTAATACGTGAACCTTTATATAATTGGTTAAATGAAAATCAAGGAGCTGCATGTAACACATATGCTTGTGCAATATTAAATGATGCAGGAGTTACTTATCCAATAAATATGCCGCCTATGAAAATTAACAATAGGACATACAAAGGTGGAGATTTAAAAGCAATAATCCCTGGTAATTTACAACAAGATAGTAACTACAATTATAATACTGGTACACAAGGTTTTGTTATGACTAATCCGGATGATGAACTTTTACCTGGTGATTATGGAAGAATAGGTTACCCTTACACAGGGCATGCTGTCTTGTATACTGGTGAGGAAGCATATACACCTGAAGGAGAAGAGCAAAGATTTGTAAGTGTATATAATCCAGGAGGTCCTAGTTCAGGACTAAAAGTAGGAGACTATTATAGACCTACTTCAATGGATTCTGGATATGACAATCCTGGAACTACAGAAACTGCAAGATATGTAGGTAATACAATATTTATTAATGAACTACTAAATAGAACACGACCATCAAAAGAGGATTTAATTAAAAAAAATGTAGCTTCTAGTAATTCAGTTGATAAACCACCTAAAGCACAATACGGATTTAATTTTTCAGGTACACCTATACCTGTAATGGAAGATCAAACTACATATACTTTGAATCCAGATTTTGATTTTGGTAGCCTTTTTAATACACAGACTAACTTTATAGAGGACACTCAAGCTGCAGCAGATGGTTTACTACAGCAACAATTTCCAGGACTTGGTCCTACACCAGCACAACAAGCAAGCCAGCCGGTAATTGCCAATACAGAAAGTGTACAAGTAGGAATACAAGATCCAGCGCCACCTGAAGTACAAGGTGTTAAAGTAAAAAGAGATTTTGGTAAAGGAGTAAAAGGTGTAGTAAACAGAGGTTTAACAGCGCTTAATAGAATGGAAAGTAGTGTGCCATTTAAAGTATTTGAGAAAGGTTCTGACTTTGCAGTAGGTGCAGCTTCTGTAATAAATGATATGTTTCAAGATAAAAAGATTGCTGAAGCAGAGAAAGAAATGAGACAATATAATATGGCAGACAATCAATTTGGTGTGAAAGAAACTATTGATAGAGGTTTGTTTGATACAAATTCAGGTTTATTAAGACCTGATATGACTGTAACAAGCTCTTATGCAAAGGGCGGTGGTGAAGTAGAAGTAGATGAATTAACATTAAAACAACTTATAGCAGCTGGTGCTGACATAGAAATAATAGAATAATTATGGGTAGACGTATAAAAGTAAACAAAGTTCCTGACGGCTTTGTAATAAAAAACGGTAAGATTCTAAAGAAAGCAAGCTACGGTGGTGGCTTTGTGACTGGTGATCAAAAAGACTATGGGTTAGTAACTACTTATGGTGCAGACAATGGTAATGGTACACAAGAGCAAGACGTCAGATTTTCCTTGTCATCTGTACCAAGAGACTTTGCAAACATAGAAGCTGAAGGTGGAGAAACAGTATTAACAGACTTAAATGATAATGGTTCATTTGGTTTATATAATATAAATGGACCAAGACACAGTCAGGGTGGTGTACCTATGTTTTTACCAGATCAATCTTTTATTTTTTCTGATACACCAAAGATGAGAATGACATCAGAAGAATTAGCTCAGTTTGGAATAGAAAGCAAAAAGCGTATGACACCAGCTAAAGTTTCAAAAAAGTTTGGTTTAAATGAATATATAGCAGCAGCAGGAAATCCAAACTCAGATCACATTACAGAAAAAAGCGCAGAGTTAATGTTAAACAAAAATATGATGAGTTTATCACAACTAGCATTTGGACAAGAAATGAAAAAAGATTTTGAAGATGGTGTTCCTACAGCAGCTTTTCCTTATATACAATCTATGGGAGAAGATCCTATAAACTTTGCTGCTATGGTTGATCAACAAATACAACAAAGAAAGCAAAATATGGCAGCGTATGGGATGGAAGTAGATTTAGATCAGCAAGCTGTATTACCAAAAGCACAAGAAGGTAGAGAAGAAAGAAGTACATCTTTTGCTGATTTACCTCCAGCTATAGAAAAAGCTATAAACGAAATATTAAAGAATGCATCAGATCCAAGCAGTCCTGAAATTCAACAACAAATTAAATTAATTGTGGATGCTGCTAAAGGTTTAGGCAATACTGTAGGAATTAATACAGATCAAGCAGAGGATGTTATAAATAATATAGTTACAATAGTAGCTGATAACGTAGAAGAGCTTTCTAAAACAGGAAGACTTCCTCTTATTACAGAATCTATGGCTAAGATTGACAACATGCTCAAATCAAAAGGTATAGATATACAAGATGTAATGGATGTAGGAGAGAAAGGAATTGAAGATACACAACCTAAAGCAGACTCAGGTCTATATGGAGATGTTACTATGGATAACCTACCACAGTTTTATGAAAACAATAAACTTTTATTACAATCATTAGACTATCCAAGTTATCAATCTTTAGAAGAGAAGCATGGTAAAGAATGGTACAAAGACCCAGCCTTTGTAAAAGACTTCCAAACTAAAAAGAATGAGTCTTTGCTTGCTAGATATGATGCAGATCCTGAATTAAGAGCAGCTTTAGATAAACAAGGGATAACTAAAGATGAATTTATTAATGCTTATGGATTTAGAACAGATGGTGTAGATGGTGAGACAGATTCTATTGATGGTAAGTTTGGTGAGTATACACTTAATAGAAGAGACTTTATAGATCTACCTGGGGTAGAAGAAGAAGAAGAGGAGGAGGAAGAAGAAGAACTTCCACCAGGAAAACAAACTGCACAACCTGATTTTTACTTACAGGATAAGATTAAGATGGATGCACTATCTAAAAGAGATAGAGATTTATTTTTACCAAGCAGACAAGCTGTTGAGCAAATAGAGCTTAACCCTGCACTTCTTGATCCAACAAGAGCAATTGCTTCAGTAAATGAGCAAGCAGCTATAGCAGCCGATGCAGCAGGAATGTTTGGACCACAAACATTGAGTGCAAACTTAGCAAAGAGCACAGGTACTTCATATAAAAATATTGCAGATACTTTAGGAAAATATGATGCAGCAAACGTAGGTATTATTAATAAGGCAGATGCTTTGCAAGCTAGATTTGATCAAATGACAGATGCTGCAGAACGTCAAAACTATAAAGAAATTGTAGATGGTACAAACTTAGCTGTTCAAAATTATATGGATGAAAGAAATCTAGACAGAGAGCAGTTTGCTGATTTATATGCTAATGCTGTAACTAATAGAGCCAATACATATAACTTAAATACATTAACTCCTTACTATGATATTGATCCTAGAACAGGGGGTATGGTTATGAATGTTGACACAGCCGGTTTATTCAAGCCTGTCCAGCCTTCTGACCCTTATGCTCAAATAGATAAGTTAAGTAAGTATGCTAAACTTGCTAAAGCTTCTGGATTAAGTGATGACGTGATTAATAATATATTTTTAGGATCAGGCGTATATACACCAACTAGTAATCAAACACGTGCTGATATTATTAGAAATGCAGGAGGAATAAATCTTCCATATAATAATACAACAACAGAATCTGGTAAAAAAGGTAAACAAGTTAAGGCTCCAGCAGTACCGTTTTATATAGGAGTTACTGACGGGAGAAGAAAGTAAACAATAAAAGTGTATTGATTTAATTTTATACACATTAAAAATTTTAGTAATTTAGATTATGGCTACATATGTACAAGGATATAAAATGTATGACAGGGAACCAACCCCTTTTGTACCTGATTATAAGTTTTTATCTAATGTTTTAGATACTAGACAAACTAGATATGATCAGAACTATAAAGCTATTAATGATGCTTATAGTAAAGTTGTATATGCTGATTTAAGTAGAGCTGAAAATCAAGAAACAAGAGATCAGTTTGCTAAACAGATAGCCCCTAAGATGGCACAAATATCTGGATATGATTTGTCACTGCGTCAAAATGCAGATATGGCAACAGGTGTATTTGCACCTTTCTATGAAGATGATAATGTTGTTAGAGATCTTACAAATACAGCTAACTATAAGTTTGGTTTAAGATATGCTGAAAGTTTATCAACGTCTCCTGATAAGGATCAACGAGATTTGTATTGGGATACTGGAGTAAAGGATTTGAACATACAGATGGAAAAATATTTACAAGCTGATCAAACCAGTGCTTTAAACATGAGCATAGGTAACTATACACCAAATCCTAATTTATATGAGTATGCATTAAAATTGCTTGATGAGCAAGGTTTTAATGTAGAGAAAGATATATTAGAACCTAATGGTAGATGGAAAATAACTCAAAAAAATGGTGATCTAGTTACTGAACAAGCATATGCTTATTTAAATAGAGCTTTGATGGATGATCCTAGAGTTATGCAAGGATATCAAGTTAAATCTAGAGTAGATAGTTATGAGTTTGCAAAACAAAAAATTGAGTCTGGTGAAGTACAATCAATTGCACAAGGAGAAGAGCTTTGGGCTAGATCAAAAATAGATGAGATAGCTACTCAACAAGCTATATTATTAGGATCTAAAAAAGCAGAGGCAGAAAAAATAGGAGATACTGCAGCAAGATGGGAAGAGTATACATCAAAGTATGATTTTCCTGAAGGTCACTCAGCAAATAAAACTGCAAATAATTGGAAGCAAAGATATTTAGCTGCAACTATGGGTGTAGAGGATACTAGAAATCTTGTTAACTTAGGAATAAATGCTGGTGAAAGTGCAGATCAAGACCTTATGAATAAAGCATATCTTATGTATATGGGAGTTAATATACAAGATGATTTAGGTGCAGCAGCTAAATCTTATAGTATGAAAGACTATAGCTTTAAGTTAACAGAAAATAAATATGGTTTAGAAACATACAAAGCAGAATTAAAGTCAGCTCTACAAAGAGAAAAGTTTATATTAGATAAGAGACTAGCGGATTATGAAAAAGAAATAAATCAAGTAGGACCTAATCAAGATTTCTTAATAACAGATGACAAACCAGGTAATGTCAAATATGAAATAACAGATGATGGTACAGTAAAGTCAACAGCTAATACAATACAAAATAATAATACCGCAAGAAAAGCATTTCTTTCTGGTATCAAAGATGAACAAGTAGATTTTGTTTTAAGTCATCATCAATTTTCAGAAGCATATAAAGATAATCCAAATCCTCATACTCTTACAATAGATGGTAATGACTATAGTCTTACAGAAGCAAGAGAGTTTTTAAGCAAGCCAGCAAATAGCAGACATTTAGAAACATTATATACAACAGCTGCAGATAACCTTGAAGATCAAAATGCATATCCAACAGGTGACATGAGTGATGCTGACCAACAAAAACTTAAAAATCTAAGACATGCTCCTAAAGATATACTTAAAAAGATTAATAGAAATACTGCACTTAATCAATTAGAGGTAGAAACTGCTTGGAATAATTATAGCGGTTTACTTTCTATGAAAGAGAGCTATGGAAAAGATTTATTTAACTTAAGAACACAAGGTGTGCCAAACATTTTTGGAGGTGACACTAGAGGTAGTGAGGGTGCCAGCGGTAAAAATGCTACATCCATATTATCAAGAGAAGAGTATAGAGCAGAGTACAACAAATGGGCTGATGCTAAAGGATTACATAGAGGCTCAACTGGTGGTCCCTTGATAGGAGGAGCTCCTGTAAGTACTCCTGCTGGTTACATAGGGATGAGTCCATCATTGATTAACCCATCATTTATAGCAGAAGCAACTAGAGGCATTTATAATTTCTTTGCTGGAGAAGAAAATCAAGTACCAACGGTAAGAAAATCATTTGATGTAAAAAAATCAACTAAAATAGCTGATGAAAATTATGATGAGCAAATAAAATATATTAATGCTACTATGAACGGAGCAATAGATTTACACCGTAATGACAAAGGTGATGAAAACTTTGAGTCTCCTTTTAAAAGATTTTCTTACATAGAGGGTTCTGTAGGTATTGGTCAAGATCAAATGACAGGTGCTAGTGCATTACTACAACAAGGATATAAATCACAATTTAATCCTTTAACTACACAACCAGGAGACCCAGCATACACAGACTTTAAAGTTTTAATTGATCAGATAAATGATGGAAGGGGTGTTATTGCTATAGCTCCAGGTAATATAATGGGCCAAGACAATTTTGACGGTGAAAATAATGATGAGTCTCAACAAATGCTTATGAGTTTAGCATCTGCAGTCACAAAGTATTTTAATGCACCAAGAGATAGTAGAGGTAATGTTAAAACAACAGGTTTAGGCAAAGCACCTTTCTTTGACATACAATACAATCCTATTATGGGTGGAGCCAAAGATGAAGAAAAAAATTCAGGGTATACAATAAGTGTCAGTCCAGAATGGCATAGTGAATACTTAAAGCAAAATGGTTTTGAAAATGATGAAATTAAAGAACTGCTTCAAGATGATAATGCGGGGACTATATCAATAGTAGTTGACAAAAGATTAGATTTTAATAGAAAGAGTATGAACAATATGCAAGCTGCTGTTTCTGATGTTAATGCTGCTATCAGTCTTAGTGATAATAATTATTATGAATATGATGGAGGGAACGAAGGAGGATATCTAAGAGTATACAAAGATGGTGCACAATTCTTTTATGAGTTTCAAGGTAAAACATTTAATTCAACAACAGGAGAGTTTGAAGTATCTCAAAAAGGATCTGGTATTCCATTAGTAGATCCAAATGGTACTCCTGTGACTTTGAATCAGTTGGACGGATATGTTAATGGTTTAGAATTAGATATGGATAATATAGTTTTAAGAAACAACAAGCTTCAAAGAGCTTACCTAGAAAGCATAGCTACTAAATCACCATACTATAAAACGTTAAATTCTATTAATTTTCCAGACCAGAACAATTTTAAAAAATAAAAGATGGCAGAAGAAAGACCAATTATAAGACCATCTGATCAGTTACTACCAGGTGGGTTAGGGAAGAATCAGTTAGACCAACAGTTAAGTCAACCAACTTCTACATTGCCTATATCAGATCAGTTTAAAATTCCTCTAGAGGATATACCAGTAGATGGGATTATGAATCCTGCAAATATGGATATGATAAACCGCTCTGTAGCAGTTAATCAATTTTTTGTACCAAGCTATGGTAGCGGATCTCCTACAAAGGCTGAGAGTACTGTAGAATTTGATTTGTCTGATCCTATAGCATCTGCACAAAGAAACAATATAAGATTTGATAAGGAAGAAAGCCGTATTAAACTACCAACATTTTTTAGTACTGCTGATACAGGATTTGATAGATATTTTGCACACCCTAAATTTGCTGAGATAGGATTTACACCATATAACCCTAATACAGAAAACATATATAATAGTAATTCTGGGTTGAGTGATGACATGTCAAGAATGAGAGGAGAGTTTGGAGAATTATTTGGCTCTGCATTTATGAGCGGTTATAGAGCTATAGGTGATTTCTTTTCTGGTGACTATACAGCTCCTGATTTTGAAGGAGCAATGGCCTTTGAAAATGCTATGAGAGTAGGTAATTCTAGTAGAGGTGGTGTAGGAGGATTTACAAACAATTTTCTTTTAAACAGTGCATATACATTTGGTATTATAGGATCTATTGCAGCAGAAGAGTTAGCTCTTGCAATGGGATCAGCTGCTGTTAGCTCAACGGGAGTTGGTGCTCCTGCAGGTGTAGGTGCATTTTTAGCGGGTACTGCTAGAAACATTTATAGAACCACTTCAGCTATAAAAAATCAATTTGCTATAGGCAGGATGGCAACAGCTACTTATGATATGCTTAAAAGTTTTAATAGTTTAGAACGAACAAGAAACTTTTGGAAAGCTGTAAGAACAGGAAAACAACCTGTAGCTAAATTTCTTTTGCCTGGTACAATGCAATCTTTGAGGTACCTTAATAGTTCTAAGGTGGCAGCACAAAATTTAGGAGGGATAGCAAAGGGAACAAAAGTGCTTGGAGGATTTTATAGGGATGTAAGAGCTGTAAATTTAGCTATAGCTGAATCTAAGATGGAGGCAGGATTAACCTATAATGAACAATTTGAAAATGCAATAAACATAAAACAAAAAAAATTAGGTAGAGAATTAACTACTGAAGAAATGAATGAGGTGCATGCAAATGCATCACAAGCTGCATTTAGAACGTTTCAATGGAATGCTCCTGTAATTGCATTAACAAATCAAATAGTATTAGGAAGAGCTCTTAAGGGTTTTGGTGGAAGGTTCGGTAGAATATTTGATGAAACACTCACAAACTTTGGAAGAAGAATAATTAGAACTAAAGGTGTTAGAGATGCAGCTGGAAAGGCAACTAAAGATGTATTTGAAGATGCAGGTGAAGGCTTCCTTGGACTTCCTTCTTTGAAAAGAATGGCAAGTTGGACTGTAGGTGGAAGTTTAAAGAGAGGTGCTCATGGTGCTTTAAGATTTACTGCGGCTAATCTTGCAGAAGGTTTACAAGAAGTTTATCAAGAGGCAGTTAATGTAGGTGTACAAGATTATTTTTCTGAGTTACTAGAACATCCTTCAGCATCACATCAAAATTTATTCTGGGGCGGTATACACGAAGGTTTAAAATCACAAGCTACAGGGCAAGGTTTTGAAACATTTATGTCAGGTTTTTTGATGGGTGGTTTAGTACAAGGACCTCAAAAATTTGTTTTTGGTTTTGCACCAAATCAATTTAGTAGGTTTACTAGACCAGAAGAGTATAAACAATACAAAGAAAAAAAGGAAGAGTATATAACAAATCTTGTACAAGTATATAATGACAACTACAATGAGATGTTAGGTAAAGATGGTACTGACTTTCAATGGAATAGTAGAAAATTAAACTTTGCTGCCATACATGATGCAGCTAAAGAAATGGACAGCTATAATTATGAAGGTGACCCTCTTGGATTCTATGATGCAAAAGACTTTCTTAAATTCCAACACCAACAAATGATCTTTGATAATGGAGGCGCTAGTGAATACACAAGTGCACTAAGAGATTACTTACAACTTTCAGATGAAGAGCTAGGAGCTTTAGACGAAAGTGGACAAAAGAAAGGTTCACAAATAAGAGCAGACATACAAGAAAGCATACAAAAAATAGAAAAAGCTAAAAAAACGTATGATGCTAATAAAATGAAGTACCAAAACAAATATAATCCTAATAGGTATAAGAAAGGTACAAGAGAGCATTTAATGGAATCAATTAAATACAGAGCATATGAGCATGCTAGATTTTTGCATATGTTTACATCTGATTCTTTTGAAAGAGCATTAGAAAGAAGTAATAAAATTTACACAGAGTTAGCATCAGATCCTATACTAAATAAAATAGCTGCAAATGATATTCAGCTTTTAGCAGATGCTCCATCCATACAAAATGAAATAAGTATACTACTACAAGAGATAGAAGTTTTAAAAGATACAAAAGGAGACAAGAGAAGTGAGATTGCAAAAAAGAAAAGAAAAATAAAAGCATTAGAAAATTATGCTAATGTTCTTAATGCTCCAGAAAATCAAACAAAAAAAGGAGATAGGTTTAGCAGAAATAAAACTAATGTTAAAAAGCTAAGAAAAGTTTTTCTTGACTACGTAAATGTTCTTGCTGAAGAAAAAGGAGACTTTGTAAATGTAGACAATGTAGATAGTGCTTTACGTAAGTTAATTGACTACGGAGAACTTAAAGGAAGAACAAGAGCATATGATAAAGCTATACAACTTTTAGCTGATCCTGCAGCTCTTGATAAACTAGCTGAAAGAATAGAGCCAATAATGGCTGTAATGTTTAAGCAAAACAAAAAAAGATTTAGAAAATTAGCTAGAGCTAAAATTGCACAACATGAAAGAACAGAACTATTAAAAGCTTTAGATAAATTAGGTATACTGGTTCCACCAGAACAAGCAATGAAGTTCTTACTTTATGGAGATGTTAAGCAGCTAGTACAATTTGAAAATGAAGAAGGGGCTGTAAATGCTGAAAACAATCCTGAGCTGTTTGCAAAAATACAAGAAGCTATAATTACGTATGAGAAACTAGCTGAGCCAGCTGACGTTGAAAATAAAGAAGATAAAGATCTTGAAGATTTTGATCAAGCCAAAACAAATCAAGAGCAAGATTTCAATTCTGCTGAAACAAAAGATAGTTCATTACCTGCTATAAATACAGATTTAATTACAAAAGAAGAAGGAGTAGTTTTAAATAAGCTCTATGATAATTATAAAAAGTCTGTAGTAGCAGATGGTAAAGTTTTAACTGAAGATGAGTGGTTAGAACTAGATTCTACAAAAAGGCAATATTTAGGTATAACAAAACTAATGGCCTTATATAAAGAAGCAGCAAGTAAAATGCAACCTTCAGGTGTAGAAGATGCCTCTGGTAATCCTATTGGAGGAACACCTTTAACATTTGAATCATGGTTTACAGAGAACAGAAATAATAAAGATGTAAGATTAATCTTGCTTACAAATTCTTTAAACGCCTCTAATTTTATAGCTGATGAAAAAGGGGTAGCACCATCTACCTTACCACCAAATCAGAAATTTCTAAAAAAGGGCAAGGGTATAAATATTCTAAGTATAAAATTAGTAGATCCACAAGGTGTTGAAAGAACTATATATAGAATAGTAGATAATGATTTACAACCTGTATCACCTGCATTATATCAAAGAGCTAGATTAAATAATGTGGATGCTCACAATACAATACAGTCTGCAGACAAAGTATTTAATACGCTTAATAAATTTATAGAAGAAGATGCAAGCTATAACTTTGATGGTCAAGAACTTGGTTACGGTGATACACTTATAGAACAAGAGACTGGACAAAAATATTTTGTTATAGGTACTCCAAATAATTTAGTTGATGGATCTAAACTTATTGTAAAAAGATTATCAGATGGAAAAGAAATTAAACTTAGTGAAGTAGGATTTAGTGAGAACTATAAAAAAGACACAAGAGACTTTAAAGAAAAAATATCTAGACCAGAGAAAACAAAAATAACAAGAATAAAAACAGGTGAACTAAATTCTGTTTATCCTGATAGAACAAAAGGTAGTCCTATATATGATATGTTAGATGATCCTGAATTTAATATTAATAACATTACATTCAGTGTATCTCTAAATAAGGTTAGACCAGAAAATCCATTTACTATATCTGGATCAAGCTTGCAAGCAAACCCATATATAAAAAAGATGGGTGATAAATATACTGTAGCTATAAAATATAATGGAGAGACTATAGGTTTTGTTGCTAATGGTCAATATAAATTTGAGTTTGAAGGTAAACAACTAAACTTAAATGCAAGTGAAGAAAGTTTACAGTTCTT
>Ga0208159_1000339_pt1 | contig 19347 bp, 12 predicted proteins | sample 9_EtaG_FD_184082 | JGI IMG/M metagenome (GOLD analysis project Ga0208159, IMG submission 184082) | Marine viral communities from the Subarctic Pacific Ocean - 9_ETSP_OMZ_AT15188 metaG (SPAdes) (version 2) | ecosystem: Environmental > Aquatic > Marine > Oceanic | place: Pacific Ocean | collected... | reverse complement strand
ATATAATGTTCTGAACTATGCTCGTTTTGAAAATGATACTGAGAATCCTGATTTTGTTACCGGTAACCAATTTGCTAGAGTTGGTATTGTTCAAAATCCAAATTCATACGGAACTGAATCACTCCTTAATGTAGATAAGGCCAGTGCCCTTTATGCATTGAGACTCACTGGTGCTGGATACAGTGAAACTACATTCACATATGATTCTAAGATTACACAAACAATTGGTATCGGTTCTACAGCCGTTGGTAGAGTTGTTTCTTATGACCCAACCACTGGTGTTCTGAAGTATTGGCAAGATAGATCCAACTGTGGTTTTAACTCTGATGGAACTCTAAATGTAAACAACGCTGAGTTTGGATTCAGAATGAATCGTTTCACAGAGAATATCGATCCAGGTGGTAACCTTGAGATTGTCGGGGGTAGTAACAATCTTGCTATTCAAACTGCATTCCAGGGTGTTTCAACCGTAATAAATAGTCGTACCTACTATCTGGGTCAGAATTTTGTCAATGGTATAGCTCAACCAGAAGTTGAGAAATACAGTGGAAGTATGATCTATGTTGATAATAGACCTTCGGTAACGAGGTCTTCATCTCAGAAAGAAGACGTAAAGATTATCTTGCAATTCTAAAGAATTATGCCACAGGAAACTAACCTCAACGTTGCTCCTTATTTTGACGACTTTGACTCCGCGAGCAACTATTATAAGGTACTATTCAAACCAGCCTATCCTGTTCAGGCAAGGGAGCTGAATAACCTTCAGTCTATTCTGCAAGATCAGGTAGAGAAGTTTGGTAACCATGTTTTTAAAGAAGGTGCTAAGGTCATTCCTGGGCAACTTACATATCTTAGTGACTTTGATGCTATTCAAATTGAAGACACGTTCCTTGGTGTACCTGTATCCATTTATTTGGATCAAATAAAAGGTAAGACAATCAAAGGTGCATCATCAGGTGTTACTGCTCAAGTTGTCAAGTGTATTGATAATGAAGAATCAGAAAGAGGAACCTATACAATCTATGTAAACTACTTTGAATCAGGTAATACCGACGAAGAATCACAAACATTTTCTAGTGACGAGGTTTTAACTCTCACTGAACCCATTCAGTATGCAACTACTTTTATTGCAGCTGGTGAGGGTTTTGCTAAAACTCTGACTCAGAACGCTCCTGCTGTTGGTTCTGCCTTTGCTATGAGCAGTGGTGTTTATTATCTAAGAGGTCACTTTGTAAGTGTTTATGATGATATTGAAATTCTTGATCAATACTCAAACAAACCAAGTTATAGAATTGGTTTCAACGTCCGTGAAGAAGTTGTTAGTGCTGACGTAGATCCAACTCTGAATGATAATGCACAAGGATTTAATAACTTTACTGCACCTGGTGCAGATAGAGTTAGAATTACTGCTACTCTTTCAAAAAGAGATCCAGAAGACTTTGAGGACTCTAACTTTGTTCAGTTAACGGAAGTCAGAAATGGTGTTTTAAGAGACTATAAAGAAAATACTGAGTATAACTATCTTGGTGACGAATTAGCTAGAAGAACTTTTGATGAGTCTGGTAACTATTATATCAGAGAGTTTGTTACCAGTGTAAAAGATTCACTCAATAATGATATTGGTAATAGAGGTCTATTCACTTCTGATCAAAAAACAAACCAAGGTTCTACACCAAGTAAGGATCTTGCAATCTATAAGGTTGCTCCTGGTAAAGCATATGTTAAAGGTTATGAAGTTAATGTAAGAGCTCCGGTTTACCTTGATGCACCTAAACCAAGAACTACAAAAACACTTGAGGGTCAAGGAATTAACTTTGGTTTTGGTCCCACCTTTACTGTAAACAGAGCACATGGTTCTCCTACTCTAGGTTTCGCAGATAACAATTTCATCTCAATGAGAGATGAAAGAATTGGATCTAGTGCTTCAGCAGCTGCTGGTAAAGAAATTGGTGTTGCTAGAATTTATGACATCGCTCTAGAGTCTGGTTCTTATGACACAACCACTCCTGATTTGAATCAGTGGGATGTGTCACTGTTTGATATTCAAACATATACTGAATTCGAAGTAAATCAATCTTCAACTCTAACTATCCCTACTTACGTTAAGGGTGAGAATAGTGGTGCTACTGCATATCTTAGATATGCTACTACTGGAGTAGGGTTTACGGCTTATGATGTTAACGGTGAATTCTTTGTTGGTGAAAAACTAACTTTTAATGGTGATCAAACCACTTCTAGAACTGTCACAAAGATTACAAACTTTGAGATCTCTGATACTAAATCACTTCATAGTAATGTAAGTGGTAATATATTCAATGCTGATCTGATTCCTACAATCAAAACTACAGTTGGTATTGCCTCTATTAAGGCAGAAAGTGGTGGTGTTTCAGTTATCACTTCTCCTGCAACTACTTGGCCTGGGATCACTTCAACTGGTAATCTGATTCGTTATTCAAATCCAACCAATGATCTTTCTTCTCTGGCTAGGGTCACGAATGTATCCACAAATGAACTTACTGTAGAGGCTGTTCAAAACGTAAGTAATTATATTGTTGGTGATCTTCCATCAACTGACATCAATGTCACCGATCTTTCTATTGTTGAAACACAAAAACAAAGACAAAGTAGTACAGGAAATGCAGCTAGGTCTGAGTCACTCTATAGTTTGTCGCCAAAACAAAATGTATCAGAGGTAGATACAACAAATTCTCAACTAGTTATTCGTAGAACTTTTACTGTATCAATCACAAATAACACGATGTCTTCTGTTAGTGCCGGTGCTAACGAGACATTCCTTCCCTTCGATGAAGAGAGATATACACTGATTCGTTCTAATGGTCAGACAGAGACTCTGACACAAGATAGATTCTCATTTACTAGTGGTAACACGACCCTTACCATCAATGGTCTTGGTTCTAATGATACTGGTGCAACACTGGTTACAACCATCAACAAAAATAAGGTCAAGTCGAAGATAAAGAAGAAAAATATTAATCAAAGTATCATCATTGACAAGTCTACCAACCCAGCATCTGGTATTGGTGAAACAACGTTGAATGATGGTCTGACTTATGGATCATTCCCATTCGGTACTAGAGTTCAGGATGAACAGATTAGTATTAATGTTCCTGATGTCAACATGATGTATGCTCTCTATGAGAGTTCTGATGAGAACGATCCAGTTCTTCCAAGTATGACTACTGGTTCTTTGGATGGTCCTACTGCTACTACGAATGATATCATTATTGGTGATACTGTTGTTGGTGATCTGAGTGGAACCAGAGCTCTTGTATTTGAGAGAAAGAGTGATACTAGTATTAACTTTATCTTTGAGTCAAATAAAACCTTTGCTAATGGTGAGGTTGTTAACTTCTTGGACTCTGGTGTTTCTGCTGTTGCTCTGAATATAGACAAAGGAAGTAAAAGTATCACGAATAACTATAGACTTCTAAGTGGACAGACTGATACATTCTATGGAGTATCTAAACTGAAAAGAAGAAGTGATGCACAGTCACCAACTAAAAAGTTGAAACTGTGTTATATTTCATCATCATATGACAGTTCTGATGATGGAGATATTACCACAGCTTCTTCTTATGTGGACTACGATTTCTCAACAGAAATCCCATATCACGGAATTTATAGACTTTCTGATATGATCGATGCTCGTCCCAGAGTATCACCATATACTGTATCCGCTGGAGCAAGATCACCATTTGAATTCTTTGGTAGATCTTTCACTGGTAATCAACATAGTTCAAAGGACATCATTGCATCCGATGAATCTATTGTAGTCGATTACAGTTACTATCTTGGTAGAATCGACAGAATCTATCTCACGGTTGAAAATAAATTTATCATCAAGTATGGTGTTCCCGATGATGAACCCAAACTTCCAGATCCAATCTCTGGAGCGATGAATATTGCCAATGTAACACTTCCTCCATATCTGTATACAACTAGTGATGCTGAAATTGAGTTTGTAAATCATAAGAGATATCAAATGTCTGATATCTCCAGACTCGAACAGAGAATTAATAATCTTGAGTATTACACTTCTCTAAGTCAACTTGAGACGAACGCAATCAATCAGTTTACTCCCGATGCTAATGGTTTAGATAGATTTAAGTCTGGTATCTTTATTGATAACTTTACATCTGTTATTCCTCAAGATCCTGCACTTGGAATCAAGAACAGCATCGACAAACAAAACAATGTTTGTAGACCTTCTCATTACTGTAACGCGATTAATCTTGTTCTTGGTAACAATACCATTTCTGGTATTGGAACAACAACAAATAGTAATGGTGATTCAAAATTTGCAGAAGTTCTAGGATCCAATGTTGTAAGAAACGATGATGTTCTTTCTCTTTCTTTTACAGAAGTTGAGTGGTTGAAGAACCCATTTGCAACCAGGTCTGAAAGTGTTACACCATACATGGTGACATTCTGGGCTGGTTCAATTACCATGACACCAAATACTGATGTTTGGATTGATGTAAATCAAATTGAAGCTAATAATGTTGAGATAGAAGGTTCATTTGAAGCCGTTGCTGCGATTTTAGGATCAGAAATTACTACTGATGAAGATGGTATTAGATCTGGTGTGACTCCTATTGTCTGGGAATCTTGGGAAACCAATGATGTTGATATATCAAGTAGCAGTAGCACTAGTCAAAGTACTAGTACTAATTCAGGTACTCGTCTGGGTACACAGGAAGAGTTTGATACAATTCAACCGAACGGTTGGTTTGATGGTAGAGATGTTGAAACTGCTCCTCAGTTCCAAGTATCTGTTTCCTCAGATACTACAGTTACATCGACAACGACAACTGAAACGATTACTCTTAATCAATCAAGACAAGGTTCACAAACTATTGTCACAGAAAGAATCGATACAGAATCTTTGGGTGAGAGAGTCGTAAGTCGTGAAATTCTCTACTTCATGAGATCCAGAAATATCATGTGTACGGGTACTTCCTTGAAACCCTATTCAAGACTCTATACTTTCTTTGATAGTGTGGATGTCAACAAGTTCTGTTTCTCCAAACTTCTTGAAATTGAAATGACCTCTGGTCTATTCCAAGTTGGTGAAACTGTTGTTGGTACGATGCCAATCGCTGAGGATAACGAAGATATAGCAGAAGGTACTGTTGCTGCTATTACATTCAGAGTTGCATCACCCAACCACAAGTATGGTCCATACAATAATCCAAGTGATAGATTTGATTCCAACCCATACAATAGAGAACTGACTATTCCTTCTCAGTACTCTGAGACTTCTACTATCTTGAATATTGATACAAACTCACTCCAAGATATGGAGCAACCTGAGTTTGAAGGTTTTATTGCAGAAACCATGATTTTGAGAGGTCAGTCTAGTGGTGCAGAAGCTACTATCACAAATAATAGACTCATCGCAGATAGACTTGGAACTTTAATTTACAACTTCCAAGTTCCTCCTACAAATGATGCCAGTAACCCAACATTTGAAACTGGTCAGAACAGAATGAGACTGACTGGTAGTCCAACTAATAGTAGTGTTGAGGGTACTTATACTACATCTGCTGAAACTACGTTCTACTCTCAAGGTAGTATTGATACTACTCAGGAAACAACTTTGTCTCTTAGTAATACTGAAGTTTCAGTTGATGACTCTTTCCTTGAAGAGAGACAACAAACTTCAACCAGTACTAATACTAGTATTGATAATGTATCTACGAGTGATCCCACAATAAGTGGATATACTGATCCTTTGGCTCAGTCCTTTATTGTTGACGATCAAACTGGTGTGTTCATTTCCTCTGTTGATGTTTTCTTCCAAGAAAAACCTGAAATCAGTTTGACTCCTGTTACTTGTCAGATTAGAACAGTTGAACTTGGTACTCCTACAACAACTATTCTTGCTTATTCTGAGGTTGATATTGATCCTAGAGATATTACAGTCTCTCAAGATGCAAGTATAGCTCATAACATTAAGTTTAAAGCTCCTGTTTATCTTGAAGCAAATACAGAATATGCTATTGTTCTTCTGTCACATAATACAGAGTACAGAGTATGGATTTCTCAACTTGGTGAGGTTGATGTCTCAACTCTTGGACAAGAAGAAGGTCAGATTTTGGTATCAACACAACCTCTTCTGGGTTCACTGTTTAAGTCACAGAACGCAACTACGTGGACACCTTCTCAGTATGAAGACTTAACATTCAAACTCTACAGAGCTGACTTTGACGCTTCTGGTTCAGCACAGTTCTTCAATCCAGATCTTCCTAAGAAACTGGAAATTATCTCAAAAGATAATATTGAGATGGGTTCTAGAGAAGCCAGAATTCAAATCAGTGGTATTGTCACTAGTTCTATTGAACCTGGTAATACTATCATTCAAACTAACACAAATGCAACAGGTAAGTTCCAGTCATTCGGTGGAGCTGCTAATGGATTGACTATCACTAACGCTGGTATTGGATTTACTCCTTCTGCTGGATACTTTGTGTTTACTGGTATTGCACTGACAAGTCTTACTGGAACTGGCATCAACGCTACAGCAAATATAGCAGTCGAAAATGGTGTTGGTCTAGCAGCTACGATTGCTAGTGGTGGTACTGGTCATCAGATTGGTGATGTTCTTTCACCAATTTCTATCGGTAACTTGAGTCTTGGAAGTGGTATGAAAATCACTGTCAACACAACTAGTGGTAATAACCAACTGAACCTGACAGGTGTTCAGGGTAAATTCAGTACCAATTCTTCTGATGTATTGAGCTTTACTAATAGTTCTGGAGTTACGGTCGCAATCGGCACTGTAGGCACTTATCCACTCAATCCAATTAGAGAAATCAGAGATGGTCAACATCTGAATGTCAAGTTCAGAAATCATGGCATGTATTCAGCCGGTGACCAAGTCAAACTCTCTAATGTCGAATCTGATGTTGCACCTGTAAAACTTCTTTCTGATTATAGTTCCACATCTAACGGAAATATCTCAATCGCTAGTACAGTCAACTTCGCCAGTTTTGAGAATGTTAGTGTTGGGGCTACCAATCCTGGTTATATTAGAATTGGTGATGAGATTATCTCTTATACTGGTTTCTCTGGAAATGAACTAACTGGTATTAGTAGAGGTATTGACAATACGATTGTTGCATCTCATAAAGAGAACAATAGTGTAAGACTTTATGAAATTAATGGTGTTTCTCTGAGAAGAATCAATAGAACTCATAGTCTCAATAATGTCACTGAAAGTGATCCAATTACTTTGGACTCTTACAAACTTAAAGTTGATGTTACTGATACGGACTATGGTACGAATAGAAGTGGTAGTTCACTTCCAGAACTATTCTTCAAAGAGACCAAGACCGGTGGAGGAAACAAAGCAAGATCTACTTATAACCAACCCTATCAGATCGCTATTCCTAAGTTCAATTATATCACCCCAACAGGAACTGAAATTAATGCATCAATGAGAACCACCTCCGGTTCTAGTATTTCTGGTAGAGAATCTTCGTTCATCGATCAGGGTTATACTCCAATTACATTTAAGAGGGAAGTATATTTTGACACTCCAAGAATTGTTGCTTCTAAGATTAATGAATCTCAGTTCCTTGGTGATCTTCCAGCTAATAAATCATTGACAGTGGATACAAATCTGACAACTACAGATTCTAGATTGTCACCCATGATTGATTTGAGTCGTACCACAATGGTATTCATTTCTAATAGAGTAAATGAAGCTATTGGGGATTACTCTTCTGATCCAAGAGCAAATCAAGTTTCTGGAGACCCAACATCATTCATCTACGCAACCAAGAAGATTGTCTTGGCCAATCCAGCAACTTCTATTCAGGTTAACTTTGACGCGTATGTAAGTACATTCAATGATGTGAGAGTATTCTACTCATTCAGTGAATCTGATAATATCAATGACGCTACTTTCATTCCCTTCCCTGGATATAGAAACAAGGATGCATCTGGAAGACCTGGAGTTATTATAGATAAATCTCTTAGTGATGGTACACCAGATACTAAGACTCCAAGTAGTGACCAGATTCTGGCATATCCACCCCCACAGATATTCAGAGAGTATCAGTTTACAGTTGATCTTCTACCATCGTTCAGTACATTCAGAATTAAGGTTCTGGGTACGTCAACGAATATGTCAGTGGTACCACAGTTGAGAAACATCAGAGTCGTCGCACTAGCATAATATGGGAAGAAAATACAAACCTGTAGAGAACCACAATAATCTCTACAGGGATGTTGGAACTAACGCCATCATCAATAAAAACATGAACGAATATCAGTCATACGTTGCTAATAGGAATAAACTTCAATCCGATAAAGAAAGAATTGATGGTCTTGAGGAGAAAGTAGATTCTCTTCAAGGTGACATTTCTGATATTAAAAATCTATTGATGAAGTTGGTAGATAAATAGAAAAAAGTATTGTGAGTAATGGCGAAGCCTTCTAGTAGACAAGAACTTATTGATTATTGTCTAAGACAACTTGGTGCTCCTGTTTTGGAAGTCAACGTTGCCGAAGAACAGATAGAAGATCTGGTAGACGATGCTCTTCAGTATTTTAATGAAAGACACTTTGATGGTGTCGAACAGACTTACCTAAAATATCAGATAACACAAGATGATGTTGATAGGGGAAAGGCTAGACCACCTGGTGCACCTAGTAATGGATCAGGAACAACTGGTATTGCCTCCACATCAGCAACAGCCAATATGGTAGGAACTGCCACTACATTCACATACTACCAAAATAGTAACTATATTCAACTCCCACCAAGTGTGTTCGGTGTGAGTGGTATCTTCCAGTTCAACAACACCATGGGTACTGGAATGTACAATGTGAAGTATCAAATGATGTTAAATGATGTTGTTGGTCTTAGAGGTAGTGGTATTTCTGGGTTTGATCTAACTTCATATTCGATAACGATGAGTTATCTTGAGACAATGAACTTCCTTCTGAATACTCATAAGAAGATTAGATTCAATCAAAGATCAGATAGATTATTCCTCGATATCAATTGGGATCAACTAGAAGTAGGTGAGTTCATCATTCTTGATTGTATGGTGGCTCTGAATGGTGATGACTATAGCAGAGTTTGGAATGATTCATTCTTGAAACCATATCTAACTTCTCTTATCAAGAGACAATGGGGTATGAACCTTATCAAGTTCCAAGGTGTGAAATTACCAGGTGGTATTGAATTCAATGGTAGACAGATTTACGATGATGCGGAGAAGGAACTTGAAACTATCCGTGAAAGAATGACGTTTAATTATGAACTTCCTCCAATGGACATGATTGGTTAATCTTATGACACTCAATCCATTCTTCCAAAACGGAACACAATCAGAACAAGGTTTAGTTCAAAGTCTTATCAACGAACAGTTGAAGATGTATGGAATTGAGTGCTATTATATGCCTCGTTCATATGTCACAACCAACACTGTCATTGAAGAAGTTATCCAGTCAGAATTCAAGAATGCTTATCCTCTTGAAGCCTACATGGACAACTATGAAGGTTTCTTAGGACAAGGAACTATTCTCTCAAAGTTTGGTATTGAGGATAAGGATGACTGTACTCTCATTATCTCCAGAGAGAGATTCGAGAACTATATCTCTCCTTTGATGGAAGGACTTCCTGATATTGAACTCACTACAAGACCCAAAGAAGGTGATCTTATCTACTTCCCACTAGGTGGTAGACTGTTTGAGATTAAGTTCGTTGAACATGAAAAACCATTCTATCAACTCAGAAAGAACTATATCTACACTCTAACCTGTGAACTCTTCCGTTATGAAAATGAGGTTATTGATACAAATATTGATCAGATTGACACTGAGATCGAAGAAATTGGTTATATTAGAACACTGACTATGATTGGTGCTGGATCATCAGCACTGGGCATTTCTTCATACTGTTCCTCTGGATCTGTATCACCCGTCTATATCAGTAATATGGGTAAGAATTATTCCAAGAGACCTAAGATTGGATTTACCTCTGCACCATCTGGTGGTGTTACTGCTATTGGTATTGCATCTATTACTAATGAATTTGTGAATTGTAATGGATTATATGGTGGTAAGGTTGCGACAATCTGGTTGTCAAATGCTGGTTGTGGATACACAATCGCACCAATGGTTACCATCCAAACAGAGAAAGGTGATGATGGTGTTGGTGCAGCTGCGACTGTTGGTATTATCACAACAGGATCTGTAATGTCCATTGCTGTAACAGATGGAGGTGGTGGATATCAAAAGGCACCAGATATTTGGTTTGATATGCCATCTAGTGGTATTGCAAGTGCTACTGGTATTACCACAATCAACCAGGCTGGTATTGTAACTGCGGCCTATCTCACCTATGCAGGTGCAGGATATACAGTAGCTCCTAATGTATACATCTCTGGTCCTCAAGGTATTGGAACAGATGTTGGCATTGGAACTTACATCTTCAATGAAATTATTGTTGGTTCTTCCTCCTCTACAACGGCGAGAGTCAAGGAGTGGGATGTATCCACCAACCTACTCGAAGTGTCTATTGTTACCGGTGACTTTACCCCTGGAGAAATCATTGTGGGTCAAGAATCTGGAGCTAGATATCTACTCAGTGACGAAGAAGAATATGATTTGGTAACACCATTTGCTGAGAATGATACTATTGAATTAAAAGCTAAAGATATTATTGATTTTAGTCAACAGAATCCATTTGGTATGCCTTAACTAAATAAGGGTATAGGGATGTAAAGTACAATGTTTGAATACTTTTACAATGAGGTTTTCCGATCCGTAATTATTGCGTTCGGTTCTCTATTCAATGACATCGAAGTTCATCACAAGAATGATCAAGATGAAAACTGGAGTGTGATCAAAGTGCCTTTGGCATATGGTCCCACTCAGAAGTTTCTTGCGCGTATGGAACAAGAAGCTGATCTGAATAGGCCAACTCAACTGACTCTTCCTCGTATGTCATTTGAGTTCACCAATCTGTCATATGACCCAGAAAGGAAGACGACAAAGACTCAATCATTCATCACTGCAACACCCGATGGACAAGAGACAAAGAGAGTATATTCTCCTGTCCCATATAATATGACTATTGTCCTTTCAGTTTATGGAAAACTGAATGATGACATGTTACAAATTACTGAACAAATTCTCCCATACTTTGCACCATCCTATAATTTGGGTGTCAAATTCCTTGGTAATCTAAATGAGGTCAAGGATGTTCCAGTTGTTTTGGATGACATCTCAATGGAAGATGATTATGAGGGAAACTTTGAAACTAGAAGAGCTCTAGTCTATACCTTTACATTCACAGCTAAGACATACCTCTACGGTCCTATCACAGATATCTCTGGAGATATCATCAAGAAGGTCACTGTTGGTTATCTTGCACAATCAACAGATGGTCAGGTTCTCACAAGAGATATCACCTATCAGGTTACACCAAGAGCTACCAAAGATTATGATGGTAGTCTTGCCACTAATCTGGCACAAAATGTTACACTTGGAGACAAAATTATTACTGTCAACGATGTCAGTGGTCTCACAGAGAAAACATATGTGTATATCGATCAAGAAGAGATGTACATTGAGAAAATCAATTCAACTGATAAAACTCTCCGTGTAAGAAGAGGTCAAGACAACACCAAAGCACAAACACATGTTGGGGGTAGTGATGTTTATACCATTACTGAATCCGACAATAAACTCATTGAGTTTGGTGATGACTTTGGTTTCAATGGTAATATCTTCTGAGGTAACACATGAGTAAGTATGATAAACTAGATGAAACCTTCAATGTTGAACCGACTGAAGTTGAGATTGAAAAGATAGAGAAAGTAGAACAAAAGGTAGAAACTATAAAATCACAATCGGAGGACATCAAGAAGGATTACGAATATACAAGAGGTAATCTCTATTCGATTATTGAAAAGGGACAGGAAGCCATCGATGGTATTCTTGAATTGGCACAGGAGAGCGAGATGCCTCGTGCGTATGAAGTTGCAGGTCAGTTAATTAAGAATGTGGCAGATGCCACTGATAAACTCCTCACACTCCAACAAAAGTTAAAGGATGTCAATGAGGATAAAGAGACCAAGGGTCCAACTACTGTCAATAATGCTTTGTTTGTTGGTTCGACAGCAGAATTACAAAAATTATTGAAACAACAAAGTCAAGATAAATAGTTAAAAATAATATAAGAAATGGCTGTGACTCCTACTGTCAATATTGTAATTGCACAAGGTGCCGATTTCAGTGAAATCTTCACTTCTACTGAAACGGATGGGAGTGCATCTAATTTGACTGGATACACTGGTCAATCTAAAATTAAAAAGTATCCTGCATCACCAACTTCTGAGAGTTTTTCAGTCAGTATTACTGCATCAACAGGTGAAGTTTCTATTGCAATGACTGCTGGTAAGACTCTTAGACTTTCACCTGGTAGATACTTTTATGATGTCTATTTGACCTCTGCATCTGGAAAAATCTCTAGAATGGTAGAAGGTCAAGCTGAGGTAACCGCTGGTATTACAACCTAAAATGGCAGTAGTAAAACGTCTTAACACACCAAGAGCGTCAGTAAAAGTGGCAACTCCCGACAAACCAAGTGTTGTGTCTACAAGACAACCTTCTCGTCTTGAGGAGATGGGTGATACTGCATTTGGAACATTGGATGAGAGTAAGGATGGATTGATTGTTTCTTTTGATCGAGAGACTAAGAATTTTGTATTGGTCACTCCAGATACACTTCTGGATAGATCTGTTGAAGACAGTGATCTTAGTGATACATTCATCCAACAGATTGAACAAGAGATTAGTCTGGGTGATGTTGCTATTAGTAATATCGATGGTGGAGGATTTATCTAATGGCTACTCGTATAGTATCACTTGAAAACATCAACTCTCTAGGAAATAAAACTGTCCTTCAATACAATGCATCAGAGGACAAATTCAAACTTGTAAGTGCTGATGATATTCTTGATACAGCAGCAGAAGATGGTGACATCTCTGATCCATTCGTTGAGCAGGTATCAGAACAAATTTCGGTAGATAATCTTCAACTTTTTGATTTAGACGGTGGGTCTTTTTAAAATAACTACTTAACTAAATATATGTAACGGATATATCGAATTTTAGAAAATGGCTGCACCCGTAATTCAGTTTAAGAGAGGTGTTGTTGCTAATCTCCCTGGTCTCAGGGCTGGTGAACCCGGTTTTACAACCGACTCTTACGACCTCTATGTGGGTATCGACTCCACAACAAATAATAATCAATTCGTTGGTTCACAAAGATTCTGGGAAGTTGGTACTGCTTCTGCAGGTTCTGGAGTTAAACTAGTAGAAGGTACTGATAACGGTACTAGTGCAATCACCCTCAAGTCCCCAGCTTCTTTGAGTGGTGATGTTACCTTCGTGATGCCCGGAACAGATGGTTCCAGTGGAAATATCTTGAAGACCGATGGTTCTGGTAACCTGTCGTTCGGTGCACCTGCTTCATCTAGTATTACTCTTGCTGCCGATAGTGGATCTAACGATACTTATAATACGGGTGAGACTCTGACCTTCACTGGTGGAGAGGGTATTGATACTACGGTATCCGACAACACTATCACGATTGCAGCAGAAGACGCAACTGAAACAAATAAGGGTATTGCATCTTTCGATGGTACAGACTTTACTGTAACCTCTGGTGATGTTACTGTAAACGCAGAAAGAATTCAAGATATCGCTGGTGCGATGTTCGGTAGTAACACCGAAACACTCATCACCGCAACCTATCAGGACGGTGACGGTACGATTGACCTGGTTGTTGATAACGACCTGGCCAATTATGACAACTCCACCTCTGCATTCATCACTGCAGCTTCAACACATACTCTCACAAACAAGACATTTGACGCTGACGGTACAGGTAACTCGATTAGTAACCTGGCTGTAGCTGACTTCGCAGCAGCCGCTATCGTTATCGAATCTGAGGGTATCGGTTCTAATGATAATGACACAACCATACCGACATCTGCCGCAGTTAAAGATTATGTTGACACAAACGTAACTGCACAAGATCTGGATATAGCTGGTGATTCTGGAACTGGTGCTGTTGATCTCGATTCCCAGTCACTGACTATCGCTGGCACATCAAACGAAGTTGAGACTTCTGCATCTGGTCAGACTATCACGATTGGTCTTCCCTCAGCAATCGCAGTTACAACATCCATTGATGTTCCTACGGTTGAGGCGACCAATCTTAAGGCAAGAGATGGCACAACGGCTATTACAATTTCAGACAGTACTGGTGCTGTTGCTTGTAACCAAAACCTGACCATTGGTGGTAACCTGATTGTTAATGGTTCTACCACACAGGTTAATACATCTCAAACAACCATTGAAGACCAACTCCTGGAACTGGGAATGGTTGATGGTTCGGCTCCTTCTTCAGACCTGAATAAGGACATCGGTGTTATCTTCAACTACTACACCTCCTCGGCTAAGAAGGCGGCTGTCTTCTGGGATGACTCGACTTCCAGAATCGTAGTTGCAGCTGAAGTTTCTGAGAGTACTGGTGTTCTGACTAACTCTTCCGCAGGTGCTCTTGAAGTTGGTTCTCTGTATGTTAATGACTGTGCTGGTAATACACAGGTCATCAACTGTTCTGGTACGACTAGAGCCCTTGAGAACATCAGCATCGACGGTGGTTCGTTCTGATTCTAATTACATATCTCTAAATAGAGGGTCTTATGACCCTCTTTTTTTATGACTGAAAATGATCTGAAATACTTGATTGCATCTTATCAAACTAAGTCTGCAGAACTCTTCACTCAAAGTGTTGCAACTGACGCAAAGATCAGACAACTGACTGATACGATTGAACAGTTGGCCGAACGAATTAATATACAACAAGAAGAAATTGAAAAGTTGAGTAAAACTAAGACTACTAGAAAAACATCATCTACCAAAGATGCTGGGTCTTTTTGATAAATAATACAACACTTATATAAGTGTTTAACATAGGTATATACCGTAAATCATGGCAGCCCCTAAGGTAAAGTTTAAGAGGTCTTCTGTCGCTCATAAGGCACCAGGACTTGCAAATCTAGAGCTAGGCGAATTAGCTCTTAATACTTACGACGGAAAACTTTTTACTAGAAAAGATACTGGTGGTGTAGGAATCGCAACCACAGTAACTGTTCTAAACCCGTGGGATGAGAATTACGGTGGTGAGTCAATTACCTATTCGGGTATTCAAACTAGTGGTGGTGGATCATCTAGAGTTGGTGTTGTCACTATCACCACATCTGGTGATGCTAATTTTGCTGGTGTTGTTACCGCTTCTAGTTTCGTTGGTGATATTACTGGTGATGTAACTGGAAATTCTGATACTGCTACCACATCAACTGTTGCCAATACAGTCCTAACACGGAAGAATGAAACCAGCGGCACTTACTTCTTCACGTTTGTTGATGATAACAATACTGTTGCTTCTGCAAACGAACTTTATACTGACACCACACTCAACTTAAACCCATTCAACAATATCGTCTCAGGTGGCGGTATGGATATGGTCGCCTACTTTATCAACAGTGTTGAGATTACATCAACAGCAACCGAACTAAACATACTTGACGGCGCTACACTCTCAACATCTGAACTAAACATCCTCGACGGTGTAACTGCTTCAACCTCAGAACTGAACATCCTGGATGGTGTTACGGCCACTACAACTGAACTGAACTACACTGATGGTGTTACCTCTAATATCCAGACACAACTCGACGCTAAAGGAACACTCACCAATCAGAACAATCTGATTTCTTTAACTGGTGTAAGTGCTGGTTCTACAAATTTTGGAACCTTTACTGGAACTACGATTAGTGATAATAAGGACCTTAAAGTTATTATTCAAGAACTAGAAACCGCAGTTGATAATGTTGTTGGTGGTAATAGTGGTGCGGCTAGTGTTCTTGTTCAGTCAGACTCTACAGACTCTAGTTTCTTCCCTACCTTTGTTGCTGACAATAACGGAAGTGCTACACAAGAAGCACTCAAGACAGATGCAGGAATTTCCTACAATCCCTCATCAAATGCTCTTACTATTTCTGGAGCAGTTACATCGGGTAGTCTGACCGTTTCTGGAGATATTACAGCCAATGGAAACATTGTTGGTGATAACTCAACTAATATCAGTGGTATCAGTTCAGTAACAGCTACAACTTTCGTAGGTGATTTAGAAGGTACTGCTGATCTTGCTGATAAGGTTAGTGTCACTAATATCTCAACCACTAACACTGATTTTACACTCACCATGACGGATGGTTCTAACACCACCACTGGTAGAGCTTTTGGAATTGACACTGGACTTACCTATAACCCTAGTACTAATGTACTGACTGCGGGAAGTATTACTGGTAATGTCACCGGTAACGCAAGTTCTGCTGACCAAGTTAAGACTCAGAGAATCAATACCTCTGGTGTCCACTACCTTACTTTCGTGGATGGTGATAACAGTGGTAGTGCTGCTAATGAATCTCTGAATACTTCTTTACTTGCATCAATTAATCCCTCTAATGGAAGTCTTGTTGCAAACCAACTGACTGCAACTAGCAACTTCTACCTTGGTTTTACTGAAGTTACTGCTACAGCAACTGAGTTGAACATCCTGGATGGTGTCACAGCAACCACCGCTGAACTCAACATCCTTGACGGTGTTACATCAACCACCGCTGAACTGAACATTCTCGATGGAGTCACCTCTACAGCAGCAGAACTCAACCTTGTTGATGGTTCAACAGATAATGGTGAAGTTGTTGCTTCTAAAGCTGTAATTGCTTCTCCTGAAAGAAACCTCAATAACCTTGGGATTGTTACTGCCACGACCTTCTCAGGTAACATTACAGGTGCTGTCACAGGTAATGCCACTGGACTGAGTGGTGGTCCTAGTATTACTGTTTCGGACATCATTGCAACTGGAAATGTATCTATCGCTGGAACACTGACGTATGAAGATGTTACCAGTGTCGATGCTGTTGGTATTGTCACAGCAAGAACCGGTGTCAGAGTTACCACTGGTGGTATTGTGGTATCCAATGGTGGTATCAATGTAAGTGGTGTTACAACCTCAACAACATTTGACGGTAACGTAACAGGTAACTTAACAGGCAATGTAACAGGTAATGTCACTGGTAACCTTGATGGTATCGTAGGTAGTAACACACCTGCAGCTGTTACTGGTACTACTATTACAGCCAATACTGGTTTTGTGGGTGACCTAACAGGTGATGTCACTGGTAGTGTCACTGGTACAGCAACTACGGCAACCAATCTTGCTAATGCAGCAAACATTACTACAGGAACCATTAGTAATGATAGACTACCTTCTACAATTACCAAGAATTTAACTGGTGATGTAACTGGTAACACAGATACAGCCACTCAACTTGAAACTGCAAGAACAATCGGTGGTGTATCATTTGATGGTACTGCTAACATCGATCTTCCTGGTGTAAACGCCACAGGTAACCAGAACACTTCTGGAACTGCTGCAGGACTGAGTGGTTCTCCAAGTATCACTGTTACAAACGTCTCTGCTAGTAATATTGTAGCCAGCTCTGGTGTCAATATTACTGGAGTTTCTACATTTAATGATAATGTACTCCTGTTAGATAATGATAAGTTAAAACTAGGAACTGATGGAGATTTGGAGATCTATCATGATGGATCCCATAGTTATATTGATGATTCTGGAACTGGTAATCTACATCTTAGATCTGGAACTTTAGCAATACAGAATCTTGCTGGTAGTAAGACATCTGCAGTATTTAATTCTGGTTCAGGACAAGAATTATATTTCAACAACGCTAAGAAACTTGAGACCACTAATCAGGGTGTGGTTGTAACCGGTATTCTTACCGCAACTTCATTCGAAGGTGATGGATCGAACCTTACTGGAGTAGGAGGACCTAGTTTTCCAACTGGTGATTATGGTGACTTAAATTCAAGTAGCACTGATGCATTTGGACAGAGTATTAATTTCACAATTTTTGATTGTTTAACCACTCCTAGTGGGAAATTGGACACGGAGGATTTGGGTGTTTTGACCTAAATTTAAAAACATAATATCAAAATATAAATATCTTACAGGAGACTAATCAAATGGCAACTCAAGTTCAGTTCAGAAGAGGAACAACAGCACAAAACAACAGCTTCACTGGAGCTGCTGGAGAAATTTCTATCAACACCACCAATGATTCTATCAGAGTTCATGATGGATCCACAGCAGGTGGTGGTGAACTCGCAAAAGCAGATCTATCTAATCATGCAAGTGTAGGCGTACTAACTGCAACAACTTTTAGTGGTAACCTAACAGGCAATGTAACTGGTAACCTAACCGGTAATGCAACTGGTGACTTGACTGGTGATGTTACTGGTGACTTGACTGGTGATGTTACTGGAAACGTAACTGGTACTGCAACCACAGCAACCAATCTTGCCGATGCTGCTAATATTACTACAGGAACTATAAGTAATGATAGACTTCCTGCTACAATCACAAAGAACTTAACTGGTGATGTAACTGGAAATTCTGATACTGCTACCACATCAACTAACGTAACTGTTGCCGACGAATCCAGTGATACAACTTGTTTCCCACTATTTGCCACGGCTGCAACAGGTAATCTTCCACCAAAATCTGGTACTAATCTTACTTTCAACTCTTCATCTGGACAACTGACTGCTACTAGTTTCTCTGGTGACGGATCAGCTCTTACAGGAATTGATGCAACAGCAATTAAAGACTCTAATGGAACTGTAAGAGCACAGGCAAATACGAGTGGAATTGTTGTAACAGGAATTGCAACTGCAACAACATTTGTTGGTGCTCTAACTGGTAATGTAACTGGCAACTCAGCAGGTACACATACTGGAGCGGTAGATTTAAATGGTGGTGTTCTTACACTAGACGCTGACGCTGATACCACTATAACCGCAGATACAGACGATCAAATAGATATTGCATTTGGTGGTAGTGATAGGATTACACTATCACCTGGTTTGATTGATTTAAAAAATAATGGTTCACAATCAGCACTTAGATTGTATTGTGAGGTTTCTAACGCACACTACGCTTCTTTACAAGCACCTGCACACTCTGATTTCTCTGGTAACATAACATTAACGTTACCAGCGGCAACAGACACACTGGTTGGTAGAACTGCAACACAAACTCTTACAAATAAAACTCTTACATCTCCTACTATTACTGGAACAGGAGCTATCGCAGGAGCATTTACTGGTGATGTGACTGGTGATGTAACGGGCAATCTAACTGGT
>Ga0208159_1000335_pt1 | contig 19415 bp, 34 predicted proteins | sample 9_EtaG_FD_184082 | JGI IMG/M metagenome (GOLD analysis project Ga0208159, IMG submission 184082) | Marine viral communities from the Subarctic Pacific Ocean - 9_ETSP_OMZ_AT15188 metaG (SPAdes) (version 2) | ecosystem: Environmental > Aquatic > Marine > Oceanic | place: Pacific Ocean | collected... | reverse complement strand
CAATAAGTAAATTACCATTTGTATAAGTTGACGCACTTGCACCATTTGTTTGAACTAAAGAATTTATTGTAGGAAAATTGTTTTCTGGACTATCAGGCATATTGGAATCATAAGCATCTAAATTGTTATCATTCCAATGTTGTTTTGTTCCATTACTTTTTGTGTCTGCACCTATTGTGCTACTTGATGCAGAACTTGAGCCATCACCAGTTTCTTTATATTCTAACCTAAATCCGTATGTACCATGGTCTCCTGTATATTTTTTTGGAATTAAAATGTTATTTTTCGTCTCTGTAAATGAAGATGGTGTTAATGCTTCGCCCTCAACTAACTCTGTATAGGCAAGATATCCATCAAAGTTCAGTGAAGAGCCAGAATTACTACCAATATAATGAATTGCATTATTTAAAATAGGCATATTAGTGCCATCTAATACTGCGTTGCTTCTATTATCTGTTGAAAAAGATGTTATTTCGTCATTATTCACATATAATCTCATTTTATGTGCATCTGTAGCATTTTCTGTATCTAAAACCCAAAGTATATGATACCAAGCACTATTATCTCTAAATACTGCATTACTTCTTAAGAGTTCTATACTATTGCAAGTAACATCTAAATCATCACCTCTAAATATTAATCCAATAAAACTATCGTTATTATTAGTACCAGTTGTTTGAGAAAAAATATATTGGTCACCACTACTTGCATTTGTAATAGTGCTTCTTTTTAACCAAGTGGAAAAAGTCCATTTTTTTCTATTCCCTGCACTTGATGGTGTCCAACTTAAACTTGCAGGATCACCATCATTAAATCTTAATGATTGTGTAGCAACACCTTTATAAAATCCAGTACTTACTTCTCCTGCACCATTTGCTTTTATTAAACTCATATTAAGTCCCTATGTTAGTGACGACGAAGCTGATACTAAAATAGTGTCATTCCCACTATCTGCCGTTACATAATAAGCTAAATGATATGTGCCACTTGTTGCAAGTGTACTTAACACATCTGCATTTATAGCCACATCTGCATGAGCTTGTATAGTGTGGTTACTTGCATTTACAAACTTTATATTACCAGATTGTCCTGCTTTAGCATTTGTAAAAGTTATTGTGGTCGTTCCAGCAGTAGTGCAAGTAAAATCATTACCAACTGCTAAATCAAAGCTACCATCGTTTTCTGCCGTAACTGTTACACCTACAGATCTGCCAGTAACCTCAACATCGTTACTAACTGTAACCTTAGTTGATGCAGTTAGGTCTATTGTTGGTGCAGTTATTTCTACTTCTGTATCTGCATCTATATCTAGTTGTCCATCTGTGCTTGAATTTACAGACAAGGCACTATCTCTAAAAGTCATTTTTATAGCATCATTTAACAATAAAGCAGTATCATGAACATGAGTTAAAGTAACATCATTATTTACACCAAACCCTAATATAGCACCATCGCTATCTAATTTTAAATCATGGCTTACAAGTACGGCAGTAGAAGCATTTAAATCAATCGTTGCCTCACCATCTATAGTTAAAACACCATCGCTACTTTGATGAATAAAACTAGCTACATCACCAAATGTCAGTTTATTTGTGCCATTTAAAGTTAACCCAGTTCCATCAGTATGAGTTAATGTTGTGTCTGCATCTGCACCAAACTTAACTATGCAACTATCAGTATTTAATAATAAGTCATCGCCTACTGTTAAATCATCCGATATGGTAAGATCATCTACTGTAGTGGTTCCAGCTAAATTTAGATCAGTTAATACATCATGTACTACACCACTACCCCCACCACCATCAGTCGCTATAATTTTAACATGTCCTGCTGGAACAATCACCTTATCTCCAGCACTACTAGAACCTTGTTTAAAAGTCAACGCATGGCTAGTACCATTATCCATGATCCACATTTTTGATATACTGGTCGGTAATAAAGTCACTTCACAAGCTTGACCTCCACCAGTCAGTTTTAAATAAATTGCTCTATCATTATCAGATAGTCCATCAGCAAGAGTAATATTATCTGTTGAGGCATTTGCTATTGCTCTCGTACCATAGCCTAAAGCTTGACCTATAAGTTCTAAGTTTGTATTAGTTGATGTACCCCAAGTTCCTGATTCATCACCAGTCGCTATTTCTTTTAGCCTTAAATTATTGTCATATGTTGCCATTATGCCACCCTTTCTACCCAATTAGCCACTTGATCTGGTCTAATTAAACTATAAACTTGTTCGGCTCCAATAAAACCAGTTGCACTCACTCCTGATATAAATACCACACCTTGAGGGTTAATTGCAACATTTCCTTGCGATAAGGTTAAACCCGTCTGACTTACTGCAATAGACATTGTTGTTAATATTGTCTCTGATCCTAACGCAGTTGTTGCTACGAGTCCAGTCGTTGGTGCTCCAGTTGTAACCTCTATATTTGGTATTCCGTGAGTAGTTAATGTCGCACCCATGAAAGCATGATTACTACATTGATAAAATAAATTTAGTACTCCATCGGCTACAGTAATTTCTGTATAAGCTCCAGCTTGTCCTGCTGTGCCGTTAGTGGTCACTCCAGTAGTGTACTCACCTTGAGTTTTATCTGCTGTTTCATAAATTCTAAGTGGGTGTCCAGCATTACTACTGTCACTTTGATCAAACCTATAGGTGTTACCTTCATACAAAGTTAAATTAACATCAGCTGATGCTGTTGAGCCATTAATAGCGTATTTATTGCTTGAGCCTTGATTGTAATATGGATGATTTGAAGGATTACCAGAAACTACTGTAACTGTATAAGTGACTGTACCAGCACCAGTTTGACTTATAGAGGTAGTTGCAGATAAACCAGTTACTCCAACATTTACTCCAGGAATCCCACCAGGAGTTCCTAATCCAGTTGTACCAACTAACCCAGTAACCTCTACAGCGATAGGTGAGCCCCATGCACCTTGATTCCATGTGCCTCTACCCCAACCTTGTAAGGTAGTGTTTGACAATTTAAGCTATCCTTATAATCGCATTACTTGCATCAGCAGTTGGAAACTGTATAGTAAATGTTCCCGAAGTTGATGTTTTGTTAGATGTAAAATCTAAAACACAAACGGAATGGTTTCCAGTAGCACTATTATATATTAACGCACCCATTGCTGTTATTGATGCAGTTGTAAAACTTAAATCAGCAAAATCAGTAAAAGCAGTTTGTGTGGTCGTGGCAGTAGCAACACTTGGGTTTACTCTTGTTAAAGCACCACCACCAGTTGAATAAGAACCACTTGTTTGAACCTCACCAGTTGTCGTAAAAGCTGTAGTTCCAAAACCTAAAGTTGCTGTGGAAGTATTTTTACCTCCACTACTTTCAGCGTACAACGCTAATTTAAAAGCACTTCCACCTGAATTTAAAAAATTGTGTTTACCTTCTAATAAAGTTTTTTTAAAAGAGTTACACATCGCTTGTGCAATAGCCATATTAAAGTCTCCTTATATATTCAGCCAATTCTTTTTGACCATTAGATCTTAAGATATGAACTATACTAGCTCGTTCTTCTCTTCTTGCCAAGAGTAAATAATTATACAACACTTTTTTAAGATGCTCTCTAAACTGCTTTGCTTGTTGTCTTATATGAGGGGGTGCGTCATCTGAAATACTTACTATTTTTTCAACGGCTAAATCAGCTACTTGTTCATTTGTCAAGCCACCGTTTTGAGAAGTATGAACATTAACATTACCTACCGTAGAAACACCTATTTCAAACATTTATTTCTCCTTATACGTTACTCCAGGAATATCATAACGACCCACAATATTTGGAGTGTCATCAATGGGGTCAGGAGGACTTAATTTAGATTTTCTAGTAATAAGCATATTACCTTGTGTAACAGTTGAGATAATAGGATCCTCTAATCTATGATATCCATATAGTTTTTCATCACTATTTACATTAGTGTCAAGTAAACTTGAGTTGTGTGCTATACTTACTTTAATACCTTTTGATATAGCTATAGCCAACCAAAATTCACAACATGCTCTTCCTGCTTCAGCAAAGTTTACATTTTTGTGAGTAAAATCAATCCCATACAAATGTAAGTGCTTTATATCTGTTGCAATGGCATAAGCTAAAGCATAAGAAACGGTGTTATTTAAATAAGCATATTTTGTTTTTGTTAGAACATCTTGTAAGGGATACTCAACTACATCAGGGCATCTCTTATCCAAACAACATGAATATATGGGAACATCTTTTTTTGTAACTAATCTTTCTTGCATAATGTCTGTTTGTTCTCCTGCATTAGGAGTATCTAAAAACCTAGAAGGAGGATCCATCATAAAACATTTATCATGATAGATAATACCAGACATGGCATTTATAGCCCATACTTCATCAAACTTTTCGCTTCTGGTTTTAGCAAGAATGTATTCACTAAAGCTGTTACCAAGAGCAACGATAGCCACACTTTTAATTTTACTCATGTTTGTCTTTGTCTAACCAAACCTTCTCGATAAGAATCAGAATAATTTCTTCCTTCTGCATAATTCTTTAATCGTGCAATAGACTCTAAAAATCTACCGTTATATAAATCTAATATATCTTTTTCGCCCTTCATAAAAGTGTATGCTTCCACTAATGTGCCATATAGTAAAGCATCAGGTGCATTTGTACTAATCCAAGTTGTTCCACTATCGTCAGTAGTAAGTGAAGCTGGACGATAATAATAATGTAATTCTACTGCAAGGTCTGCATTTGGTGTAGGAGATAAAATAAAATTATCTACATCAAACTGTGCATAATATTTAGGTATCCCAGTAACAGTAGGGTCAGGGTGGAACTCTTGTATAAAATTTACGTCTTTTTGTAATAAAAAAACATTACTACCACTACTAACAACAGATAAAGAAAAAGTAGCCATATAATCACTTGGTTTTTGTAAAAATTTATTACTGGCAGTTGTTGTTCCCTCAACGTTTTTTCTAAAATAATCTAAATCTACTGTTTTAAAAATACGTTCTTCAGCGTTTTTTATAAAAAAATCTAACTCACCTACAAAAGTACTTTCATCGTTTTCAGTCCAATCCTGCACAGATTGTTTTAATGTTGTTAAGGTAAAACTCATGACACACTCACTGTTACAGTTCCTAATGAAGTTGTAGCACTAAAACTTGTAAGCTCTGCACCTAATATACCCTTATCGGTATTAGTGTAAATTATAAATTTTTTATTGTCATCAATCTCTTGGGGTCTAGGTTGATACAAAGCTTGTGGTTCAAATGGTGGCTTTCTTGGAGTTAGTTGTGGATGTTTAGCTTCATACTCTGATCTATGAACTACATTACCATTCCATTCCATAACTCTTTCACGATAAGGAAAAGCAAACCCAGACCTATCTGATATAAATTTTGATTTTCTTCCTAATGCAAATCTACTCATACAAAACCATAATATGTACTACTAGGGGTTAATGATAAATTAGAACGATCACGATCTTCAGCCGAAGCTCTTTCAAACTCTTCTTCATACATAGCTTTTAGCAGTTGTATTCTATCAGGTGCTCTTTTAATAGCTAAATAATATGCTAATCCAGCAGTCAAACAAGGATAAAACCTAAAAGGCACTTCAACTGTATTTTTTGCAGTATCAGCATCTTGTATTCTGGTTAAAGCATCATACACAAAAACATCTGTACTGTTTTCTGGTGTAGCCCATAATTTTAATTTTGGCGTTATTTGCCTATCTAAAAAATACTGACTTGGTCTACCAGTAGTAGATTTTGTAGGGATATTTAAAAATTGATCTCTACCTATTCTGCTAATACTAAAATCATTTGAGCCTCTTCTTATTACAGCATTTAACACATCTATTAAATCTGTATCCAAAGTGTACTCGGCAGTACCAGAAGTTAAAGTTTGTGTCCTTTGTTCAATCGTCCATTGATTTAATCCTCTATTAGCCCAATCAGCAAAAAGTATATTCATTGACCTTCTTGCTGTTTGTAAATCATAACCAGTACGAACTTCTAAGCCACAACGCTCAAAAGCTTCTTCAATATACTCGGCTACATCAAGCTCAAAATTTGTAGAGGATGAAGTTGTCATTAACTATAAGGACCTTTTACAACCTTGCCACCGTTGGCGAAACTTTTCTTCTTCATAGCACCACCACCCATAGCAAAACTTTTTTTCTTCATAGCACCACCACCCATCATTTTTTCTTTATCGTTAGTAGCACCACCCATTGCATAGCTCTTCTTTTTCATCATTCTTTACTCTCCTTATAAAGATTATTAAATGTTACATCGGGATCCATATATTGTTCATGTTCCTCTGCGTTGTGAGTCCATTGACTCGGTTTAAAATCGGGAGCTCCCTCTCCAGTTTCCCAGAGTGCAGGGGATGTTACTCTAACCCTGTTGTTTGGCAAGGCAACAATGTTGCCTGTCCAATTGTCTGCCTTAATAAGTTGAATCACGTGACTCTGCTTATGCTGAGCTGGATCATCAGACAAATCAGACTGACTGTAATCTATTGTAAATAAATATTTCCCGATATGCAACTTATTATCTATTTTACATACCCATGGACTAACACTTACATAATCTAACTTAACAACACTATGATAATGAGAACTGCAATCCCACGGTTGTGCAAAGCGTGGGTGCATTATATCTGGCATAGTGTCAAGTGGTATATCGGCTACTAATGCAGTCAATGGCATTCTAGCCCACATAGCACCACCATGAACATTTGTTTCATCTGTATCATCAACCTCACAACCAGTAAAAACTACTTGAAAGCCTAACGTTCTATCAGGCATTGTTGTTACAGCAAAAGCATGAGCATGTATAAACTCACCTCTATATTTTTCGTGATTATGTGTAAACTCTTTGCGTACCCAACATTTGAAGAAGGGGATATTACTAACTAAATAAGGCATTAGGCTTTTTTCTTAGTAGTGGTCTTTTTCTTGGGCTTTTTACCTTTACCAAAAATATGAGCATCAACTTTCGCCGCTTTACCTCCAGTCAGTACAGAGTTTACACGAGCCATAGCCCATTGATTAGGTGATGTTCCGGGACGATGTCCAGTTTTATAAGCGGCGAGTCCTTTATTGTAGACTTGCCTTAATTGTCCTGCTGTAACCTTTTTACCTTTAGCTCTAGCCTTTTTAGCTTTTTCGGCTAAGGTTTTACTTACGTTTGCTGACACTTTTTTTCCTCCCTTTACTTGGCATTAATCCTTTATTAACTGCTCTAGCTCTTTCACTAAAACCTAGTTTTTTACCAGTTCTAAGCTTTTTTCTTATTGTTTCTAGTTTTGCTACCATTTTTCTTCTTCATAGTTGCACCTTTAATAATATCCCCACGAGTAATTTTATTAAAAGGTGGTGTTAATGATGCTAACTTTTTTTGTTTAGGTGTTAATTTTTTCTTCATTTCTTTTTACCTCCATACATTTTTCTAAAGCGTTTAGTATACACAGACTCTTTTGTTTTTCTGCGTTTACCTTTTTTATCAAAATCTGTACTAAATTTATAAGCTGATGGATCATTATCTGCTTTTGGTGCATTACGTTGTATCTCTTTACGTCTCTTTGCTTTTTCAGCAGAGGATAGACCTTTTAAATATTTTGGGGGTATCTTACGTTTAGTTTTCTTTTTGGCAGGAGGTTTACTTATTTGTTTTGACATCTGACCTCTTGTTATAGCCATTTAAATATCTCCGGAACAAATGCTGAAGCTATTATCAATATGCCTAATCCCCATAATTTTGTATCAAACCTATCCAGTTGTTGTTCAATACGTTTATATCTGTCAGCACATTCTGACTCGTGCTTTTCCAGTAATTTTAAAACTTCATCTGCTTTCATTACCAAGCCTTACAAGACCAATACCTAGCACTAAATTTATCTTTTGCAGTATCACATCTGTGACGTGCTCTGAAAGATTTTCTACGTCCTGGTTGATCTTTTTTAATAGTCATGTTTGGGTCACCAAACCTAACAAGTTTAATTTGACTGCCTTTTTTAGCTAGTACTGCTGATTTTTTAGGACCTCCAGGAGTCCGTTTTGGTTTATTAAATCCAGGAAAAGTCATCCCTCGGTAAGTAATCTTACCTGAGGGAGTCCTTTTAACGTCCTTAGTGGTAGCCATTAACCATAATCCTTGTTAACTTCTAGTATGATAGTATAACTATCTGCACTAGAGTGTCCTACCGTAGTAAACTGTATGTCACCAGTTTTACCTGATCCTGCATTATTTGGTATGCCACCAAAATGTGAGTAATCATGATAACCACTTTGGTTTTCACCTAACTCGATGGCAAGTACATCGCTTGTAGCATCAAATAAAATTTGTACTTTCATGCCAATGCATTGCCACCATATTTTTTGTATGGAAGCTCCAGTACAAGCCTGACCAATAGAATTATTAGCTAATGCACTTACATCTACCTTTGTAACAGCACTTTCGCCACTTCCGTCTGACACGTTTGTGAATTTGAGTACTGCTTTTTTACTCCCATCTATAATGGTTTGTGAGGTTACTGCATCTGCCATATTACTCTCCTATTAAGCTTCGTAGCCCATTAACTCTATAAATAACTTTCCAGCAGTATAGTCCGCATCAGTTGCATCACCAGTAGTCAAATATAAAAACTGGTCGGCGGCTGGAACAGCAGAAAAGTAAACCTTACTTCCAAGTGTTGCATCTCCAGCATTAACCAATAATGTCTCAGTTAAATCACCAATAGCACCATCTTCTACACCAGTACCCTCTGTAGCAGAATGTACATTAATATCTGGGTCACCTCCAGCAGGAGCTTCAAAACATTCCATGCTACCAGTTAAAATTGTGCCATTTCTCGCCGCAGTTATCTGTCCTATATGACAAACAAGAGAAGTGCCGTTGACACCAATAATATCACCAGAGCCAGTTGAACGTAGACCAGTTAAATCAATTAAGATTCTAGTTGTAATAATACCACCTGATCTCATAACAGAGCTTCTATAAATTGTACCAGAGCCAGTTGTTATACCAGTCCCAGCTTCTACTGCCATTGTATTAGCATCTAATGAGCTAAATCCTGCAGATGATATTGACATTTGTGTGGTTTCTGCACCAGTTGTAGCATTAGTAGCTATTGATGAATACCCACCCTCAGAACGTAGAGTTCCTTTAAAAGTTGTATTAGCCATTTAAATCTCCTTGTCAAGCTAAAGTCGGGTTTATTCCCGTCAAGGTGTTAAAACTATAACATAAAAAAAGAGCGACTGTAAAGTCGCTCTTTAACCTTCAAGGGGATCCTTGAATTAAGCTCCTGGAGAGCCAAACACACAACGAGGATCTGATACGCCAAAGCTGTACCTTTCTCTCGCTTTATATCTAACATTACCAGTATCAAAATCGCCTTCCATTGATGTAGCAATCGCCGCTCTTTCAAAGTGCTTAAAGCCATTTGGTGAGTCGGTTTTAATGAAAAATGCGTCTGTATCTGTTAGGAAGTGGTTTACCACATATCCCTCAGCTAACATACCCATGTTTCTATGTGCATTAACATCATTGTCAGCAGTTCCTGGACGTAAGTTACTTGCCATTAATCTTTCAGCAACAAACTGTAAGTTTACTGGGATTATTAATTTACGACCCATTAGAGCAATTCTTAAACCTCTTTCATCTATAAATCCAGCGATATCTATAAGAGATTGTTCTAATGATGTTTCATTCAAATCAGCTGATGTTGAAAGTTCGTTTCTGAAATTACCTCCTCCTGAAGTTGGGTGATCAGTAGCACAAAGCTCCTTACCATCTCCAAAAGTGAAGTTACTATCAAAAGCGTTATTCAAAATACTCGCCGCTTTGACTTGTTTTGTGTTAGACATTGATCTTGCTAATGCTCTTGTATATCTGCTTGAAAGTCTATCATAGAGGTTATCCTCAATAGCTTCCTCAGTTATAGCAAAAGCCAAAGCGATTGTTTCGTGTGTGTAACGAGCAGTAAAGGATTCGTTAGCAGTATCAAAAGACACGGCTCCACCTTCAGCCTTTTCAGGAGCTGTTCCAAATCCTGCTAACATTACCTCTTCTTCAAACGCTCTGTCAGAAGTTTCAGTGTCAAAAATTTCGGCATGTTCATTATCATACCTATCGTACTCCAACCCGAATAAAGCATTCAATCCTGGCTCTAATTCTTTAAGGAGTTGTGATCTTGCAATAGCCATTATACCCTCCTATAGACCAGTAGTTGCAGTATGAAATGGTAAATTAAGTTTTACCAAAAAGATAACTCCAGCTGATGTAACATCAATCTCATTAAAGTCATCCTTGATGCCAATAATTCTGAAGTTGTCTGTTGCTGTAGTTGCTCCTGCACTTGCCACAGAAAGTTCACCGATAGATTTACCAGTAGAACCATTCTCTGAACCAAATCCAGCACCTTCTGCATTAGAATGTACTAGAGCTTGTGCAGTCGCCGCATTTGTTAAGGTAGCATCCGCTTGAATCTCATACACTTGGTGAGGGTTGTCAAAAACATGAACCGTCGCCTCTGTACCTGATTTAATCGAAGCTGTTCCAGGGTAATGATTGTCAAAACGAGGTTTCCCGTCTAAATCAATATATTCACATCCGTTCATAACGCCTAAGATTGCTACACTTCCACCGTCTGCCGCTGAAACGTCGACTAATCCATTTGTTAATGGAATGACCATGTCGCCTTGAAAAATCTGGCTAGATGATCCCGCTGTCGCCGCTGTCTGTACTTTGTACTTTGTCAGCCCATTTGAGTTTGGTGCAGAACCTAACATGTTATGAGGACGTAAACCAAAAGGGGCATCAATATTTGTAGCCATTTTTGTCTCCTATTTACATGAGTTAAGGTTATTTAGAGCCATTTGCTTTAGCTCCAAAGGTTACACGACTTTGCCGTTCTGGTTTAAGGATCGGCATACTTGGGTGTTGTTCTCTCATCATATCATTATCGACAGCATCCATTTGATCGGATGTTTTTTGTTGAAAATATGCTTGTCGTTCATTCTTTGACTCAAGAGGAAATCTTGCGAGTACTAGACCACCCACACCAATAACTCCAGCGTGTTTTCCATCCTGGATTGTCGGTGCCTCAAAATCTGGGTACTCATCAGCTCTAACTAGGTCAAATCCTTCACGGATTCTGGCAGAAAGATTTTTTACATCATCAAAACCCATAACAGATGTACGGATCCAACGATGAACAAATCCCTCTGGAGCTGGGGGTGCATCTAAAGTAGATGGTGGTTTCCAAGGGGTTCTACGAGTTGTTTTTTCTCTAGTCGCCTCGGTGCGTGGTTTACGGTCTGACATATTGTCTCCTTCACGTTGTAGCTAGATTTTGTTTTTGTCTAGCGTATTGCTCTAATGATACACCAAGTTTCTTGGCGATTGCAACCTCTGATTTTGTTAAAGTCACTTTTTTAGGGTTTTTTACACCAGAAGACCTAGTTGCAGGAGCTACTGGGGTATTTACAGAGGTAGTTTGAGTTACATTTTCACTAAATTTTTGTGGAAATGCGTCCCTCATTCTTTGATCAATAACAGTATAATATTCATCTGTTAGTGCATATTGTTCACCGTACTGCTTGATTAATTCATTATGAATACTAAAAGCAGTTAGTGTCATAGGCTCATCTGACCCAAACCATGTATTTTTTTCAGCCCATGCCTGAGCTTTAGGGTGAACAGGTTTAGGTGCTTGTTGAGTTTGTTGTGGTTCAGCTTGTTGTTCTACAAGTTTAGCTTGTTCTTCACGTGTAACTTTTGCTTTGTTTAGTTCTCCAGCTTCAACAGCTAACCGTGCTAAATCTTTATTAATATTCACTTGAGCTTCTACATCTCCTGCGGATATAGCTTCAGCAAGTTTTGTTTTTAGAGTTGATTCTTCACTAGAAACACGAGCATCATATTCTTTTATGTAAGAATCATCAATAGTTTTTGAGCGTTCCTGGAGTTGTTTGTTTTCTTTTTGTAAGCCTTGTGCGTATTCAATCGCCGCTTTTTCTCTACGCTCAGCCTCACGTATCTTATAAGTCATCTCTTCGATACGTGCTCTTACCTTTTTACTGTAACCGTCTAACCCTTTCGCTTCTTCAGTTTCAGGTTTAGCTTCTTTGGCATCTTCGACTTGCTCAACTTCAACTTTTTCTTTGGTTTCTTGTAAGTCAACTTCAACTTCTTCATTGTCAACCTCTAATGGTAATTCTTCTTGTTTTTGTGCTTCTGCCATTTTATTCTCCTATGTGTGTAAAATATCTTCAGGGTTGTTTATAGTGGCTAATATTTCGTCATCATTTAATAACCTAACTTCACCACCATCTATTTTAAACCTACTTCCTGCATAACGACCGAATATAACCCAGTCTTTTTCTTTACACCATGGAGTATATGTGTCTCCAAATTTTTCTTTATCTTTAAATGCAAGAGGACCGATTTTTAAAACATAACCACATACTGTAGCTAAAGCTTCTCGCTCTACAGCCTGATCGGGTATAAAAACACCACCCTCTGTTTTCCCTTTACCTTTGTAAGGTAATATCAAAACTCGCCAACCAGTAGGTTCTGGCATTTTTGCTAGTGCTGATTTTGTAGGTTCTGTTTGTTTTTCGGGGGTTTCTTGTTTTGTTACTTCTTGGTATTTTTTAGCTAATCTTCTAGGTACTATTAGTTTACTCATGTTCCACCTTTTTGAGCAAGAGTGTTACCTCTTGTTGTAATGTTGCAAGTTCTGAGAGTCTAGCTCTCGCTTCCTTGTAGGCTTCAAAGTTATCTACGTTACCATGTAACAGTTGTTCTTCTAAACTTCGTTGCCTGTCTTTTAGAATATTAACTATTCTATCATAAATGTAAAGTTCCATTTATTTTTTTACTTTTTTGTCTTTTTGTTTTTTAAGGGTGGTCTTCCCCTTTTTCGCAATACTGGCTTGTTTAGGTTTCCCACCGAACTTTGCTCTTTGTTCGACGACCGTAAGGATTTGTATTTTTCTTGCATAAGGTTTTTTAATTCTTTTAACTTTTGCCACAGTAGCTCTAGCATCTGCAGGAGTTGCGTACTTAATGCTAACAGTATCTTTGGGATTTTCATCGGTATATAACCTCCTTCCACTTCCTTTCGGTTTTTTACCAGTTCCTACTTTAGGATCTTTTGTTTTTCTTTTTGCCATTTTTTAATAAACTCGTTAATGTTTTTGCTTGTTTTGCGTGTAGTTTAGATGCCTTCTTTAAACCAGTTATAACTTTTTTTACTTTCTTTTTCATTAAGTTCTCCTTGTTTTTTTAGCTTCTTTAAAATGTTTAGCAGTTGGTCTGCCCTTTTGTCCTGCTTTACGCATTTTTTCGCTACTTCCAGCTTTTATTCTTTTACGTTTTGCATGTATATTTTTATATAAACTCATTTTTTTGTATCCACTTTTTTAGTTTTGTCATACGATCGCATCCCAGCGATGCCTAACATACCGAATAATAAAGGCATCATAACGGACATATCTGCCTGAGGTATTATAATTCCAAACCCTCCCAATATAGGGCTAACCATATAATTTATTGCTAACGATAAACCACAAATCCAACCAATTAAAGGTCGCCAAGAACTTTGAAACCAATTACCTTTAGCTTCTTCTTGATTTACTTTTATCTGTGCTAACGCTAATTCCTGAGCATGTTTCTCAGACATGGTTGCAATATCATGTGCTAACTGTGCTTTTTTGTCAGCATCTGGAATAAATTTATCTAGTAATCCTGTGACTGGACCAATAAGTGCTGATAACATTACCAAAGCCTCACTCTATTTTTATCTACCTTAACCAATTTACAAAAGCACGAGTATCTTTTTTCATCTTCACCAATAACTATATATTGCTCATTAAGGTTTTGTTTAAAATATTTACATGTATTAACATTTTCAAAATGTAATGTTCCTGCAGGAGCCCCACTTAAATAACACATAAGTAAAAAAGCTGGACTCACTTAACTCCTCTAAATTTTATACCTTGCCTAGACATTCTACCTCCACGACTAACCATGCCTCCTGCTTCCATATCGGCACGATTATCTCTAGCTTTCATTTGCCCCATGAGTGCTCCGCCTCCAGCAAATTTTCTAACTTGTTGAGTCGTAGGTCGTACTCTATTAGTTCCAGCCATACCACCCATCATTTTCATGTCTTTTAGCATGTCACTTTCGTCTTCACTTAAAGTCCCAGCTTGAAAATCTTCTTGTTCAAGTAGCTCTTTTAGCTCTTCATATTTTTCACTTCCAGGATCCAAACCTTCTAATAAAGATCTCAATTGTTTTGCTCTGCTCATTTTACTCTCCTTATCCTAAGTTTCTAAATAAATTACCTAATCCAAAATCTTTGTTTGGAAACTGATACTCAAGTTCTATTCTTGGTTCAAACGTCCCTTCATCAAAATTAATTTTAGGGACAGTATTAACATTAAATCCTTCTGGAACAACTTGTTGTAAATAAGGTTGTGCAGAGTTAAGAACTTTATTTATCATTCCAGGACTCGTAAGTAGGTCTTTAAAATTTAAATCTGCTGTTTGTGTTACTGGTGGTAAGTTACGATTATTATTTTGCATTCCTGCTAATATAGCTCTTCCAGCATCAGTCAAATTAGCACGATCCATGTTTTGCATAATACCAACGTCTGTCTTTTCGTCGGTCTTTTTTTCTGGTTCAAAAGTTTCTTCAATAACCTCCTTACCTTTGTCGTAAACATCCATGCCTCTGTTTATAAGATTCATAATAATTCCAGTTGGACTTACCTTGCGTATTCCTTGTATAATAGGTGGTAAAGTTTCTTGTAAAAATTTTTCGCCTTGTGAATAATATCTTACTGGTTCTCCTCTTGCATTGAGTCTGTCACCAAGTATTTGTGGTAACATTGAAGATGGTACATCAAAGGATATTTTATCACGCAAAGCAGAACTAGGTGTTAAACCTCTTCCTATCATATTTAATGCGGCGAAGTTTGGATCATAATTGACTGCATTTGTTATGTTTGATACAGTTCCACGACCAAAGTCCATTATGTTAGGGGTATCTGATCCACCAAAAAAAGCTCGATCACTATCACTAGCCCCACCAGAAGAACCAGTAGCAGATACATTTTCACTTCCTAAAGTAAAACTATCAGAGCCACCAAAACCATAGTCGGCTCCACCACTTGGAAGATCAAATTCGCTCATCCTTGATTCCTTTGTGAAGCTATAAACCTAGCGTTTTGTGCTCGCATATTAGCTATATCCTCGGTTGTATTGATACGATCTTTTTGTATCAAGGTGTTTGCTTGTAACTTTTGTTTATTAAGTTCAAGTTGCTCTGCATCAGTTCTTGCCTGATTCATTGCCTCTTGCTCTTTTATCTGTAACTCTTTTGCTTTTAAGTCAACTAATGGGTCACTCTGCTGACCACCTAGCACCTGAGCCTCTACCTCAAAATACTGTTTTGTAAGTTCAGCTTCTATTTGTGACAATCTAGCTTGTGCCATTGCTGGATCCATTTGTTGTTGCTGTGCTTCCATTTGGATTTGCATACTAGCTTTTAATGATATGTGTTCAAATATATGTTGTTGTAAAATATTAATAACAGCAGGATTACTTCTAACAGATATACTACCCATGTAAGATAAATGAGTTGAAATATGTGCATCATGGTCTTGTTCAGGGAAAGCTTTTAATTGCATTTGTCCACCCAAAACGGACATTACTTTACCATTCTCTATAACTGCATTCATTGGTTGTGGTTGTGGGGGAGGTGGTAATAACTGTTCTACATTATCTACACCTAAACTATTATACACACGCCTATACGCCTCATACAAATTGTGCATCTCAGGCTTACTCGTTGCCAACTTTAATTGTTCTTGAGCTAAACTTATACGTTGAGCCATACTAAAAATATTAGGGTTAGCTATTGGTACAATATCAATACGTTCATCAAAGTCTTGTGCTTTGTCACCCTCTTCCATATAAGGGTATTTACCACCTTCCTGAGATATTAAATCAGCTATAAGTTTAAATTCTTGTTTCATACTGTTGTATAAACGCTTATGAACAGCACTAATTATTCTACTGCCACGCTCTAACAAAGCTATAGTTGTGCCTACTGGCATCTCTTGATTATTTATATTGCCAGTACCCATATCTGTTGTGCCAACAAACTTTTGAGCCGCCTGAACTACAAAACCGAGTAATTGAAACAATGTACTACTCGGCTCTTGGTATGGTAAATTAAAAAATGAGTTTTTAAGTTGGTCACCTACAACATCTACATCACGCCATTCTCCAGGACGCAACGGTTCATCATCATTTTTTATTCTTAATCCTCTAGCCTTAAAACCAGATGGCATATTAGCTAATGTACCTGAGTCTATTAATTGTCTAAGGTTTGCAGTCGCCGCTCTTGACAAGTTACCAAGTAAATGTATCAAGCCATTACCATAAAAACCTAGTCCAGGAGTAAACATATAGTGGACAAAGTACTGCTTTTTGTTTTTAAAAGCGTCATTTGGGTCATAATTACGGTAAACAGACAAAACTTCGCCGTTTTCTGCACTTACTGTTACAACATAGGGTAATTTTACTCCAGTTTCTTCGCCATCTCCGCCAATATCAGGAAATTTTTCCAAATCTAGGTAACAATGGCACTCAAAAAGTTGTATTTCTTCATAATCACCTTGTGCATACACACCAGTTATTGATTCTTTTGCGTCATCTGCATCATCACGGTCAGCACGACCTGATTTTACCTCAATATCACGGTAAAATTTACTTACTTGGAGTTTTCTAAACTCATTTTCTGTCATTGTAATGATTTGTGTTACCCTATCTGCAGAATCTAAGTCCGTTGCATTAAAAGGTACGAGCATATCTTTAGCTTCTATAAACTTACTTACTTGTCTGCCGAGTTGTGGGTCAGGATAAACTTTTTTAAATGCACTACCACCTAGTCCTAAGTAGTATAACATCTGGTCAAACTCAGCTTCATACTCTTTCATAGTGTGCATAATTGTATAATTCATATAATCTTGCACACGTTCTGCTTGTTTCTCTAAATCGGGTGTTGTTTTACCCATAACTTGTGTGCGTACTGGACCTTTCGCTGGAAGAAGTTCCTTATATGCTTGACTTTGGAACTGTGTGACTGCTTCATTCAACATAGGGTGTACTACACCAGTAGCACCATCAAAAGGCTCTGTTCTGTTTTCGTAATTTAAACCTAATAAATTTAAACCTTCACTGTATGTATTCAGCCACTCACTACGATTATTTTTGTCTTCATCTACTTTTTCTAACACATAAGCACTTATTCCAGCTATTTCATCATCATCCAACTGGTCTGCTAAGTTTGCCATAAAACCTGTATCTTCTGGCTCAACCTCTTGAGAGCCAAGTTCCACGGATCCATCTTCAAGTTCGGTAATTTCCATACCTTCTACAATTTCAGGTTGGTCTTCTACTTCAACATCAACGGGATCTGGGTCAAGTATTGGGTTGCCAACTAGTGTTAGCTCTTTTTCTATATTATTATAAGGGTTTTTTGGTTCAGCCACTTAACCCTCCTTCAATTACATAAAAGCGTTGTCTAACTAATTGTGCCACATTTTCTCTTATTTCGCTAGAAGTTAATGGTTCGAAGTCTGCATCCTCTACAACCATAGCATCAGTCAACATTTCTATCTCATGATATAACTGCTCTGGTGTAAACTCAACCGTAGTAGACGGTATTTCTAGGTATATATTCTGGCTCATAAACTTCATCCTCTGGGTGCGTTATAAATCCACCTTCTCTAAATCTTCGTAGTGCTTGTGTTACTGTATCAACAAAGTCATCATGCTCTCCAGCAGGAAAACTCGCACACTCTTCAATAACTTCTTCAGCCCAACGAGTATCTGGTGACCATACTAACCCACTTTCTAGTAAAGGTGCAACTGAATTAACACGACTAAATTTATCATTACCCCTACTCGGGCTATAATTTTGTATTGGAATACCCATCTGCCTTAGTTCGTGAGTCAATGGCATACCTGATGCTTTCGCCTCAATCAAGACACATTCTGGTTCCCAATACTTATATTCTTCCAATGCTATTTTGCGTAACTCGGGGAAGTCCCACCTACCACGCCTAGCATCACAAAGAATTATGTTGGGAGGTCCACCCTCCTCTGGGTAAAAAACACCCCATGTTGTTATTGCTGAGTAGTCCGCTGTTTCTTTTTTACTAAACGCAGTATCATAACTTTGCATAACATAACTCAATGGGGGTATGTCTTTTTTCTCCCATGTTTGCCACCACTCTCTTTTTAATATAGCACTTGTTTCACTCGTTGGATTTTGTTGCCATTGAGCTTCCCACTTACCAACTGACAATGAAGCCTTAACCTTTAATAGTTCTTCTACTTTCCAAAAATTAGACCACATTGCTTTACCATCAGGTAAAATAGCTGGGAACTCAACTACCTCCCATTGGTCAGCCAAAATATCTCTAGCTTGTTGTTTTATTAATTTACCAGTTAAATCTATCTCACTCCACCTTGTCATTACGATAACGATAGCTCCTCCTGGCTGAAGTCTCTGGCGAGGACCTGAGGTGTACCATTCATATGCGTTCTCCAAAGCAGATGGACTCATCGCATCTTGTTCTGAGTGGGGGTCATCTATTATCATTAAATCTGCACCACGACCAGTTATTGCTCCGCCCACTCCAGCCGCGAAGTATTCACCACCTTTGTCCGTTTCCCATCGTCCAGCCGCGAGGCTGTCTGACCGTAATTTTACATCTGGGAAAACTTGGGCGTACTCGGCTCCTGCCATAAGGTTTCTTACTTTTCTACCAAACCTGACGGCTAATTCACCAGTATGGGTAGCTTGTATTATCTTTAACTTTGGGTTACGTCCCATCAACCAACTCGGCAATAAATAACTTGCAAACTCTGACTTAGTATGTCTCGGTGGCATGTTTACAATAAGTCGTTTTATTTTTCCAGTAGCCAAGTCGTTAAATTTTTTTGCCATTATCTTATGGTGCTCACCTTCTATAAACTCTTCCCATATAGCACCAACATATTGCATAAAATCTTTACGAGCACTCTCAGCAGTCACTAACTGCTTTTGTTTCTCCATAAGTTTTAAGTAATGTCGTAGTTTTTCTTCAGGAATGTTTAAAGGGGCTTGTGTCATTTTTTATAAAAATTTTTCCATGGACAATGAACCTGAGTTCATATATACACAAAAGGGGGGTCATGTACAAATAATTTTCTGATATGCTGTGATTCGTGCGGAACATGTATGCACTGACGCACATACATGTATATCTCCCCGTCAGGGGGGCGACCGTTAACATGTTAAGTAACTACCCAAAAAAATGGGCTATGGTTGTAACGCCATAGCCCTAGC
>Ga0208159_1000333_pt1 | contig 19429 bp, 19 predicted proteins | sample 9_EtaG_FD_184082 | JGI IMG/M metagenome (GOLD analysis project Ga0208159, IMG submission 184082) | Marine viral communities from the Subarctic Pacific Ocean - 9_ETSP_OMZ_AT15188 metaG (SPAdes) (version 2) | ecosystem: Environmental > Aquatic > Marine > Oceanic | place: Pacific Ocean | collected... | reverse complement strand
CCAGAATATTGGAATGAGAAGGCACGTGATGTATTACTTAAACGTAAAATAGTTGATGTAGAATATATGGGTGTTGAAGAAGCTGAAGATTATGATTGGCATTCTAGACCTGTATGTATAGTTCTTGATAATGGTACACGATTAATATTACAAGCAGATGATGAAGGTAATGACGGTGGTGCATTATGGTATGGTACAGGTAAAGAGCAAGATGTTTTACCAGTATTAGGATTGAAAGATTAAATAATATAATAGGGTCTGCAGTAAATCCTGTGACGAATAGCTGATAGCCAAGGTTGCAGACCCCTTATACAGGAGTAAGAATGAAATATATAAATAGAAAATCAATGATTATTCGACCTTCAGGTCGTAGTAGTGACTATATAACGCCCAGTTTTGGCTATGGCTGTATATATAAATGTAGTTATTGTTATATGCGAAGACATAATAAGCATGGATTAGCAATTGCTAAGAATACAAATGCAATATTAGATGCTCTTGATAGACATTTATGGCTACTTGATTGGCCTAAAGAGCCTAATCAAACACACGAAACATATTATACTTATGATTTTAGCTGCAACGAAGACTATGTAGCCCATGCAAAGTATCACGAATGGGAAAAACTATTTGATTACTTTAAAAATAATGATAAAGCTATGGGTACAGCAGCAACTAAGTATGTAAATAAACATTTATTAAAATATAACGCTAATCGTAAGGTTAGAATACGATTTAGTGTAATGCCACAAGTAATGTCTGATGTACTAGAGCCTGGCACAAGCAAAATTATAGACAAACTTAAAGCTGTTAATGATTTTTATGAAGCTGGGTACGATGTACATCTAAATTATTCACCTATTATTATGTATAAAGACTTTGTTCAAGATTATAAAGAGCTATTTACATTAGTAAATGCTATTGTAGATGATAGTATCAAAGATAAAATCAAAGCAGAATGTATATTTCTAACTCATAATAAAGAAATGCATCAATATAATATAGATAATGATGTACCTGGTGAAAATTTCTTGTGGAATCCAAGCTTACAGGAAGATAAAACGTCTGAATATGGAGGTGATAATATACGTTACTACTATAGATTAAAGAAAGATTACATTAAAAAGTTTGAGAATCTACATTATCACAACATACCATGGCAAACAATAAGATATATATTCTAAGGAGATTAATATGATTGAATGTAAATGTATTTATAAAGTATGTGTATGTAAACCAGTTGTAAATGAATTACCTGAAGATAAAAGATATCAATGGTGGAAAGATAACGATATGGGTGAAGATGTAAATAACTGGGAAGAAGTGCCTAAAGAAGAAATATGGGAAGATGGTGAATTAAATAATAAACAAATGCAAGAAAAAATTATTCATCATGTTACTCATACTGGTGAATGGATATTAATAAGGAGAATTAAGAAATGGGTAGAGTAAAAGATGTAGCACAAGATTGGCTATCAGATTACGGTTATGATTTAGGATATGACTGGGATAATCTTCCTAAGTCAGTCAATTGGAATACTATTAAAGACAATAAAATAACAGCAAAGGAGTATTATGGACAAGAAAATAAGTAAACAAGAAAAAGTGCTTACTCACTTACAAGTACATGGTAGTATAACACCACTTGAGGCTTTAGAAAAATATGGAAGTTTTAGGTTAGGTGCTTTAATATTTAATCTTCGTAAGCAAGGTTATGATATTGAGACTAGTATTGTACCTAAAAAGGGTTATGCTAAGTATACATATAATGCAAGTTAGTAATATTTCTTTTATTATTATATAAGTAATTGTAAATTTAAGACTTACTAAAAATCAAATAAAAAGGAAATAATAACGTATGAAAACACTATATGTTGACCTAGAAAATGGTTATAAATCACTAGGAAGTAGAGATAGTATTAAACAAATGTTTGGATATGCTCCACTCGAATTTAATACATTCTCAGACTTTTCATCATTTATAGCACAGCTGTGGACTCGTGAAAGAGTTGAATCAGTTGTAGATATAGATGGTGTTAAAGTAAATCAGACATCTTTAAAAGTTGTGCCTAAAGATGGCCATAAAGTAGAATGTATGGTCATTGATACAGCTAGTGAGATGGCTAAGAAATACGCAAGAGAGTTAAAAGGCTCACAAGATGCGTTAAAACTACAGCAATGGGGTAAGTTAAAGGATAAACTAGATAGTTTCTTTGCTTTTACTAACTCTATACCATGTAGTTTAATAGTTAATTGTCATTCTAAAGCAGAACAAGACAATGAAAATGGTGTATTGCGAATGATGCCATATATCGAAGGCTCTACTAAGGTAGATGTCGGTAAATGGTTTGACTTTGTATTATATACTAAAGTTAAGAAAAATAAGAAAGGTGAAAGAGAATATGTTTGGGTAACAGCTAGAGACGAACATTTCTGTCATGCAAAAGATAGAAGTCAAGCTTTAGAACCTGAAATGCCTCAAGACTATCAGATAATACTTGATGTGATAAAGAAGAAAGGCTGGGATTCAGCAAAGATTCTTATTATAGGAGAACCTGGTAGTGGTAAAACACTTAGTTGTAAAACATTAATAAATAATAAAACACAAGGAGAATAAGTAATGGCAATTACTATAACAGAAAGTACAGGAAGTTCATTTGGTGAAGGTTGGAAGAATGTAACAATAAGTCAAGCAAAACGTGGAGACTTTAATGGTTCAGGTTTTGTAGATTTATGGTTTGAAGATTATCCTGAAACACTTAAATGTAGAATATGGGAAGCTAGAGGCCAAGATGGTGTAGAATTTAGTGTATCTAATATGATTAGAAGTGCTAATCCTACTATTTTAGAAGAAGGTACTAGCGATGATGGAAAGAAAACAATTTCAGTAGATGATACCCCTGATGGATTAAAAGGTAAAAAGCTACAAGTATTGTTTTATAAGAATGAAAATGGATATGCAGAAGTATGTCAAAAGGTAGCACCTGCTGCTCCTTTCCAAAATGTAGTTGATAATTATACAGAAGACCGTATAGCTAATATTAAAGCTGCAGCAGAAAAATACATGGAAGGTAGAAAGCCTAAAACAGCTACAACAGCTGAAGCTTCACCGTTCTAAATAACCCTATAAATGGGGACATCAACTCGTCCTGTAAGTCTTGGTTATTAATATAATATACTATAGACCCAAGCAAAGGAATACGTGAGTCCCCATTTTAACCCCAAGGAGAAATATAATGATAAGAGAATATGCTTTCGGCTTTGCCGATAGACACCATTTTGATACAACAGATAAAGCATCATTATGGTATTATGTAGCACGAGATACATTTGTTTCTCTTTTTGGATACGATAAGGATGTAGTAGAATATTTCAATAAACATAAATCTCTATCAGGATTTAATGGTAAAATATATATGCCAGATGAATTTTTGTTAGATGTAGATGGCACAGATATTGCTACAGCAAGAATGAAAGCACTAAGTTTAAGTAAATTATTAGAAGAAAAGAATGTTCCATATAATACTTATTTTAGTGGTAGAGGTTTTCATCTTGGCATCCCAAGTACAGCTTTTAGATATGAACCTAGTGAAGATTTACATTTAAGAGTAAAAGATGAGCTTAACAAACATGGCATATTTGCATATGCTGACCCATCCGTCACAGATAAAACTAGAATAATCAGACTTAATAATACATTAAATACTAAGTCAAAATTATGGAAAGTATTCTTGAAAAAGGGAGAGTTGGATGCATATAATGCACTTGATATTCAAGAGTTAGCTCAACGTCCAAGAAGAGATGTTACAATTCCTATATTAGAGGCAGCTAATCCTGTCTTTGATTGTATGGCTAGAAATAAAAAGAAAGAAACTAAAGTCTATCAATCTAATATGGGACAAAATCCAGACCCAGTAAATCATCCATGTATATCTACAATGTTACAAGGAACATCATTTGGTAACAGACATGCAGTTGCATTGCGTACTGCTGCGTGGCTTAGATGGCGTTATCCTGAACATACTGTGAGATTAATAATGGAAGATTGGCGTAATAGAGTTAGTAGTGATGACCATCCATTTAAAAAATCAGAGATGGATAGAATTGTTACTGATTGCTATAAAGGTCATGGTGGTCAAGGTTATAGATATGGTTGTATGGATAATATTATGGATAGTTTTTGTAAACCTTCATGCAAATTATATCAATCAAAGAAATCACAAAGCCTAATGACTGCTAATGATATGGAAGCTAGTCTCGTTAGCTTTTTAAGTGGAGATGTAAAGCCTGTTAATTTAGGAGAACTATATGGTGTAGATTTTCCTATATATCCTGGCGAGCTTGTTGTTATACAAGCACCACCTAAATCTATGAAGACTATGTTATTACAAAACTGGGTAAATGCATTAAAGAAACCTACTTATTTTCTAGAGATGGAAATGTCTCCAAGACAGATATGGTCTAGATTTATACAAATAGAACAACGATGGGATGAAGAACAATTACGTAAACATTATGCTAGTGGAGCTTTAAATAGCTTTAGCGATAAGTTTAAATGGTTGTATGTAGATTATGCCCCTTGTTATGCTGTAGAACTAGCTAAAAAGATAAGTATGTTGCCTGTTAAACCAGAAATTGTAGTCATCGACCATATGGGTCTAATGCCTTCTAAGCATAGAGATTTAAATATGAAGATGGAAGAAATTGCTGGTGCATTAACTGAAGTTGCTATTAAGAATAATATAATAGTATTTGCAGTATCAGAAATTACTAAACAAGCTATGTCAGAAGGTATGAATATATCATCTGTTCGTGGTTCGTTTCGTATCGCATATAATGCAAGTAAAATATTATCACTTACAGTAGCTAAAAAGCCTAATGGCGATGCATTTGGTATGCAAATTAAGACAGAAGCTAACAGAGAGCGAGGCTCTCTTAACACAACGCTTAAAATTAATGGCGTTAATATTGACAAAAAGGAGTAATTATGTATCCATATAATGAAATAAGAAAAGTCCCCTTAGATTATCAGGGGATTACATCCTCAGCTTTTGCTGTTCAAAGAAAAGAAATAAAGAACAATAAAGATGGTACAGGAAGAGAAGAATGGAAAGAATGTGGCGTAGTAGGACAGAAGTATTTATTAATACCTAATTCAGAAGTAAAAGAAATGGCTGATACAATATCTAATCTTTGCGATGCAGAGTTTGAAATAGCTAAAGAGTTCTTTGATGGTAGAAGATATTTTTATGGATTAGTATCTAAAACACATACTGTTGAAATAGCTGAAGGCGATGACGTAGCTTTAGGTCTTGGCTTTTGGAATAGTTATGATGGTAGTACTGCATTAAAAATGAAAATGTTTTTAATGAGATTAGTATGTACTAATGGGATGATGACAAATGACCACTTTAATTCATATCGATTTAAGCATGATATATCAAGTCAAGGTTATGAAAGAGAAATGATGAAAGTTGTCGACATAATAAATGGTTGTGGTGATAGTGTAGAAAACATTGCTAGAAATTTTAGAGCAATGACAAATCTAGAAATGGATTTAGATATGTTAAAAATGGCTAGACAAAATATACCTGCATTACCTACAACAACGTGGGGTAAGATAACAGACCAGTATTTAAATAAATATGTTAATGATGATGATAATTCTGCATTAACTAAAAATACTATGTGGGACTTATACAATGCATGTACTGATGTACTATGGCATGAAAAGAAACCAACTGTTGCTTCATTCCAACACAATGCTTATGTGACGGATAATCTGCTTTCAATAGCAGCATAAGTTAGTTAAGTGAGGGGCTAGGGAGAAATCTCTAGCCTCTTTTTTTTAAATAATATTAGGATTAATTATAATAACTTGCATAATTTAACGAGATGGATTTATTTGCTGAATACATGAAAGAAAGAGAAGGTTGTGAAACTCTTGTTACTGAAGACGGATTTCTGACAGCTAAAGTTATACAAGAAAAGAAAGATAATATATTTTTTATTAATGATTTTTTTGTATCTGAGTCAGTTAGAAAAAAGAAAAGTAGTGCTATAAAGTTATTTAATCAAGCTAAAAATACTGCAAAGAAATTAGGATGTAATAAAATGAGAGGTTCAGTTTACATTGATACATTAAATGCTACTGAAGCTTTAAAAGCAAATCTTTATTATGGCTATAAAGTTATTGCTGCTCATGATAATGTTATATATGTCCAAATTGACTTGTAAAGAATGTAAATATAGAATAGATAATACTTGTAGTTGGTTTAAGTATAATGAGAACAAAGAACCTAAAGAAATACCTGATAATATATATAACAAAGGTTGTAATTATTATTGCGACCATCCATTATTATTAGAAATGTTGAGGATATTTAAATGAAATCAAAAAAGATGTACCATAAAAAGGGTGGATTTGATACAAACCCTGAAAATTTAAAGAAAGCTGTAGAAGCTAAACGTAAGAAGCTAGGACGTAAGCCTAGAACAGCTAAAGAACACGAAGAATGGCGTAAAAATCAAAGAAAAAAGTTTAAGCTATGGTAGTTAAAGGATATATATTATTGTTCCTATTAACAGCAATAGATGAACAATGGAATATAAATAATCCTAGACCTTTTCCTGTAGCTAAGTATCATAGATTGCAATGGGAAGAAAAAGATTTTTATACATTTAAAATAAACAATCAATGGGTATTAAGAAAGTATAGAAAGACTGATAGTAAGTTAAAACGTAAAATACGAAACAAATACTGGAGAAAACAAAATGCCTAAAGAAAAAAAGATTACTAATAAGCAACTTATAAATTATATGAGTGCTGTTGAAAATAAATATGACCATGCAATTAATACTATTGGTCAAACAGTAGCTGATTTAATAGAGTTTTTAAATAAAAGAGATGAGTTTATGGAGTGGCTCAAGGAGGTAAAATATAAAAATGCAAAGAATATGCAAGGTATGTCAAAAGAAATGGAAGGAAACAATAGGGATAAAGAATCAAAGATTCATAGAATTTAATAACTGGAAAGAGTTTATGGCAAATAAGCTCGCTAAAACAATACATAAGGGTAAATAAAATGGCAACAAAAACTAAGACAGAAACTAAAACAACAAAAACTAAAGCAGTGGTTTCTAATGATAGTAGTATTAAAACAAGATTAGAGATTGTAGAAAAGATGCTACTAGTTACTAGAGATGAGCTAAAAGAAATGAAAGGTATCTTTGAAAGAATAAAATCAAGGATGGGTCTATGAGTTACATATCTAAAAAATTTATTAGAAGTAGATTTAAAGATAAAGACGTTCAAATTAATGAAGAAGCTATAAAAGAAATTGATATTATGCTTAGAAGAATTGTAGAAATGATATCTTATAATGCTTTTGATAGAAGATTAAAACGAATAACTAAAGATAAGTTACCACAAGTATTAGGAAAGTTCAATGAAAGCCTCCTCTAGTAAAGCTAAAGGAAGAAGGTTACAAGACTTTGTCAGAGAAAAATTAAGAAGTATATTTACCAGCTTAGAAGATGATGATATAAAGTCAGCTATTATGGGAGAGTCTGGTGAAGATATTAAACTTTCTCCTGCGGCAAAGAAAGTAATACCATATAGCTTTGAATGCAAGAATCAAGAGCGATTAAATATATGGTCATCATTAGAACAAGCAGAAGAAAATTCTAGTGATAGAACACCTGTACTTGTATTTAAAAGAAACAGAAGTAAAACATACGTTGCTATTGAAGTAGATAGCTTTTTAAATTTAATTAAACAGGAGAAATAATGAGTGATACAGAAGAAATAAAAGAGCTAAAAGCTTTTATAACAGATAGATTTATTGATGAAAAGCTAACAGAGTTTTTTAGTAGAAAGCCTTATGAAGATATGAATGGTAAAGAAAAGTTAGCTATTATGAGTTTAATTGCTAGAAAAAAGAAGATGAAGATTAGTGCTAGAGCTTAGTCTTTTAATATTAATTAATATAATAGGTGCGATAATAATATATGCTGTATTTTCTTAATCCATTGCTGGAATATCATCGTCATCTTTGTAGATACTACGAGTAAACTTTTCACCTAAGGCTCTTGAGCCTGGAATAACCCACCCTGCAGTTAAAGGAGATAAAGCATTTTGAAAGTGCTTTTCTTTTTCATTAGCTGAACCAAACATACTTAATGCTACATCCATACCCCAGTTAGGTAAAAATCCAAATGCAGTTCTTCTAAAATAATGAGTCCATGCTTTATCAGCATCATCTTCATCCCAACCTCCAGCAGCTAAATTAATCATCATAATAGGAATTGCAAATACCCACGACAATAAATCAGAAGAACCACTACCTAATGTTCTACCAAAAGAATTTTTCATAATAGAGCCAACTATAGGAGTCTTTCTAAGCATTGCTCTTAAAGGTATTGGTCCTAATAACATCAAATCAAATAAGAAAGTTAATGCTCCTTGCCATGTGATAAAGGCTCGTAGCTGTGCAACTTCTGGATTAGATGCTCTAAGTGTTCTTTCTTTTTGACTATACATTAGTTTAAATACTTTACCTACATTACCAAACCTTCCTCTAATGCTTTTGTCATTAAAATCTTCTACAACAGAAGTATAAGCATTAGCAATAACATCCCAATCTCTAGACCATTTTTGATGTGACCATATTTTAAACTTACCCATCTGTGGTCCTAGTCCACTATAACTAAAGCTACCAATGCCACCTTTTGATAATTCAAAGTTACTAAATTCAGAATATGTTTTGCCTATTTCTATAGCCATATTAATTTCTTTAGTACTCCATATAAGCTTACCATCTTTATCTGCATCCCAAGGATTTCCTTTTGGAAGCATATTCATATTTTGTGCATGATGTACGCCTATAATAAAACTAAGCGTTCTAACAAATTGCTCTGATTGTGCCATTGTTAATCGCAATGTTTTACTAGCATTACCATAAACCTGCATTACTTCTTTTGTTAATCTTTTAGTTCCTGACTTATTAAATAAATTCATAGTAGATGCCAATATAGCTTGGCCTTGCTTATCTCTAGGTCCTTTTCTTAAAGATTCTCTAATACCTATTTCTTTTGTAATAGCCCAATTAGATAAATCATTAACAACTTGTAGTCGTTTACGTTGTTTTAAATCTTTTAACCTAGATTGTACTCTTTCTTTTTTAGGAATATTCTCCATTTGTTCTTGAACAGCTATATTAAGAGCAGCAGATTCTTTTAATACTTCATCTATAGATTCTCTCATTTCTTTTTCAGCTACTTCTTGAGATACGCCTTTTTCTCTTTTAACCCAATATCTTAATTGTATAGCGTTAATTTCTTCAGCTAATTCTTGTTCTATTTTTGTTTTTGCAGCTGTTTGTACTAATGCAGCACTAAAATAGTCTGTAAAATCAATAATACCAGATTTCTTTATTAATGCATCCCACTCTTTTTTATTAGCTCTCCAAGCATTCCAACCTCTTCTACTTCTTTGCCATCCATAATCAATAAGATTTTGTATTGCAGCACTATAGTTTGTTACAGCAGACGTAGGTTTTCTTAAAAACATAGCAGTTAATGCATTATTCATCATACGGGTATAGTGATTTACTTGTTCTGGTGTAGTTGAGATACCTATTTTTTTAAAGTAACCAGACAATGCAGTAGAATCATAATTCCAGTATGCAAATCCAGATTCAATATCAGCTCTATTAAAAGGTAGTTTATATAAATTAGTTACAATATCTTTTACTTCTTGGCTTTCTGATGCATTATAAGCTTTTAACATAGCAGCTGTTAATTTATTTCTTTCTATTTGACCAAAGATATGTCTTAAATAATCTCTATATACAGCACTATCTGTTCTCATATATAAATCATTCATAGCACCAGTTAATTGTTTGCTGTATTTATTATGTCTAATTGGAGTAATTAAAGTATCAGTAACTTTATCTTCTACCATGTTATCCATTATATCTAATACTTCAAGATTAGAATTTAATGCTTCAGTTTCGCTTTCTATATTTGTTTTTAGCTCTTGAATTTTAGATACATCTTCAATATTCTTATTAGGTTTAGCTTTTAATGCTTCAAACTGAGCTGTAAGATTTTCAATACCTTTTTCTCTTCTTTCAATTAATCTTTCCCACTCATCTCTTCTAGTATCAGGAGTATATAAAGAAGGGTAATGCATCTTTTGATATCGAGGCTGGTAATCTACACCTTCTACTTCAGTTATGTTAAAATATCCTTCAAATACATCGTTTAAATATGCATGCATTTCTTGTTTAGCTTTAGGTAATGATGCAAGTATAGATTGAGCACCTTTACTATCAGGACTATTAAATAAAACAGATAGTTGTTTTCTATCTAATCCATAAAGTTTTTCTAACATATCAAGAATACCATCGTTTCTTGAATTTGATACAGAGTTCTTAAAATCTACCTGCATTGCTTTAAATACTTTATCATCTATTTTTCTAAACTGATGTATAAATCCTTTATTACTTCGTTTAAATTTTCCATTCGTACCAAAGACTTGCTGTTCAAATATAGCATCTCCTTTTAAAGCAACAAGCTTGCCATTTGAAACAACCTTCTTACCTAAGAGCAAATCTAAACCTTCTTTGCTTATATTAACATTCCATTGACCTTTTTTACCATAAGGTGGAGTGTAGTTTTTTAATGGAACATAATTACCATATTCAGTCATTACCTTTCCATCAGGAAACTTCATTATTTTATTATCAGCATCACGTTTAATTACTTTGTTTTGAGCAATGTAAAATTGACCAACAAACTTACCAGTTTTAGTAGTTGATTCTCTATATTGTATTCTTCCATTTAATAAAAACGTAAACAATCTTTCTAAATTAGCTTGAGTATTACCATCTCTTTCTCTACCATCAATATAATTTTCTAAATTAATTACACCCTTATATATAGGGTCCATTTCATTCATATATTTTTCAACTCTATTTTGAATACGTTTACCATATTCGTTTATATTATTTTGCATTAAATATATAGAGCCAGTTCTTTCTTTATATGCAAGTTTTCTAGGTATAAGAAACTGTACTTTTAACTTACCTATTAATCCATGGCCTAAATCGTTTCCTGTTCCAGCTTCTTGTACTGATAAAGCTATTTTATATAAATTACGTAGAGTACTAACTGGCAATCCTTCCAAATCTATCTCACCAGTCTTTAGATTTGATGCTTTTCTATCCCAATATGTTTGAGATATATCAACCTCATGACCTTTTATATATTTAAATATTTCCATTGCAGTCATTTCAGATGCTTGCATCATAGCATTAATTTTAATAGCTAACTTTGATGCTTCTTCTTGCTTGCCATATACTTTATCAATAGCTTTGTCTAATTCTTCTTGATTTATTGTAGAGTTTTCATCAAACCTATCTGCTAAACTATTAATTACATTAGCCATCTTACCAGGCACAGTAAATAAAGTATTAACTAAATCATTATGTTGCATATTGTTAGTATATATTCTACTTTCATTATCACTAACAGCAGCTTTACCTGTATCACAAGTATTAGACATTAAAATCCTCCACAATATTTTTTCATAATTGATTGAGCTGACCTTACATTTAGCTTATTATCAAAACCTTGATTAATTATATCAAACTCAACAGCTTCATTATATGCTTTATAATATGCATTTAATATAGTAGAATCTAGTGTAGATATGTTAGCTCTATTTTTACTAGAAGGTGGTAAGTAAGTAGGGAATCCTCTTTCAAGATATGTATATGTTGCTTGTACTTTAGAAAATGGCAGTAGCTTTCTAAATTCTTTATCAAACTTATCCATCCATGCATTAGCATTATTATTTTTATCTAATGCAAGTCCTTCATTTTTATGCTCATTTATAAATTCATTCCATTTACCACGCAATGTTTCTGCGTATACATCACCTTTTTTTATAATAGATTCTTGAACATTAGCATCTAAATTTTCCATATAACTATTGTACATTCTATCTTTTAAATCTTGTATTTTATTTACAGCATATATGTGTGCAGCTTTATGCATATCCTCACTAATTTCAAATGGATTTAATGCATCTCTATTAGTTAGATTAGCCAAATTGCTATTTAATAAATTTTCATACATAGCTATAGCTATCATTTCTACAGGTGCATTCTTTCCTGTAAGCTCTAAACCTGTGACCATTCCCATTCCTTTTTTAGGGTCAGGAACTAAACTTCTTATATAAGCTTCTTTATTTCTATAGTATTCATAATACTTTTGACTTTGTTCCATAGCTTGATTTAAACTTAGATTACCTTGTTCAAAGTTTTTACCATTACGTATAGTCATTGGTATTTTATGGATAGCTATCATTTGATTAATTATATCTAGCTGACCAGGAAGTAAAGGACTGCCATCTTCTTTGACGAACATAGATTTAATAATATCTCCACGATTATAACCCCATCTATCTAGTAGCATAAATTTAAGATTATCAACAGCTGCTTGAAGATTAACTCTAAGCATATCATCCATAGTTCCTGTAAATGCAGTCCCATCTGACATTTTCATATTAGGCCATTGCATTATTTCATCAGGATTTCTTAGCATAATCTTTTCACCACTAATAGTAATAGATTTAAATCCTCGTTTTAGCTGACCATATATTCCTTGTAAGTTTGCTAGCTCTCCTATAGCATTTGCTCCAGCATATATCTGATACATTAATTGTTTCCTATCATTAAAATCTAACATATCATATTTAGTTTTATCTTCAGGGAATTGGTCTTCTAAGCTAATAGGCTTTGTATCTAGTTCATCAATAACACTTTTATATGCATTGTATTCTTCACCTTCTAGTAATTCTATAGATACAGTATCTCCATCATTATCTGCTTCTAAAGAAATAAACACATCATCTTGATGCATTTCTACAATACCACGTTCTTCATGCAGTTTTACTACACGAGGCATAATTGCACCACCAATATGAGGGACGGGATGTCTAACTACAAATACTCGTATATCATTTTCAGCAAGCCAAGCATTTACTTCTTCAAGACCATCTTTAGTTTTATAAGCATTTCTTTTTTCAACAGTCTTAACAATATTATTATCAGTCATAAACTTATCTATTAATGCATTAGCATTCTCAACTGACATTCTTATTTCATTTTTATTTAAATCACCTTCTAGATTAGGTACAATATCAGAGTATGTTCCTAAGTTGCCATCTAATTGAAGTATATCATTTACTAATCCAGATTGCACTACAACATTTGTTATTTTAGATAAACCTTTATGCAATCCTGCACCATTTATAATATGTTCTCTAGCCCAAGGAGAGTTCCCTTCTGAGCCTCTACCTACTAAAGATTCTAATAAGCTTTGCATTTTATCAGAAACAGATTTAGTTATATTGCCATTTGCATCTCTACTTGGTATTGATTTACTAAATATATTTCTAAGTTTCTGATTCATCTTAGGTACTCTTACATTAGCAAATGAATCTACAATAACATCTTGAACAGCGTGGTTTAACCATTGTAGCGTACGCTTAACTTTATTCTTTTCTTTATCTGCTATTTTAATTAACCCAACACTAGCACCACTAACGTTAAAAGACTTTTTATTATATTGACCAGTACCAATTTTTATTTCATCTTTAGTAGCTAACATATCTATGTTGCTGCCATCAGTACCGTCTTCTTTAACTTCTACAATAGTGCCATCACTTTTAACTCGTGCAAATAAATTACCATTCTCATAAAATTTTAATCCAGATTTAGGTTGAAAATGATTATGCTTGACAGCAAGTACATCACCACCTCTACGTTCATATATAATTGTTTTTAGTCTTGATGCTTTTGCTAATCCAAATCCTTTTTCAGCTTTCTCAAAGAAACTTCTACTTGTAATACTTGCTCCATCACTTACATTCTTTTTACCCATAAGCTCAATAGTTCTACTCATTGATATCTTTTGTCCATCTCCCATAGAAACAGAAAATGTACTAGCATCTATCTTTCTTACATTAAAACTTTCCATAGAATCAGAAAAGGTAGCTGGTGTAAATGGTATCTTAATTCTTTTAACAATAGTCTTAGCATCTAATTTTAAGTATCCTGGGAAGATGCTTTCCATGGTCATATGTATTGCAACAGCTTTAGCTCTTTGCTCTATAGGCATATTCTTATATTTTGCAAGCGTAGCTTCATCAATATTTTTAGCTTCATATTGACTTTCCCATAAGCCTTCAAACAAATCAACATCTTTTGCCATTGTTTTATGCAGTTTATTAATATCAATTACAGCTATTTGCTGACTATCACCTTTACTCATTAATATAGCTTTATCTTCTTTGTTAAATTGAGCTTCTAAATCATTTAATACTTCATAGTCTTGATTCAATTCTTGAATTGTAGGTAGCACCCAACTATATCTATTTTCATATACTAAAACTTCATCAGGTCTTGTGTTTTGAAATGATGTTGATTGCCAACTATTAGCTTTAGATATCCAAGAAACACCAGGTAATTCTAATGCCATTTTTTTATCAAACTGCTGATTACTTTCTTTTCTCCTATTATAATAAGTATTAGCTGCACCTCTTTTATTGCTTTGTTTTCTAGAAACTTTCTTAGGAATATTAGACTCTGGCCCCTTAATAGATACTGTAGTTCTAGCTATTTTCTTAACCCATTGACCATCACCTGATTTAGATAATACAAAATCCATAAACATTTGATAGTTCTTTCTAAACGAAAAGTTTGAAGTCTTGCTTCTATTAGTAGGCACACTACTCTTTATATTATTGTAAAATTGTTTAACAATTCTTTTTTGTCTACTACTTAAAGAATTAAAAGGTGTAGGTATATATAACTTATTTCCAAATGCAGTATCAACAAACTGGTCAAATGATTTTATTCTAGTACGCATTTCTTTCATTAGTGCGTTTTTATTTACAGCTGGTATATTTACTGCTAATTCTTTCCAATACCAATCATCTTCTTGTACAAGTTTCTGGTCTAAAGAAGATTCTTCAGGCCCACCTTCTTCTATACCTTCCCATAATTTTTCTACTTTATTTATATACGGAGCTTGATTGACATAAGTATCAAACTCTTCTAGCTTACTACTTTGCAATTCCATCTTCTGGACATAACTATCATTTCTAAATCTTTCTTCAGCCCATTGTGCAAAGCTTGGTCTAAATTCACTAGGTAGTTTTCTTAAAATACTATTTTTAAATGTAGGAAAGTCTATTGTATTCATACCTTTATCTTCTTTATAGAACTCAATAGTTTGATTTAGTATTTGATTCCATACTTCATTTAGTTTTGTAACTACTTTTCTATCGCTTAAATCTAATTGTTTAAATGGAACTAATGGTGCAAGTAACTTTTCAGCTAACTGCTCCTCAGTTACAGGCTTTAACTCTACTACATAATTAGCATTAACATCACCCATTATATCAGCAATATCACCTAATGTTAAATTCTTTTTATCTAATCTTGTATGTATAGGTATAGTATCCCACTTATAACCAAATAGCTTTTCTTTAATCCAATTAATAAAACTTTTAATAGTATTGTAAATACTGTCTTTCTTATTATACTTTCCTTCTGACAGTCTACCTAATGCTTCAGACAATGCTTCAAGCTGTAAGTCAACACCTTCATATCCTTGACCTTCTTTTTCTTTAACAATAGATTTTCCTTCATCAGTAATAAGCATTTCGTTGTATAGCATATTAAATAACTGAGGGTCATGCAATAACATAGAGTTAAATAATGGATGAGAAAACTCATGGAATGGAGTATCAGCTGTAGCTTTAGCTAAGTTTATTGTTATAGTATCTGTTTTAGCGTCAAATTCCCCTCTATAATCTAAAGTTTCATCATTAACATATTTAACCTTAAATGGAATTAATCCTGTGTTTTTAAGCCTATTTGTAAGATGTTGAACTGACTGCTTTAATTTAATCTCATCTGCAGCTTTAGCTTTATTATCAGCTAATTGCTTTTGTTTTAAAGTTTGCTTGTCTAATATCTTTTGAACAATATTTAATTTTCTTAGTAATTCAGCTTTATCATCTGCTATGTCAAGTCTTTTTAAAATAGTATTATCTAATACTTCAGACATATTTACTTTATTTCCAAAACTAGCTTGTCTGATTAAATTATTAATTTTTAAAACAGCACTTTCTACTGAAGAGGTATCGTCTGCTCGATTTGGAATAGGATATATAGTTGCTTCAGTTTTATTGGCAAGTATAATAGCATCTAATGTTGAATTGACACGACTAACTTCATCTTCAATTTTATTATTAACATCTAAAACAACATCTCCAAATTTATCTAAATTAAGTCTTCTTTCAGCAGGAGTAGTTTCATCGGTTTTTTCAAAGTATTTTATGTTTAATCCTTTTGAACTTGTAGGAGCTTCTTCTTTTAAAGCTTGTTCAAATGCATTTATTTCACTATTAACTGCTTTAGTCGCACCTTGAGAAACAGCACCACCTGAATCTCTATATTCAATTAAACGCTCTAAATGCTGTTCAGCCCTTTCCCTTGTCATAGAGTATGATTTATTTGGCACTAACATTGAATTAGATGCAGGACTTTTTAAATGACCTGGTATAGTAATTATATCACCTTTAAAAACTTCCTTCTTAGCAGCTTCTTCTGGAGTATCTATATCCTTAGGACCACTAGATTCTTTTAATGCTTTATTTAAACCAGCTAATGCAATCTTACCATCAGGAGAAGGAGTCTTTTTATTAATCTCTACTTGCTTATCAATCATAGATTGTATTTCATTAGCAGGTAGTTTCTTTATATCAGATAAAAGTTTACCTTGTATACTAAGTCCTTTAGGTTTTCCTGTAGGAGCACCTGAAACATCAATCCCATCAGGCCCTTCTTGAACAGGCGGTCCTTGCGAAGAAGTAGGAGTTGACTGCTTAGGTGGACCAGTTTCTGGTGCAGGTGGTCTTAATAATGTTTTTAAATTTTCTAATTGCTCTACTTCTGTAGGATAACTATTTTGGTATTCTTCTATTAATGCATCTTGACTAATACCAGCTTCTTGAATTATTTCTGGACCATGTATATCTATCAGTGCAGGTATTAATTCAGGATATGTGTTTATAGATTTAGGATTGTCAGGGTCTGATTCAGCTAATTTCTTTTCAATGTCTATTCTTATATCGTCATCATTTGTTCCTTCACGTATAGGCTCTCCCATATAAGTACGTATAGCAACAATAGCGTTTGCCCTTCTTGTAGCAATGTTTCTTTTAGTCTCATCTTGCTTCGCATTTTGAAAATCTTTATCGTCTTTTAAAGACTCAACAGTTATCTTGTCATTTTTAATTATTTGGTTTGTAGTATTTAATGTACGCTTTACATTGCTAGATAATTGATTTGCATCTGATTGATTACTAGCTACTCCTACTGTCTGTAAGACTTTATCACCATCTACAATATCAATAGTAAAGAACTCAGCACCTTCAGCTTTTGTAACTTTAACCTTAGCATTAGGTCCATAGTTACCAAACTCTTCTACCATTAATTGTTTTTGTAATTTAGTATGCTGCTTTTCTAAATCTTTTACAGCTTTAAAAGCTTGCGACTTTGTTTGAAAAGTAGCTTTATTTTGACCCTTACTATTTACTATATCTTTATCTTCTATTCTAGTCTTAACGCCATTATCATTTACATATACTTCATAAAGACCCGTATTGTTATTTAATTCTGTATAATAATTAACTCCATCTTTAGACTCTTTAGCATTGTAATTATCAAAAGGTCTTTTAATTCTTTTTACTAATGCACTCGTACCTGATACACTTAAACTAGTACCTGCTCCACCAATAAAAGCTTCTAATGCTTCTGCTTGTGTAAATATATCTCCTAGTCTAGCATCACTATATGCACCTGGCCCTACAGTTTTTTGTAATGCATTATTATATTCTTGTCCAATTTCTTGTAAACCCTCTGCCAATGCATATGTACCTATAGATAATACTTTTCCATTCTGGTCTACACCATCCCAAAATCTATTTAAAATACCTTCTTCTTTAGGTTTAGGCAATTTCTTAACTTGCTTTTTAATATTTTCAACTGTTTTTCCATATAGATTTAAATCAAAGTTTCGTTTTAATGCATTATTACCAAAGCCAAATAGTTTTTTAGTTTGACCTAATGTAAGTTTTTCAAGTACTGCTTCGCCAGTAGCTGATAAAAAGTTAGCTAAAAATGCAGTATCAGATGCTTCTTCTGGATTTAATCCTTTTTCATATATACCGTCTTCTTTTTGAGTATAATTATTAGATATAAATTCCTGTATCATTGCATCTCGTTCTAATACAGGAGTATTAGATTGTGTTAATTCTTTTTTATATGATTCTATATCATCTAGAAATTGATTACGTGAAATGTTTTTTTCTCTTGTTAGTTCAGAGATAGCATCAGCATTACCAGCAGCACCTACAATACCATACAATGAAGTTAAACTACCTACAGTTCCACCTATTGCTGCCCCTTTAGGACCTCCAACTAAAAATCCTGCTTTAGAACCAGCCCAACCACCTGAAGCCATAGACAATAAAGAATAAGCTACATTGTTTATTACTGACATTAATCTTTTAGTACCATTAATGCTTAATATGTCTTCTGTAACTCCAGTATTAGACATCCATTCTCTATATGCTTGAACTTCAGGATTACTATCTAAAGTATCCATCTTATCTTTTACATCTTGCTGAAACTGTGCATTAGCTTCTTCATCAACTAATCCTACTTTATCAGCATTAGCAGATATCCACGCAGGCATACTCTCTAAACTACTTGTTCTAAATTGGTCCCATCCTGGATTATCAGCACCTAAAGCAGCACTACCTGGGATTACTTGAGTAAAATCAGGTTCATATAATAAATCTTTAGTATCAGGATGTTGTTTTATATATGCATCAACAACTTGTTTATCTGACATTTCAAGCCATCTACGTGCATATGTAGGAGTTAAGTTGCCTTGACTGGCATCATTAGTAACGCCATCTCTTACTTTTTCAGCAAACTGAGAATACGATAAGCCTCGTTCTAATTCTTCCTCTTCTTCTTGAGTAGGGTTTAAAGGATTTTCTACCATTTTATTTTGTATATTTTCTATATAGTGATTCTAGTTTAGATTTGTTAGATGCAGTAGGATTAGATTTATAATTACGCACTGCCATATATAATGCGTTTGCACCAAAGCCACCAGCATATTCTTTAGCATCAAATTTATTATTTATACTATTTGTAAATTCACTAAAAGTCATTGATGGAACAGACGATGTTTTATTTTCTTGTGTAGATGGCTTAAAACTTCTATCTATTTGTCTGTCAAATTTATCACCACCCATACTTATTAACCCTGCATC